>Ga0233424_10000063_pt1 | contig 150206 bp, 131 predicted proteins | sample Watercolumn_Towu_FD_181011 | JGI IMG/M metagenome (GOLD analysis project Ga0233424, IMG submission 181011) | Freshwater microbial communities from Lake Towuti, South Sulawesi, Indonesia - Watercolumn_Towuti2014_125_MG | ecosystem: Environmental > Aquatic > Freshwater > Lake | place...
GGTTCAACCATCATCGTCTGATGGCTCCGCCGGGCTACATCCCGCCCTCCGAGGCCGAGGCAAACTACTACCGTCAACTCGCCGCGCAACCAACGGCGATGGCATGACCACTTAAACCAACCGGCCTCCACGAAAGCCGGGGCGGTTCACTTCGGGAAGTCGAGCCAGCAAAGAAACAACATCTCCCTTTGCCTGCTGGTGCGTCCACTTGTGCCTAACGTGGAGCCGTGCAGCATATTTCGGGATCGTCATTTCCGATGCAGTCCACTCGTACACGACGCATTGATCGACGATCGGGCAGGCGTGTTGCTCTTGGGCGATCTTCGCGTTGACAAGGCAACCCTTGCAGAGATGCACGCGCACTTCGGACATGTGCGATGGACAGACGTCGGTACGGTTCAAGTTCCGCACCACGGATCTCGGCACTCTTGGGAGCACGGTGCGGCGGCCATCTTCAGCCCGAACAGTTTCGTTCACTGCATCCCCGACTTGTCTGCACATCACCCTCACAAAGCCGTAGACGATGACCTTTTCGGGTTCCGTGTGTACCGCGCGGACTACAGTGCCAGAGTCACCGCTGACTACCACTTTCCCGCCAGAAGGCTACGCAGACCTCGGTGAGGCAGCGAGGCGCGTAGTACTCGTGGCGTGCGCTGGTCACCTACAATGTCGGCGTGGGCCGTTAGCTCAGTTGGTCAGAGCAGAGGACTCATAGCGAGAGTTGTGCACCGCTGCGGGAAACCCAGCGCGTGAATGGCGTCAAATTCGGTGAAACCTGACGGCCGCGAGGCACAAGGCAACGCCGAGCCAAGCCCCCTTGGGGGGAAGGTGTAGAGACTAGACGGCGCCCGCCTGTAGGCCCTCCAGCCCATGGCGAAGGCATAGTCCAGGGAGCCCAGAAACGGGCACAAACCGGAATCCTTTGGTCGTTGGTTCAAGTCCAACACGGCCTACCACCACACCCAGCGAAACGGCGCCCCCAGCGGGGGCGCTGTCGAGCGTTACGCTGGGCAAAAGACTCCGAAGGCCGGAAAGCTCACGGGCCGTCAGCGGTCCTGACCGAAGCTGTTGGTCAACACGAAAACTTGCCTCGGTGAGGCACTGTCGGTGCCGAGCATCGGCGCTTCCGGGCGCAGGACCGGTCGCGGCACGGTCCGTGACCGGGGCCGCTGTCGAGTCCAGGGGCAGAAGCTGGTTCCCGCTGCAGGGTCGAAACGGACAGTCAGACCGTGGCGAACAGCGGGAAAGCTGTTGTCGCTTGGCGAAACCACCCAGCACGCCCGGTTGCAGACCAACAACCGGCGCTCATGAGTCAGGTTATGAGTCCTCTGCTCTAACCGACTGAGCTAACGGCCCGGGGAGCGCGGATTGTAGGCAGGTGGCGGCTACTTCTGGCTGAGGGCGTTGCCCACCAGCCGGGCGGTGATGTCCACGAGCTGGATCATGCGTTCGTAGGCCATGCGGGTGGGGCCGATGACGCCGAGGGTGCCGACGACGTGGCCGTCGACCTCGTACGGTGCGGAGACGACCGAGAGTTCTTCCACCGGGACGAGGCCGCTTTCGCCGCCGATGTAGATGCGCACGCCCTCGGCGCGGCTGGAGCCGTCGAGCAGGCGCAGCAGCTGGGTCTTCTGTTCGAAGAGGTCGAAGGCCTTGCGCAGCGAGTTCATGTCGTGGCCGAAGTCGTGCACTTCGAGCAGCTTGCGCTCGCCCGAGACGACGACCTGTTCGGCCTCCTCGTCGGCGGCTTCGCTTCTGAGCTGCACCGCCGCCTGCATGAGCGCGGCGATCTCGTCGCGCAGTTCGTCGATCTCGCCCTTCAGCCGCTCGCGCACCGATTCGATGGCGAGGCCGGCGTAGTGGGCGTTGAGGTAGTTGCTGGCCTCGATGAGCTGGCTTTGGGTGTAGTCCTGGGCGGTGAAGAGCACGCGGTTCTGCACGTCACCATCGGGGGCGACGAGGATCAGCAGCACGCGTTTTTCGCCCAGCCGCAAGAACTCCATGTGGCGGAACACGCTGGCCTTCTTCGGCGCGGTGACGACGCCGACGAAGTTGGACAGGTTCGACAGCAGTTGCGCGGCGTTGGCAATCACGCGCTTGGGCTGGTCAGGCTGCAGTTGTTCGGCCAGTGGCCGCGCCACGTCCACATCGCCGCGGCGGGCGGTGAGCATGGTGTCGACGAACAGGCGGTAGCCGCGCGCGGTGGGCACGCGGCCGGCCGAGGTGTGCGGGCTGGCGATCAGGCCGAGCTCCTCGAGGTCGGCCATCACGTTGCGGATGGTGGCCGGCGAGAGTTCGAGCCCGGAGGTCTTCGACAGCGTGCGCGAACCGATCGGCTGCCCGTCGGCGATGTAGCGCTCAACCAGGGTCTTCAGCAGCAGCTTGGCGCGGTCATCCAGCATGGTCCGATTCTAGGCGGGCGCTGCCTTCGGCGAGGGGCGGCAGGGTCACCGGGAGGACGGACACCGTGTGGTGTAATTTCCGCCATGTCGAGCCGATTCCGTCACGCCGCGCTGGTGGGCAAGTACCAGGCGCAGGGCATGCGCCCGCTGCTGGAGGAGATGGCGCATCTGCTCACCCGCAAGGGCCTCGAGGTGTCGATCGAGGCCACCACCGCGGTGAACACCGGCATCACGAACTACCCGGTGCTGTCGGCCGACGAGGTGGGCGCGCAGTGCGACCTGGCCATCGTGGTCGGCGGCGACGGCACGATGCTCGGCATCGCCCGCCACCTGGCGCGCTACGGCGTGCCGGTGGTCGGCGTCAACCAGGGCCGGCTCGGGTTCATCACCGACATCCCGGTGAACGACGTGCCGCGGGTGCTCTGCGAGATGCTCGCCGGCGACTACGAAGAAGAGTTCCGCACGATGCTGGAAGGCGACGTGCTGCGCGATGGCGAGCGCATCTACGGCGGCCTGGCGATGAACGACGTGGTCGTGCGCAGCAACGCCAACGCGATGGTGGAGCTGAGTGTGTCGGTCGATGGGCAGTTCGTCGCCAATTTCCGTGCCGACGGGCTGATCCTGGCCTCGCCCACCGGCTCCACCGCCTATTCGCTCTCGGCCGGCGGCCCGCTGCTGCACCCGGCCGTGGCCGGGCTGCTGCTGGTGCCGATCGCGCCGCACATGCTGTCGAACCGGCCGATCGTGCTGCCCGATGCCGGCGAGATCGGCATCCAGATCGTCTCGGGCCGCGAGCCCAGCGTCAATTTCGACATGCAGTCGCTCGCCAGCCTGCTGCACGGCGACACCATCGTGCTGCGGCGTTCGGCGCACCGCGTGCGGTTCCTGCACCCGCGGGGCTGGAACTACTACGCCACGCTGCGGCGCAAGCTGCACTGGAACGAAGGCGCCGTGCACGAATCCCCGAACCACCCCGGCTGAACGCCACCCCGGAGCTCCCCCGATGCTGCGACGCCTCGCCCTGCGCGACTTCGTCATCGTCACCACGCTGGACATCGACTGCCAGCCGGGTTTCACCGTGCTCACCGGCGAGACCGGCGCGGGCAAGTCGATCCTGATCGATGCGCTGCAACTGACCATCGGCGGCCGCGGCGATGCCGGCGTGGTGCGCGAAGGCTGCGCCCGCGCCGAGATCAGCGCCGAGTTCGAACAGCTGCCCGCCGCCGCACGGGCCTGGCTGGACGACGCCGGCTTCGACGCGCAGGAGCCGCTGCTGGTGCGCCGCACGGTCGACGCGCAGGGCAAGAGCCGCGCGTGGATCGCCGGCAGCCCGGCCACCGTCGCGCAGCTGAAGGAACTGGGCGAGTGGCTGGTGGACATCCACGGCCAGCACGCCTGGCAGAGCCTGGCGCGGCCGGCCTCGGTGCGCGCGCTGCTCGATGGTTACGCCGGCATCGACACCGCCCCGCTGCAGCGCGCCTGGGACACCTGGCGCACCCGCCAGCAGGCGCTCGAGGCCGCCCGCGCGCAGGCCGGCGAACTCGAGCGTGAACGCGAGCGGCTCGCCTGGCAGATCGGCGAGCTCGACAAGCTCGCCCCGGGCGACGACGAATGGGACGACCTGAACGCCGAGCACCAGCGGCTCGCCCATGCGCAGACCATCCTCGATGGCGTGCAGAGCGCGATCCACGCCCTCAGCGACGCCGACGACAGCGCACAGAGCCAGGTCGACCGCGCCGTCGAAGCGCTGCAGGCGGCCGCCGCCTATGACGAACGGCTGGGCAATGCCCTCGAGGTGCTGCAGGCCGCGCAGGCCGAGCTGGCCGATGCTGCGCACACGCTGAGCAGCGCACAGCGCCACACCGAGCTCGACCCGCAGCGGCTGGCCGAACTCGACGGCCGCCTGAGCGACTGGATGGGCCAGGCGCGCCGCTGGCGCCGCCCGCCCGAAGAACTCCCCGCCGTGCTGCAGGGCTGGCGCGAAGAGCTCGCGCGGCTCGACGCCGCCACCGACCTGGACCAGCTCACCACCAGCGCACAGGCCGCGAAGGACGCGTTCATCGCGCAGGCACGCGAGGTCTCGGCGCAGCGCCGCCGCGCCGCGCCCAAGCTCTCACGCTCGATCACCGAGGCGATGCAGCAGCTTGGCATGGGCGGGGGCCGCTTCGAGGTGGCGCTGCAGGCGCTCGACGAGCCGCAGTCGCACGGGCTGGAGGCGGTGGAGTTCCTGGTCGCCGGCCACGCCGGCACCACGCCGCGGCCGCTGGCCAAGGTGGCTTCCGGCGGCGAGCTGTCGCGCATCGCGCTGGCGGTGGCGGTCACCACCAGCCGGCTCGGCGACACCGGCACGCTGATCTTCGACGAGGTGGACGCCGGTGTCGGCGGCGCGGTCGCCGAGACGGTGGGCCGCCTGATGCAGCAGCTCGGGCGCGACCGGCAGGTGCTCGCGGTCACCCACCTGGCGCAGGTGGCCGCCTGTGCCGACGTGCACCAGGTCGTCAGCAAGAGTGCCGATGCGGCGCGGGGCGTGCGCAGCGAGATCCAGGCGGTGGCCGGCGAAGGCCGCGTCGCCGAGGTGGCCCGCATGCTCGGCGGCCAGCACACCGACACCAGCCTCGCCCATGCCCGTGAAATGATCACCCGGGGAGCAGCCAACGAACCGGCGGGCGACAATGCCGCCGTGGCCGTGCCGGCCAAGCGCCGGGCCCGGTCCTGACCCCTTCTTCAGCTTGCCCACGCCCGCGCCCATGTCCGACCCGCAGCCGTCCAAACCGCTGGTCCTGATCTCCGGCATCTCCGGATCGGGCAAGTCCGTCGCGCTGAACGCGCTGGAAGACGCCGGCTACTACTGCGTGGACAACCTGCCGCCCGAGCTGCTGCGCGATTTCGTGCGGCTCGAGCGCGACTTCGGTGCGCCGAAGGTGGCGGTGGCGGCCGACGTGCGCTCGGCCACCTCGCTGCCCAAGCTGCTGCCGCTGATCGACGAACTGCGCGCCGAAGGCACGCCCGTGGTGCCGATCTTCCTGGACGCGCGCACCGAGACGCTGGTGCGCCGCTTTTCGGAAACACGCCGGCGCCACCCGCTGTCGACAGTGGACGATCAGACCGGCGACCCGACCTCGCGCTCGGTGCTGGTAGACGCGATCGAACGCGAACGCGAGCTGCTCGAAGCGCTGCGCAGCGTGTCGAACGTGATCGACACCAGCGACCTGCGGCCGGCGCAGATGCGCTCCTGGATCCGCCAGCTGGTGAGCGTGGACGAAGCGCAGCTGACGGTGATCTTCGAGTCGTTCGCGTTCAAGCACGGCGTGCCGCGCGACGCCGACATCGTCTACGACCTGCGCGTGCTGCCCAACCCGCACTACGTGCGCGAACTGCGCGCGCAGACCGGGCGCGACGCCGCGGTGGCGGCCTACCTGGAGGCGCAGCCCGAAGTGGCCGAGATGCTCGGCCAGATCGAGACCTTCCTGCTGCGCTGGCTGCCCGCCTACCAACAGGACCAGCGCAGCTACCTCACCGTGGCGCTGGGCTGCACCGGCGGCCAGCACCGCTCGGTCTACCTGACCGAGGAACTGGCCGCGCGCTTCCGCGCCCGTGTGCCCACGCTGGTGCGGCACCGCGAACTCGAGGCACGCGACGGCGATGGCCGCTGACACCGCCGCTGCCGACGCGTCCGTTCCGCTGTTCCCGCTGAACACGGTGCTGTTCCCGGGCGGGCTGCTGACGCTGAAGGTCTTCGAGGCACGTTACCTCGACATGGTGTCGGACTGTCTGCGCGGCGGCACGCCGTTCGGCGTGGTGGCGCTGACGAAGGGCCACGAGGTGCGGCAGGCCGGCCACACCGAGCAGTTCGAGGCGGTCGGCTGCCTGGCCGAGGTGCTGGAGTGCGACAGCCCGACCGCCAACATCCTGCACCTGCGCTGCCGCGGCAGCCGCCGCTTCCGCCGCGAAGGGGCGCCGCAGCAGGCGGCCGATGGGCTGTGGCGCAGCGCCATCGTGCCGCTGGCCGAAGAAGCCACGGTCGCCCCGGCGCCCGAGCATGCCGGCACCGTGGCCGCGCTGTCGCGGGCCATCGACGCGCTGGCCGGCCAGGGCGCGGCGCCGTTCCTGCCGCCCACCCGGCTCGACGACGCCGCGTGGGTGGCCAACCGCTGGTGCGAGCTGCTGCCCATTCCGCCGGCGGCACGGCAGTCACTGATGGAACTGGACGACCCGCTGGCGCGGCTCGAGCTGGTGCGCCGCTTCCTGCTGCAGCACCAGGTGATCGACGCGTAGCGGCTCAGCCCTCGAATGCCGGCGCTTCGATCAGCTTGCGCAACGGCGCCGGCAGCGCCAGGTCGAGGCTGTCGCGCAACCCCACCCACCGCCCCGGCTCGGCCGGTTCGGCCGCACTGGCGAGCAGCCGTCGCGGGTGCAGCGTCCAGTCGAAATGGGTCAGGGCGTGGCGGATCGTCGGCCCGGGCTGCAGGGCCGGCCGGCGCCGGCCGCTCAGCGCCGCCGCCTGCTGCGCCAGCGCACCTTCGCTCTCGTACAGCGGCAGCGTCCACAGGCCGGCCCACACGCCGGTGGCCGGCCGCTGCGTGAACCACAGCTGCCGCTCGCCGGCCTGCTCGCGTTCGAGCCACAGCCACCAGTTCTCGCGCGCCGTGCGCACCAGTTTGCGGGTGCGCACCGGGTAGTCGGTCGGGGTGCCGGCCTGGCGCGCGCGGCAGACCTCCTGCAGCGGGCACAGCAGGCATTGCGGCTGGCGCACGGTGCACACGCCGCTGCCCAGGTCCATCAGGCCCTGCGTGTAGGCCGGCATGTCGGCCGACGCGGCCGGCACCAGCGTCTGTGCCAGCGCCCAGAGCCGGCGTTCCTCGGCGGGTTTGGCCAGGTCGCCGTCGAACGCCAGCACGCGGCCGAGCACGCGGCGCACGTTGCCGTCGAGGATCGAGACGCGTTCGCCAAAGCAGAACGACGCGATCGCCGCGGCGGTCGACGGACCGATGCCGGGCAGCTCGGCAAGCTGCGCTGCGGTGGGCGGGAAGCGGCCGCCATGGAGCTCGACCACCGCGACGGCGCAGCGGTGCAGGTTGCGCGCGCGGCTGTAGTAGCCCAGGCCGCTCCACATCGCCAGCACGTCGTCGAGCGGGGTCGCCGCCAGTGCGGCGACGGTGGGGAAACGCTGCAGGAAGCGCTCGTAGTACGCCAACACGGTGGTGACCTGCGTCTGCTGCAGCATCACCTCCGACAGCCAGACGCGGTAGGGGTCGCGGGTCTGCTGCCACGGCAGGCCGTGGCGGCCGTGCGTGCGCTGCCACGCCACCAGCGCGGGCGCGATCACCGGGGACACGGACGTCACGCTGCGGGGCTGAGCGCCTGGGGCAGGCTCTGCGGCGCGTCCGCCTCGTTCGAGGCCTCGCCGCCGACCACGCCGAGGTGGCCGATCTCCTGCTGCGCGGCGGCCGTGCGGGCGTCTTCGAACAGCGCGCGCAGCCGCGCCTCGGTCTGCGACAGGCGCGCTTCGGTGGCCTCGAGTTCGGCCACGCGCGACTCGAGTTCGCCGGCCGCCACCTGGATGCGCTCGAGCGACTCGCGCCGGCGCTTGAACGCCCGGCGGCGCTCGCGCAGCTGCGCGTCCACCTGGGCCGAGGCCGCCCGGTTCCACAGCTCGATCTCGCCACTGGCGCTTTCGAACACCACGCGCAGGCGCGACATCAGCATGCGGCGGAACTGCTCGAGGAAGCGCGGCTGCGACAGCCGCAGCGCCTGCGACAGGCCGAGGTACTGGTGGTAGTTGCGCTCGATCAGCGCCAGGTCGTCGCGGAAGCGCGCCAGGTCGGGCAGCGCCGACGGCGCCAGGCTGAAGCCGAACTCGGTGTTCAGCCGCGTGAAGCTGGCGCCCAGCATGTCGCGGATGTCCTGGCCCTTCTTCTGCGCCTGGTCGAGCAGGCCGCGCAGTTCGACGAACAGGTTGGCGAACGAACGCCGCGCGCCGAGCTTCAGCAGCGACTCGCGGATCGAGCCGATCATCGCGTCGACCTGCTTGCGCAGCGGCTCGCCGGAGAGGAAGAGCAACTGTTCGCGCAGCATGCGGGTGTGCACCGCGCGCAGCGCCGCCAGCTGGGTGGTGCACTGCTCGAACTCGGCCGTCTCGGCGGTGACCCGCTGCAGCAGCAGCTGCACCTTGCCGGTGTTCTTGCCGCGCAGGCCGCGCAGTTCGAGCAACTGCTCGGTGGTGTGGCGGTGCAGGTCGCCCAGGTCGCGCACCACCAGCTGCTGGGCCTGGCCCAACGCTTCGAGTGCGAGTTGCTCGAACACCGCGCGGCGTTGCGGCAGCAGCTGCTGCGCCAGCGCCTGTTCCAGCGCGAGCAGGCGGCTCTCGGTGAGCAGGTCGGCGTTGTGGTCGACGCGCGCCTGCAGCGCCTGGCGCGCCGAGATCGGGAAGATGCGCGTGCTCGGCAGCTCGAGCACCCGCGCCACCTGCTGGCACTGCTGGCGGATGTGGTGCTCGCTGGTCTCGCGCGGCAGCAGCGGGTCGACCAGCGCGTCGATCTTGTTCAGCACCACGTAGCGGGTCAGCGCCTGCGCGGAGAGGTGGTCGCGCCAGATCTCCATGTCGGAGCGGGTCACGCCGGTGTCCGCACCGAGGATGAACACCACCACGTGGGCGCTGGGCAGCAGGCCCACCGTCAGCTCGGGCTCGGCGCCGATCGCGTTCAGGCCCGGGGTGTCCAGCACCACCAGGCCGCGCTTGAGCAACGGGTGCGGCACGTTCATCACCGCATGGCGCCACTTCGGCACCTCCACCTGGCCGTCGGGCGACACCGGCGGGTTGTCCTGCGGGTGCTCGTCGCTCCAGAAGCCCAGCGCGCGAGCCTCGTCGACCGTCGTCTGGCGGGTGTCCATCACCGCGGTCAGCGCGTTCGCGAAGGCCTCGGGATCGGTGATGTCGATCGTGCGGCGCTCCCACGCGCGGCGCTGGTGACGCAGCTCGGCCAGCGAGGCGCCGTCGAGCCGGGTCTCGATGGGCAGCAGCGCCAGGCCGGGCGGCTCGTCGGCATCCCAGCCCAGCTCCACCGGGCACATGGTCGTGCGGCCGGGCGAAGCCGGCATGATGCGCCGGCCGGCATCGGCGAAGAAGATCGCGTTGATCAGCTCGGACTTGCCGCGCGAGAATTCCGCGACGAAGGCAAGCACCAACTTTTCACCAGCCAGGCGCTGGCGCAGGTTGTCGACCAGCGCCGCGGCGCCTTCGCCGAGCGTGGCCTGTTCGTGCAGCACCCGGCCGAGCTCGCGCAGGCGGTCGTCGAGCTGACGGCGCCAGACGCTCAGCGCATCGAGGCTGCGAACGAACGGTTCCTCGGGCGCCTGCGTCGTCACCGCATCGGTTCGGTCAAGAGAAAACTCGGACATGGCGGGATCCTGCAGGTCTTGAAAGGCTCACCTAGCACGGAACGGGCCGGCAAACCACTTTTCATGGTAGCGCATGCCCGCAACAGGTCATTCGGCGCTCAGCGTCGCTGGCAGCCGGCACAGAAGTAAGTCGCACGCTGGCCCTGCACGATGCGGAGCACGTCGCCCCCGCAGCGTTGGCAGGCCTCGCCCTCGCGGTCGTAGACCCGCGCCTGGGTCTGGAACGCGCCGTTCATGCCATGCGCATTGCGGAAGTCCCGCAGCGTCGAGCCCCCGGCTGCCAGTGCCCGTTCAAGGGTCAGGCGGATTGCCGCCGCCAGCCGTTCGCAGCGCAGGGGCCCGACCCGGTGCGCCGGCGTGCGCGGGTCGATGCCGGCCTCGTGCAGTGCCTCGGAACAATAGATGTTGCCGACCCCGACGACGATGTCGCCGGCCAGCAGCGCCTGCTTGACCGGCACGCGGCGCCCGCGCAAGCCGGCGTGCAGCTTCGCGGCGGTGAAGTCGGCCGACAGCGGCTCGACGCCGAGGCTGCCCAGCAGCGTGGAGGCGGGCGCCGCGTCCAGCGCAGCCGACCAGACCACGGCACCGAAACGCCGCGGGTCGGTCAGGCGCAGCTCGCCGCGGTCGGTCATCAGCCGGAAGTGATCGTGCGGGCCGGGGTGCGGCAACCCGCTGTCGAAGCGCAACGAGCCGGACATGCCGAGGTGGACCAGCAGGCCGCCGGGCGCTTCGCCGCGGGTGTCGGCCTGCAGCGGGAACCACAGGTACTTGCCACGCCGCGTCACGCCGCCCACGCGGGCGCCGATCAGCCGCTGCGGCTCCACGCCGAGCGGCCAGCGCAACGGCTTGCCCAGCGCCATGTCGGCAACCCGAGCGCCTTCGATGCGTTCGGCCAGCGACAAACGGGTGACTTCAACCTCCGGCAACTCGGGCATGGTCACATTATCCCGTCAGGCGCCGACCCCCACCCTTTCCCTAGAATGGGTCGACCACAGGAGTCTCCACCATGCCCTTGCGCACCGTTGCGCGTGTTTCCTTCCCCCTGCGCACGCTGGCCTGCGCGGTGCTGGTCGCCGGCCCGCTGCTGGCGGGGGCGGCCGAGCCCCGGCCGGCGGGCACCTCGCCGCGGTTGGACAGCGGGCGGCCGGCACCGGTGAACTCCGGTCTCGACGCGGAGCTGTTCTACCAGCTGTTCGTCGGTGAGCTGGCCTTCTCGCGCGGCGAGCCGGGCGTGGCCTACCAGGTGCTGCTCGAGGCGGCGAAGCGCACGAAGGACGAGGCGCTGTTCCGCCGCAGCGTGGAGATCGCCGCGCGCGCCGGCGCCGGCGAAGAGGCCCTGAACGCCGCCAAGGCCTGGCGCCAGGCGCTGCCCAGGTCGCTCGGTGCGGCGCAGACCCAGGCCGAGCTGCTGCTGGCCCTGAACCGCGGCAACGAGGCGGTGGAGCCGCTCAAGTCGCTGATCGACGCGGTGCCGGCGGCTGACCGCAACGCCGCGCTGGCGAGCCTGCCGCGCTTCATCCCGCTGGGCATCAACGCCGAGCGCAGCACCACCGCCGCCACCGCGGTCGACCAGGTGCTGGCCCCGTGGCGCACGCAGGCCGACTCGCGCACGACCGCCCTGCTGGCCACCGCCCGCGTGTGGGCCCTGGCCGGCGACACACCGAAGGCGATGACGCACCTGCGCGAGACGCTGGCGGCCGACCCGCGCAACGAAGGCGCCGGCTTCCTGGCCGTCGAACTGATGGGCCGCGAACCGGCCGCCGAAGCGCTGGTCAAGCAGTTCCTCGAGACCAACCCGGACAGCCTGCCGGTGCGGCTGGGTTATGCACGCCGCCTGACCGCCGCCCAGCGCTACCCGGAAGCCCTGGCGCAGACCCAGCAGGCCACCGCCCGTGCCGACGCGCCGGCCGCCGCCTGGCTGATGCAGGGTGCGCTGCAGATCGAGCTCGGCCAGCCCGCCGCCGCCCAGGCCGCGCTGAAGCGCTACGTGGCGATGCAGGAGGGCGAGGCCGCACCGGCCGAAGCCCCGGCCAGCGACAACGCGGCCGCAGCGACCGCCGATGAAGACGACAACGGCAACGCGACGGCCGAGGGCCGCCGCCAGGAGCTGTCGCAGGCCTACCTGATGCTCGCGCAGACCGCCGAGCAGCAGAAGGACTATGCCGGCGCCCAGGCCTGGCTCGACAAGCTCGGCACCTCCGCCGAGGGCAACCAGGCGCTGCAACGCCGCGCCTCGCTGCTGGCGCGCCAGGGCAAGCTGGCCCAGGCGCGCGAGCTGCTGCGCCGCATGCCCGAGAGCACCGCCGACGAACAGCGGCTGAAGTTCATGGCCGAGGCCCAGCTGCTGCGCGAGCAGCAGCAGTGGAAGGAGGCCGACAGCGTGCTGAAGAATGCCAATCAGCGCCTGCCCGACGACCCCGAGCTGCTGTACGAGCAGGCGATGGTGGCCGAGCGCCTGGGCCGCTTCGACGAGATGGAGAAGCTGCTGCGCAAGGTGATCCAGCTGAAGCCGGACCACCAGCACGCCTACAACGCGCTTGGCTACAGCCTGGCCGATCGCGGCGTGCGGCTCGAGGAAGCGCGCCAGCTGGTGGTGCGCGCGCTCGAGCTCTCCCCCGGCGATCCGTTCATCACCGACAGCCTGGGCTGGGTGGAGTACCGCATGGGCAACCGTGACCAGGCGGTGCAGTTGCTGCGCCAGGCGTACGCGCACCGGCCCGACACCGAGATCGCCACCCACCTCGGCGAAGTGCTGTGGGCCAACGGCCAGCAGGACGAGGCCCGCCGCATCTTCAAGCTCGCCCGCGACCGCGAGGCCAACAACGACGTGCTGCGCGAGACGCTGAAGCGGCTGAAGGTCGACCTGTGACCCGCGGCACGGCGGCAGCGCTGGCGCTGGCCGGCGCCCTGTGGCTGGCCGGCTGCCAGACCGCACCGGGCGTGCCGGCCTATGTGGCGCAGGCCGCCGATGCGCACTACGAAGGCCGCCTCGCGGTGCGGGTCGAGAACGACCCGAAACGTTCGTTCTCGGCCAACTTCGCGCTGGACGGCAATGGCCGCGCCGGCCAGCTGACGTTGTCCACCGCGGTGGGCACGCAGGTGGCGCTGGCGCGCTGGCTGCCCGGCAAGGTGTGGCTGGTCAACGCCGACGGCACGCACACCTTCGACAGCATCAACGAGCTCTCGCGCGAGACGCTCGGCGAGGACATCCCGCTGGTGGCGTTCTTCGATTGGCTGGCCGGCCGTCCATGGCCCGGCGGCCCCAACGAGCCGCTGGGCGACCCCCGGCTGGGCTTTCGCCAGCTCGGCTGGGAAGTGCGGCTCGACCGCCATGCCGAAGGCCTGCTGGTCGCGCAGCGCAACTCCACCCCGGCCGTGACGCTGCGCGCCAAGCTGGACACGCCCTGACCTTCCTTCTTGCGTGTTCCCTCCATGGCCCTCACCGCGCTGTACGACGTCCCCGCGCCCGCGAAGCTCAACCTGTTCCTGCACGTGGTGGGCCGGCGCGACGACGGCTACCACCTGCTGCAGTCGTTTTTCCAGCTCATCGACTGGCAGGACCGGCTGCACTTCGAGCTGCGCCCCTCGGGTGAACTGAGCCGCATCGACCTCGGCCCGGCCCTGCCTGCCGACGACCTGAGCCTGCGCGCCGCACGGGCGCTCAAGGAGGCCAGCGGCACGCCGCTGGGCGCGCACATCGCCGTCGACAAGCAGGTGCCGTGGGGTGCCGGCCTGGGCGGCGGCAGCTCGGACGCCGCCACCACGCTGATCGCACTGAACCGCCTGTGGCAGCTCGGCTGGCCGCGCGAGCGCCTGCTCGCGCTGGGCGAGCGGCTCGGCGCCGACGTGCCGTTTTTCCTCGGCGGCCACAACGCGTGGGTCGAAGGCATCGGCGAGCAGCTCACCGCCGTCGACCTGGCCGCGCAGGCCACATCACCTGACGCTGCCGCGGTGCTGGCGCAGGGCCTGGTGGTGCTGAAACCGCCGGCTGCGGTACCGACCGCCGCAATCTTTGGCGACAAAAGCTTGCCAAGGTCCACACCGCGCGATAGACTAGCTGTCTTTCTTGCAAACCCCTTCGGCTTCGGCCGAAACGACTTGCAGCAAAGCGCGATAAGCTACGAAGACCGCAGCGAATCGCACCTTGCAGAGTCGGTTGGCGGCATTCGGTTGGCCCTCGAGAAGCTGGAGCGATCCTTCGGCAATGCGAGGATGACCGGCTCCGGCAGCGCGGTGTTTGCATGGGCAGGGCTTGATCCGGATGCGCCAGCAGCCGACACTGTCCTGCAGCAGCTCTTGGCGACGCTGCCGCAGGATTGGTCAGGGCGAAGGTGCCGGGCGCTGGCACACCACCCGCTGCGGGATTGGGTGCCGGGCTGACGGAAGATCATGCCGGCTAGAAGGTCAAAGGGGGTTCGCCTCCTGTGTAGGGGAGTCGCCAAGTTGGTCAAGGCATCGGATTTTGATTCCGACATGCGAGGGTTCGAGTCCTTCCTCCCCTGCCAAACCACACAAGGCGCCTCGCTGGTTTCCGGCGAGGCGCCTGTTTTCTGATCAGGTCCACATTCGCAGGTGGCGCGCATGCTTGCCAACACTGTCCTGTTCACCGGCAATGCGAACCCCGCATTGGCCAAGGAAATCGCCGACGAGCTGCGCCTCGACCTCGGCAAGGCCTCGATCGGCCGCTTCTCGGACGGTGAAGTCACCGTCGAGATCCAGCAGAACGTCCGCGCCCGCGACGTCTTCATCGTCCAGCCCACCTGCGCGCCGACGAACGAACACCTGATGGAACTGCTGCTGATGACCGATGCGCTGAAGCGTGCATCGGCCCGGCGCATCACCGCGGTGATCCCCTACTTCGGCTATGCCCGGCAAGATCGCCGGCCGCGCTCGACCCGCGTGCCGATCAGCGCCAAGCTGATCGCCAACATGCTGGAGATCGCCGGCATCTCGCGCGTGCTGACGATGGACCTGCACGCCGACCAGATCCAGGGGTTCTTCGACATCCCGGTCGACAACATCTACGCCTCGCCGGTGCTGCTGTCCGACGTGAAGGCCAAGCAGTACGAGGACCTCGTGGTGGTGTCGCCCGACGTCGGCGGCGTGGTGCGGGCGCGGGCGCTCGCCAAGCAGCTCGGCTGCGACCTGGCCATCATCGACAAGCGGCGCCCGAAGGCAAACGTCTCCGAGGTGATGCACATCATCGGCGAGATCGAAGGCCGCAACTGCGTGATCATGGACGACATGATCGACACCGCCGGCACGCTGGTGAAGGCGGCCGAGGTGCTGAAGGAGCGCGGCGCCAAGAGCGTGTTCGCGTACTGCACGCACCCGGTGTTCTCCGGCCCGGCCGTCGAGCGCATCAAGAACTCGCAGCTCGACGAGGTCGTCATCACCAACACCATCCCGCTGCGCGGCGATGCGGTGCAGGCCAAGAACATCCGCCAGCTGTCGGTGGCATTCCTGTTCGCCGAGACGATCCGTCGCATCTCCGACGGCGAATCGGTGACCTCTCTCTTCTCGGAACAGAACAACAACTTCTGATCCGGGTCACGGTGGCCGGCAAGGGGCCGGCCACAACTTTCGGCGCCTGGTCGCGGGCGCCTTTCTCATTGGAGTTGAACATGAAGTTCACCGCTTTCGAGCGTATGCTGCAGGGGACCGGAGCGAGCCGCCGCCTGCGCGTCGCCGGCAAGGTGCCGGGCATCGTCTATGGTGCTGGCGAGCCGGCCAAGATCGAACTCGATCACAACGCGCTCTACCACGCGCTGAAGAAGGAAGCCTTCCACTCGTCGATCCTCGAGATGGACCTGGCCGGCGCCGTGACCAAGGTGCTGCTGCGCGACGTGCAGATGCACGCCTACAAGCAGCTGGTGCTGCACGTGGACTTCCAGCGTGTCGACGCGACGACCAAGATCGTCAAGAAGGTGCCGCTGCACTTCACGAACGAAGCCGAATCGCCGGCGGTCAAGCTCGACCACTGCACCATCTCGCACATCGCCACCGAACTCGAGATCGAGTGCCTGGCCGAGAAGCTGCCCGAGTTCCTGACCGTCGACCTGGCCACGATCACGAAGGGCCAGTCGCTGCACCTGGACGACATCCAGCTGCCCGCCGGCATCAAGCCGGTGCTGCACGGCCGCAAGAACCCGGCAATCGCCACCGCGATCGCGCCGGTGGAAGAGGTGGTGGTGGTCGCCGCCCCCGCAGCCGCTCCGGCCAAGAAGGCCGGCAAGGGCAAGAAGTAAGCTCCGGCTGCTTCGGCACCTCGCTGTCCGCTCAGAGCCCTGCCCGTGCAGGGCTCTTTGCTTTGGATGACCCGATCAGGAACGTTTCGATGATTCGCTTGTTCGTCGGCCTCGGCAACCCGGGCTTCGAATACGAGGACACCCGGCACAACGCCGGCTTCTGGTGGATCGACCAGCTGGCGCGCCGGTGGAACGCGACGCTGCAGGCCGAGCGCGGCTACCACGGGCTGGTGGCGCGCGTGAACCATCCGCAGGGCCCCGTCTGGCTGCTGCAGCCGCAGACGTTCATGAACCTGTCCGGCAAGTCGGTGGCGGCGCTGGCGCGCTTCTTCAAGATCGCGCCGAACGAGATCCTCGTCGCCCACGACGAACTCGACGTGCTGCCCGGCCAGATGAAGCTCAAGCAAGGCGGCGGAGCCGCCGGCCACAACGGCCTGAAGGACATGCACGCACAGCTGGGCTCGCCGGACTTCTGGCGGCTGCGGCTGGGCATCGGCCATCCGGGCGACCGCGCCGAAGTGGTGAACTACGTGCTGCGCAAGCCGCCGCTGTCGGAGCGCGAGCTGATCGACGGCTGCATCGACCGGTCCATGCCGGCGGTGGCACCGATGCTCGACGGCAACATGGCCCAGGCGCTGACGCTGATCCACGCGAAACCGCCGCGGCCGAAACCGCCCAAGCCGGCAGGGCCGCCGGCCAGCGAAGCGGGCTGACGGAACTCGCCCGCCTCAGCCGGCGGTCGGCGCGCCGGCCAGGGCCTGCAGGCCCTCGTACTTCTGCATCAGCTGCTCGCGGCTCTCGACATGCTCGGGGTGCACGGGGATGCACTCGACGGGGCAGACCTGCACACACTGCGGCTCATCGAAATGCCCGACACACTCGGTGCAGCGGGCCGGGTCGATGACATAGAACTGCTCGCCCATCGAGATGGCCTGGTTCGGGCACTCGGGCTCGCAGACGTCGCAGTTGATGCACTCGTCGGTGATGGTCAGCGCCATGGGATCACGGGCAGGAGAAAGGCTCAGCTGGACTGCACGACACGTTCGCGCAGCCGCTCGAGCACCAGCGGAGCGACGAACTTTGACACATCGCCGCCAAGCATGGCGATCTCGCGCACGAAGGTCCCGCTGACGAACTGGTATTGGTCGCTCGGCGTCAGGAACATCGTCTCGACCTCGGGCATCAGCTGGCGGTTCATGCCGGCCATCTGGAACTCGTATTCGAAGTCGCTGACCGCGCGCAGGCCGCGCACCACCACCGAGGCGCCGTTGGCGACGACGAAGTCGCGCAGCAGGCCGCGGAAGGCGACCACCTCGACGTTCGGATAGGCCTTCGCCAGCGCCGAGGCGATCTCCAGCCGCTCGTCGACGGTGAACATGGTGCGCTTGTGGTGGCCGGCGGCCACCGCGACGATCAGCCGGTCGAACAGGCGGCTGGCGCGACGCATCAGGTCCTCGTGCCCGAGCGTCATCGGGTCGAAGGTGCCGGGGTACACGGCGGTCAGGGCGGTGGATGAACTCAAGGCACGCTCCGGTCGGTCACGCGTCGTGGAAGATTCAGGCGGCGGCAGGTACGCCATCATGCCGCAGCAGATGGGCATGCACCTGCCCGGCACGAAGGTGGCGCCAGGGCTGCCAGCCGGCGGGCAGATCGGCCGGCGCGAACGTGCGGTCGGCCTCGAGGTAGATCCATCCAGCTGGCCCCACCAGCGCCTGCGCGGCGAGCAAGGCGGGGGCGAACAAATCGCCCGCGAACGGCGGGTCGAGGAACACCAGGTCGAAGCGGCGCCCCTGCGCGGCAGCGGCGCGCATCCAGGCCAGCGCATCGGCCTGCAGCACGTCGATCTGCGCGGCGCCCAGCCGCTGCACACAGGCCCGCAAGTGCCGGACCGCGGCCGGATCCTGCTCGATCATCACCACCGGCGACGCGCCGCGCGACGCGGCCTCGAGGCCCAGCGCGCCGGACCCGGCGAAGGCATCGAGCACGGCGACGCCCTCCAGCGACTGGCCGAGCCAGTTGAACAGCGTCTCGCGCACACGGTCGGGGGTCGGGCGCAGCCCGGGCCGGTCGAGCACGGGCAGCTTGCTGCGTTTCCAGCGGCCGCCGATCAGCCGCACCTCGTGGCGCTGTTCGGCCTGAGGCCCGGTCTGACGTCGTTGGATGACCACGTCGTGGATTGTAGAAGCCGCATCGCACGGCCCGCAGGGTCGGCACTCCTAGAATGGCCCGGTCGTTTCCGCCGCACGCCCCCGGCCTCGTCCATGTTCAGCTTCTTCCGCCGCAAGGCCAGCGCCCCGCCGCCTCCCGAGCCCACCGCACCGCCGCCGGCCGCCGCTGTTCCCGGCGCTCCACCGCCCGCCGCACCGATCAGCCCACCGTCGCCAGCCGCTCCGGCGCTGGCGCCCGGTTTCCTCGGCGGTCTGTTCCGCTCTCCCCCACCACCACCGCCGCCGGCAGCGCCGGCCAGCTCCCCGGCCGCCCCTGCACCGCTGCCACCCGTGGCCGCACCGGTGGCTGCACCCGCTCCCGCACCGGTGCCCGTGCCGGCACCGACACCGACACCCGCGGAACCGGCCGCCGAACCGGCCGCACGGGCCTCCTGGCTGGCGAAGCTGAAGCAGGGCCTGCAGCGCACCGGCTCGGGCATCGCGCAGGTGTTCACCGGCGCGCGCATCGACGACGCGCTGTACGAAGAGCTGGAAACCGCATTGCTGCTCGCCGACACCGGCGTGGCCGCGACCGAGCACCTGCTGCAGGCGCTGAAGCGCCGCGTGCGCGACACCGGCACCACCGAGGCGGCGGCGGTGAAGGGGCTGCTGCAGGACGTGGTGGCCGAGCTGCTGAAGCCGCTCGAGAGCTCGCTGACGATCGGCGAACACACGCCCACGGTGATCATGGTCGCCGGCGTCAACGGCGCCGGCAAGACCACCAGCATCGGCAAGCTGACGCGGCACCTGGCCAACCTGGACGCCAAGGTGCTGCTGGCCGCGGCCGACACCTTCCGCGCCGCCGCCCGCGAGCAGCTCGCGGTGTGGGCCGACCGCAACCAGGTCGAGATCGTCAGCCAGGAAGGCGGCGACCCGGCCGCGGTGTGCTTCGACGCGGTAAGCGCCGGCCGCGCGCGCGGCTGCGACGTGGTGCTGGCCGACACCGCCGGCCGCCTGGCGACGCAGACCCACCTGATGGACGAGCTGCGCAAGATCCACCGCACGCTGGGCCGCGCAATGCCGGGCGCCCCGCACGAGGTGCTGCTGGTGGTCGACGGCAACACCGGCCAGAACGCGCTGAACCAGGTCAAGGCATTCGATGCGACGTTGGGTCTGACCGGCCTGATCGTCACGAAGCTCGACGGCACGGCGAAGGGCGGCGTGCTGGCCGCGATCGCGCTGTGGTCGCAGGAGCGCCGGGCCCAGGGCGGCCGTGGCGTGCCGGTCTATTTCATCGGCGTGGGCGAGAAGCTCGAGGACCTGCAGACCTTCGACGCCCGCGAGTTCGCACAGGCGCTGGTGGGCTGACGGCGGCCCCCGGCGCTTCCACCAAAAGGGACCGGCATGCCGGTCCCTTTGGCTGTGTCACGCCGCGGCGAGGTCCGCCGGGACGGTGGGCTTGCCGTCGTCCGGCAGCGGCGCCAAGGGCCGCGGCGCGTCGTCGAACCAGGCCAGCAGGCGCTGGGCAATGTGCCGGCCGGCGCCGGCCGGCGCGAGCAGCGCACCCGATGGCGTCGGCGGTTCGTCATCGGCCGCCCAGCTCGCCAGCGCTTCCTGCAAAGCGCCGACGCACCAGGGCCGCTGCTGCAGGCCCTGCTCGCCGTGCCGGCCGACCGTCAGCCGGGCGGCATCGAACCACAACGTGCGCACGCCCAGCAGCGCGGCCATGTCGGCGGTCACGTGGCCGGCCTCGGTGAGCACGCCGCTGGCACCGCGCAGCACGCTGAGCGTGTCGGGCAGCGAGCGGATCTCGACCCCGAGCACATGCGCCGAGTTGCGCCGGTCCAGCGCCGCGCGGTCCATCGACTCGTGCACCAGGAAGACGTCGCCGGCACGCGCGGACGCGGCCTGCCATTGTTCGAGCGCCGCGCGGGTCGGGCCGTCCATCAGCCACAGCAGCTTCGGCAGCGCCGGCAGGTCGACCAGCACGTCCAGCAGCGCCGCGGTGCGTTCGGGCTGCGCCGGATCGAGCGCCAGCGCCACCACCGCGTAGGCCGTGCCTTCGACTTCGGACGACCAGCGGGGCCCGAGGAAGATCGGCAGCCGGTGGCGCAGGAACGCGCCGTACGGCGTGGTCATCAGCGGCAGCACGGCGTTCAACACGTCGACCCCGACGGTGGCGGGCGTGGCCTGCACCTTGTCGGCCTGGATGCCGGCGCGGAACAGGGCCTGCATCGCCTCGGAACCGGCCGGGGCGAACAGCAGGTCGGCGGTCTGCTCCAGCAGCGTGGCGTTCAACGCCTCGTCGCTGCTGAAACCGCGGGTGCCGGCGTCGAGCCGCACCACCGGCAGGCCGCGCTTCTTGGCCGTCAAGGTGGCCGACAGCACGGCATCGCCGTCGCCGACGGCGATCACGCCGATCGGCGCGTGCTGCGACAGGACCTGCGTCAGGGCCTCGGCGACGCGGGCGGCGCCGTGCTCGAAGACGTCCGAGCGCAGGCCCAGGTGCCATTCGACCGGGAACGACGGCAGCTGGCTGTCCAGCCCCTCCCAGGGCCACAGGTCTTGCGCCCGGCCGGGGTTGAAGAGCACGATGCGCGGCGCGTGCGGCTGCGTGGCCAGGTGCTTCGCGACAGTGGCCAGGCGCAGCGCGCCGCCGGTGGTGTCGGCGATGCCGAGCAGCACCGGCGTGGCCGGCATCAGCTTCTCGCGCAGCAGCGGGGCCAGCGCGGGCAGCGGCGCGGCGGTCTCGGCGGGCACCGGCGCGGGCGCCGCCACCGGCGTCGGCAGCGCCGCGGCTTCGACCGGCACGGCGATCGGCTCGACCACGGGTGCCGGCGCGGGGACCGCCTCGGCCACCGGTGCCGGCGGCGGCTCCACCGGCGCGGGCGCCGCTGCGGCCACCGCCGCGGGGGCCGGCGCTGTCGGCTCGGCAGCCACTGGCGCAGGCGCAGGCGCGCCGCTGGTCGGGCGCGGCGGCAGGTCGGCAGGCTCGAAGCTGCCCTCGCCGATCTCGTTCTTCAGCTCGTGGGCGGTGTCCTCGACCAGCTTGCCTTCGATGGTGTCACGGCCTTCGAGAAACGCCGCCAGCAGCAGGCGGTTCGCCAGGCGGTTGATGCGCCGCGGCACGCCGCCGGTCCAGCGGTAGACCTGGTCGAACGCCGCGTCGGTGATCAGCGGGCGCTGCTGCCAGCCGACCCGCTTGAGGCGGTGTTCGACATAGCCGCGGGTCTCGTCGACGCTCAGCGGGCCGAGGTGGCACGAGGCGGTGACGCGCTGGCGCAGCTGCTCCATCATCGGCGACTCGAGCTTCTTGCGCAGCTCGGGCTGGCCGACCAGGAAGCTCTGCAGCAGCGACTGCGTGCCGAGCTGGAAGTTCGAGAGCATGCGCAGCTCTTCGATCGCGCGGATCTCGAGGTTCTGGGCCTCGTCGATGACCAGCAGCGCGCGGCGGCCCTGCGTGGCCAGCGTCATCAGGAAGGCCTCGAGCGTCGAGATCATCGACGCCTTGGTCGAGCCGTTGCACGGGATGCCGAAGGCCTGGATGATGGCCTGCAGCAGGTCGCCCGACTCGAGTTGCGTGCTGACGATCTGCGCGGCCACCACCTGCGCCCGGTCGAGTTCGTCGAGCAGCGTGCGCAGCAGCGTGGTCTTGCCCGCGCCGATCTCGCCGGTGACGACGATGAACCCCTCGCCCTGCATCACGCCGTAGCGCAGGTACGCCAATGCGTGGCCGTGGCCCTTGCTGTTGAAGTAGAAGGACGGGTCGGGGTTGAGCTGGAAGGGGGGGCCGCTCAGGCCGAAATGGGCTTCGTACATGGAACGCTCAGAACCGGTGCAGCGCGCCGATGTAGACGGCGGTTTCCTGCGCCGGCACCACCACGGTGGAGTCGATCAGGCGGCGGCGCAGGCCCGCTGCCAGCGTCGTGCGAGCGGAGAGGTTGTGGCTCATGCCCAGCCGGTAGCTCTTGTTGACGGTGCGGCGGCCCGCGGTGGTCTCGAAGCCCTGCACGCGGGTGTGGAACAGGCTCAGGTCGAGCGTCGTCTCGGGCGTCAGGCGGCGCGACACCGTGACCGAGCCACCGCGCTGGCGCGCATTGGACGAGGTGGCCACGTCGGCGGTTTCGCCGGTGCTCAGCAGGTCGGTGGTCGTGCTCGAGAAGACCCGCAGCACCACGGTGTGGCGCGTGCCGAGGAACGTGGCGGAGAGGTCGGACAGCTGCACCAGCCGCGGCCGCAGCGTCGCCAGCGTGGCCGCGCCGAGCTGCGTGCTCGGCAGGCTGCGCTGGCGCAGCGCTTCCTGCACGGCCTGCTGGCGTTCGATCGGGTCGGTGATGCGGGTCGACAGGCTGGCATCGAGCAGCGAGGCGACGCTGCTGTCCAGCGAGACGCTGCTCAGTTGCGAAGCGTAGGTGGCGGCATCGCGCGACGTCGAGGCCGACAGCGCGACGAACGGCGAGCGGTGCGTGAAGCGGCCGCTCCAGCCGGTGCCGAAGAAACGCTTCTCCACCGAGCCGGCGAGGTCGGTGCGCAGCGTGGGCTGCCAGCGGAACAGCACGCCGCTCAGCGTGTTGTCGGTGTCGGTGGTGCCGTACTTCGCGTGGTCGCGGCCCCCGGTGATGCCGACATAGAACTCCTGCGACGGTCCCCACAGCAGCGACAGGCGTTCGGCCGAGAACGTCGCATCGCCGATGCTGCCGAGCGTGGTGTCGTTGGAGTGCGTGTCGGCATCGGCCCACTGGGCCTGCAGCCCGAACGGCTGCGGCAGCAGTTCGTAGCGCACGATGTCGGCGCGCACGCGCGCGTTGCGGCCCTGGCCGGTGCCCACCGCGTTGCCGGTCTGGGTCCAGCTGTTGTCGCTGCGGGCCAGGAACACCGAGCGGCTCGACAGCTCGCGGCGGATGTACGGGCTGATGCGCTCGCGCGTGAAGGTGGTGCGGTTGACCGTGTTGGTGCCGTCGCCCAGCGCACCGAAGGCGCTCTGGGCGGTCGTGTCGGCGTCGGCGGCCACGTCGAGGTAGACCAGCCGGTCGACCAGTTCGCTGTTCAGGCCCAGCCGCACCCGCGGATAGACGTGGTCGCCCTCGCTGCGGCCCAGGTAGGTGACGCCGTCGAAGCCGATGTCGCCCTGGAAGCGGTAGTTCGCGCCGATCCCGGTGGCCTGCAGCTGGGGCGTCAGCGTCACGACCACGTCCGACTTCTTGTCGGCATCGCTGGCGAGGTTGACGTTGTTGGTGCCCAGCACGTCGACCCGGGCGTTGTTGCGCACGTACCAGGTGTCGGCGCTGGCGGTGCCGCAGGCCAGGCCGAGGCACAGCAGCGCCACGCCGCCGGCCACCCGGCTCAGCCGGGCGGGCTCACGCCGCATAGTAGTAGCCATAGGACTCGCTGCCGACGTTGCCACGGGACTTGTTGAGCACGGAGAGCACGACCGGGCACGACTCGACGGCAGCGTAGGCCTGCGACACCTGCGCGTGGGTGGTGCGGTTGGCCTCCACCACCATCACGACCTGCCCCACGCGCGAGGCCAGCACGCGCGATTCCGTGGTCGGGATCAGCGGCGGCGCATCGAACACGATGATGCGGTCGGAGTATTTCGCGGCCAGCTCGTCGAGCAGGTGTTCCATCGCCGCACTGGCCAGCAGCTCGGTCGACTTGGCGTTCGCCGTGCCGGCCGGCAGCAGGCTGAGCTTGGGCACGTTGGTGCGCAGCATCACGTCGGCCAGGTCGAGGTGGGACGAGCCCACGACGTCCATCAGGCCGCGCGACGGCTCGAGGCCGTAACGTGCCAGCACCGAGGGGCGCAGCACGTCGGCATCGACCAGCAGCACCGAGTGGTCGACTTCCATCGCGATGCTCATCGCGAGGTTCATCGAGAAGAATGTCTTGCCCTCGCCGGGCATCGCGCTGGCGACGACGATCAGGTTGGGCCGCGCGATCGTCTGGGCCGACTCGCCGCGCGCATTGGCGAGCAACGGCCGCTTGATGATGCGCATCTGCTCGGCCAGCAGCGACCGGCCCTGCGAGGGCACCAGGTAGCCCTCGCGCTCCAGCCGCGCCAGGTCGATCTGCACCTCGCGCGAACGGCGCGACGTCGTGGGCAGCGCCTCGACGTTCGACGGCCGCACCGGCGCCGGCGTCACCGCCGCGGGCCGCTGTGCGGTCGGGACCGCGTTGGCAGGCAGCGGGCCGCCGGCGCCGATGCCGGCCGGCACTTCGACGCCGGCCCGCTTGAGTTCCTCGAGCCGCTTGGCGGCCTGCTCGATGATGTTCATCGATGCACCCTTCTCAGATTCCGGAACGCAGCGCGATCAGGGCCATCCACGCCGCGTGCACGACGAGGAACAGTCCGAACACACCTGCGAGCTTCATGCGGTCCACGCGCTGGATGTCCAGCGACTTCGGATCGTCGATCAGCGTCAGCGAGCCCAGCACCGGGCGCTTCGTGAACTCGCGCAGCTCGCGCTCGGTTCCGAACGACGGATTGACGACGGTCTGCACATACGCGGCGGCGACCCCGATCACGACGGCCAGCACCATCACGAGCAGGGCCAGCTGGCGCTTGCTCGGGAACACCGGCTGCGGCAGCACACGCGGCGGCTCGATGAGGCGGAAGTCGGCCATCGACGAGCTCTGGTCGATCTTCACGCCGAGCGAGGCGGCCTCGCGGCGGCTGACGAGCTGCTCGTAGTTCTTGCGGATGACGTCGTAGTCGCGGTTGAGCTGGGCGAGCTCGGCCTCGGCCTGCGGCACCTTGCCGGCCTGCGCGCGGATCTGGTCCAGGCGGGCCTGCTGCGAACCCAGCTGGGCGCGCAGCGAGGCCACGTTGGCTTCGGCTTCGGCCAGCGAGATGCGCAGCTTCTGGAACACCGGGCTGGTCGGTGCGGCGCCGCGCGGGCCGGCGGTACGCACCTTCAGGTCGGCTTCCTGGCGACGCTGCGTCTCCAGTTGGGCGATGGTGCGGCGCGCCGAGATCACGTCCGGGTGTTCGTCGGTGTAGCGGCGCAGGAGTTCGTCGAGCTGCTTGCGCTGGGTCTCGATGCGCGCGTCGAGGTCGGGCGTCAGCGAGACCGCCGAGGCGGCATCGGTGGGCAGCTGCGGCGCCTCGTTCGACAGCTCCCGGCGCATCGCGTCACGCGACTGCTCGGCCGCCGACAGCTGGATGCGCAGGCGGGCGATGTCGTCAGTCATCGACGACATGCGCGCGAAGAAGTCCTGGTTGTTCGCCGCGGCGACGCCCATGTTGCGCAGCTTGAAATCCTTCAGGCGGTTCTCGGCCTCGGAGAGCTTGGCCTCGTAGGCCTTGATCTCCTCGTCGATGAATCGGCTGGCTTCGGCGGAATCCTTGCGCTTGGTGTCCAGCCCCGAGTCCATGAACAGGCTCACGAGGCTTTCGACCAGGCGCTGCGCACGCGCCGAATCGGAATCACGGTAGGAGATCGCGTAGAGGTTGTTGCCGCCGGTGAGTTCGACCTTGATGGTCTTCATCAGCGACTCGATCTGCTGGTCCTGCTCGGCCGGGGTCTTGCCGGTCTCGAGGCCGACCTTGGGATCCTTCAGCAGGCGCTCGACGTTGGGCCGCGAGATCAGCGTGCGTGCCAGCATGCGCACCTGCTGGTCGATGTCGGGCTGGAAGGCCAGCCCGGCCATCAGCGGCTTCAGCACGGTTTGCGTGTCGACGTAGACGCGGGCCCGCGCTTCGAACCGCTCGGGCACGAACCAGACGATCAAGGCCCCGAGGGCGGCGGCGATCCAGGCGACGCTCACGGCGAGCCAGCGATGCCGCCAGATGCCGCGAGCCAGCGTCGTGGCCTGGCGTGTCAAATCATTCATACCTGAGGGCTCTCACTCCATACAGCACGGCGTCGTCGGGCACCGGCAAGGGGCGCGGTGCGCACCGCTCGCCTGCGAGACCGGAGGTCCGCGAGATCAGAACCAGCCCTGCGGGACGATGATGATGTCCCCAGGCTTCACGTCGACGTTGGCGCTGATGTCGCCGCGCTTGAGCAGGTCCTTCAGCCGCACGCTGTACTGCTTGCCCTGCTCGGAGCCGCGCACCAGCACGGCACCGTTGCCGTCGGCGAAGTCGGTCAGGCCGCCAGCGGCGATCATCACGTCCAGCAGGCTCATGTTCTGGCGGAACGGCACCGACTGCGGCCGGGTCGCTTCACCGACGATGCGGATCTGCTCCGAGAAGCTGCCCTGGAAGCCGCTGACGACCACCGTGACCACCGGGTCGCGGATCACCCGGCTGAGCAGTTGCTCGATCTCGCGCGACAGGTCGGCGGGGTTCTTGCCGGCGGCCAGCACGTCCTCGACCAGCGGCGTCGAGACCCGGCCATCGGGCCGCACGGTGACCTGGGCCGACAGTTCAGGGTTGCGCCAGACGACGATGTTCAGCGTGTCGAGCGGACCGATCTTGTAGCGGTGGTCGGGCGTCTCCGCCTTGGCCGGCGCGGGCGGGTACGAGCTCAGCGCCGAGCAGGCCGACAACGATGCCAGCCCCACCACCGAAGCACACAGCAGGGTGCCCATGCGCAACACGCGCTTCGTATCGATCCTCATCGTCATTCCTTCAACGCTGGCCGCAGTTGGTTACAAGTTAACAAGAATCCTACCTCGGCCTCGTGTCATCCCGAGGCCCCTGGCGGAGGCACGCGGCGGGCGCGTGCAGTTTGAACGCGGCAAAAGCACAGGGGCGCGATCCCCGGATCAGGCCTGCCCGGCCCGCCGCGATCCGCCCCCGTCTACCGCCGCCGCCAAGACGCGATCAGTGCGCGCCCTCGCGGAACAGCACCACGCTCACGGTCTCGATCAGCACCAGCAGATCGAGCACCAGCGAGTTGTTCTTGACGTAGTACAGGTCGAACTGGTGCTTGCGGCGAGCGTCTTCCATCGACGCGCCATACGAGAACCGCACCTGGGCCCAGCCGGTGAGGCCCGGCTTGACGGTGTGGCGCAGGTCGTAGAACGGGATCGCTTCCCGCAGTTGCGACACGAACGTCGGGCGCTCGGGGCGCGGGCCGACCATGCTCATCTCGCCGCGCAGCACGCTGAGCAGCTGCGGCAGTTCGTCGATGCGGGTCTTGCGCATGAAGGCGCCGACGCGGGTGATGCGCGAATCGTTCTTGGAGGCCCAGCGCGCCACGCCGTCCTTCTCGGCGTCGGTGCGCATGCTGCGGAACTTCATGCACATGAAGGTCTCGCCGCCCAGGCCGACGCGCTCCTGGCGGTAGATGATCGGGCCGCGGCTGTCCAGGCGGATCGCCAGCGCCGCCAGCAGCATCACCGGCGAGGCCAGCACCAGCAGCGTGCCGGACGAGACGATGTCGAAGACACGCTTGGTCAGCGCACGGGCGCGGCCCTGCATGAAACCGTCGCCGTACACCAGCCAGCTGGCCTTCAGGCTGTCCACCGGCACTTCGGCCTTGGTGCGCTCGCAGAAGCCGGCGAAGTCGAGGATGGGCACGCCCTGGATGCGGCAGTCGAGCAGTTGGTCCATCGGCACGCCGCCGCCACGCTGCTCGCGCACCGCCACGATGATCTCGTTGACCTTGTGCTCGCGCACCAGTTCGGCCAGGCGACGCTCACGGGCGAAGACCTTCACGCCATTGCCGGCGGCTTCGACCAGGCCGGTTTCGGCGGTGGGCACGAAGCCCACCACCTGGTAACCCTGCCACTGGTCGCGCACCTGCATGTCGCTCCAGACCTGCTGCGCATCGGGGCCGGTGCCGACGATCAGCACGCGGCGCGTGCCGACGGCCTGCCGCCATGCCCACGCGGCGCCCCGGTACAGCGCCAGGCCGGCCACCAGGTACAGCATCGAGTAGGCGATGAGCTGGCTGGCATAGCCTTCGTAGCGGATGTACTTGGTCGCCAGGTACGTCAGGTAGCCGCCGACGACGAAGGCGAAGCCCACGCGCAGGAACAGCGAGACGAATGCCAGGTTCGCGTGGCGGTACAGCCCGACGAACGAGTAGAGCAGCGCCATCACGAGAGAGAACGCCAGCGCGATGGTGAGCAGCGGCGGCGTGATCCACTGGGCTGCTGCGCTGAGGCTGGCCGCGTGTGTTTCGGACAGCGTCGCTGCGGAAAGCATGACGGCGATGAAACACAACAAACCGTCAGCAAACAGCTCCAGGAACTGCGTACCCGAGCTGCGGTGCTGGAAGACACGAAACATTGAGAAACCCCCTACAGCCCCCGGCGTGGTAGCCGCTTGCCGTACGACCTTGTCTGGATGAGGTCGCATTCTCTTTGGATCACTTTGCAGGACATACCGCCGAGTTGGGGGTGTGTCCGGTACCACGCGGAAGGCCGCTCACATTGTGTGAAGTTGTCCCGTGGAAGTGAATGGGTAAGGAGGCGTTTTTTGTACGGTTCCCCAGGGGACCGTCAGATTTTTTTCACGTCCGGCCCGGAAGTGAAAAATCAGTGAGCCTGGCGGCCCCCGCGGCGCCGGCCGCGCGGCCGGCGCAGCTCAGCACTTCAGCCCGATGTGCAAAGCGACGACGCCGCCGGTGAGCCGGTGCACGTCGACGTGCGCAAAACCGGCAGACTTCATCAGCGCTTTCAGTTCCGCCGCCCCGGGATGCATGCGGATCGATTCGGCGAGGTAGCGGTAGCTGTCCGCATCGCCGGCGATCATGCTGCCCATGCGCGGCAGCACCTTGAAGGAGTACCAGTCGTACAGCTTCTCCAGCGGCTGCACCACCTTGGAGAACTCGAGCACCAGCAGGCGACCGCCCGGCTTCAGCACCCGGCACATCTCGGCCAGCGCACGGTCCTTGTGCGTCATGTTGCGCAGGCCGAACGCCACGCTGGCGACATCGAAGCTGCTGGAGGCGAACGGCAGCGCCTCGGCATCGCACAGCAGGCTCGGGGTCAGCACGCCCTCGTCGACCAGCCGGTCGCGGCCGGTGCGCAGCATCGCCTCGTTGATGTCGGTGTGCAGCACCAGGCCCGACGGGCCGGCCTGGCGCGCGAACGCGCGGGTCAGGTCACCGGTGCCGGCGGCGATGTCCAGCACGCGGTCACCGGCCTTCACGTTCGCCGCGGCGATCGTGTAGGCCTTCCAGACGCGGTGCAGCCCCATCGACATGACGTCGTTCATCACGTCGTAGCGCGAGGCCACCGAATCGAACACGCCGCGCACCTTGCTGGCCTTCTCGCGTTCGTCGACCTGCTGGAATCCGAAGTGGGTTTCGCTCACGGCGATCCTTTGGTGTTGTCGTCAGGCCGGGTCGCGCGAGGCGCCCGCAGCGGCCAGCTGGTCGAGGTAGCGCTGCCAGAGCACCGGGTGCTCGAGGCCGAGCTGGTACAGGTAGGCCCAGGTGTAGATGCCGCTGTCGTGGCCGTCGCTGAAGCGCGGCTTCACGCCGTAATGGCCCACCGGCTCGAGCGCCACGACCTGCACGTCGCGCTTGCCGACCTGCAGCGTTTCCTGGCCGGGACCGTGACCGCGCACCTCGGCCGAGGGCGACATCACCCGCAGGTACTCGGCCGGCAGTTCGAAGCGCCGGCCATCGTCGAAGCACACCTCGAGCAGCGCCGAGCGCTGGTGCAACACGATGTCGGTGGGATGGGGCGTGGAAGATGACATGCGTATCAGCCGGTTCAGATGGCGAGCCCGCGGCGCACCTGCAGGTCGACCTCGTCGAGCGCGGCACGCACTGGCGCCAGCCGCGCCTCGTCGAGCGCGCGCTGCGGCGCGCCCCAGATCGGCTGCGGGAAGTGCGTGTCCCACTCGTAGCGGGCGATCACGTGCCAGTGCAGGTGGGGCACCATGTTGCCCAGGCTGGCGAGGTTGATCTTGCGCGGGGCCAGGACGGCGCGCAGCGCCGACTCGACCACCCCGACCGCCTCGAGGCAGTGCAGCCTGTCGGCGGTGCCGAGGTCGGTCCATTCGGCGACATGGGCGGCCCAGACGACGCGGTAGAACGCCGGGAACGCCGGCGCATCCAGCACGCGCACCACCGAGAGGCGGTCGGTCGACGCGACCTGCCGCCACGCGGTGGACTGCCGGACCGCGCAGAGTTCGCAGCCAGCCACCGTGTTCACACCAGCACCCGTTCGATGCCGCCGTCGTTGGCGCGGCGCACGTACTCGGGCATCCATTGTTCGCCCAGCAGCTTGCGCGCCATCTCGACGACGATGTAGTCGGCCTCGAGCAGGCCGTTCTGCAGGTCGTCCTGGTAGCGCGACAGCCCTTGCAGGCAGCTCGGGCACGAGGTCAGGATCTTCAGGTCGCCCTGCGCGCCGGCGGCGCGCAGCGTGGCCTCGCCCTTGCGGATCTCCTCTTCCTTGCGGAAGCGGATCTGCGTGGAGATGTCGGGCCGCGACACGCCAAGCGTGCCGCTCTCGCCGCAGCAGCGGTCGCTCTTGACCACACCGTTGCCGACCAGCGCCTTCACGGTCTTCATCGGCTCCTGCTGCTTCAGCGGGCTGTGGCAGGGATCGTGGTACAGGTAGGCACCGGCCTCGGCGGCAGGCAGCGTGATGCCCTTCTCGAGCAGGAACTCGTGGATGTCGACGATGCGGCAGCCCGGGAAGATCTTCTCGAACTCATAGCCCTGCAACTGGTCATAACAGGTGCCGCAGCTGACCACCACCGTCTTGATGTCCAGGTAGTTCAACGTGTTGGCGACACGGTGGAACAGCACCCGGTTGTCGGTGATGATCTGCTCGGCCTTGTCGTACTGACCGCTGCCGCGCTGCGGGTAGCCGCAGCACAGGTACCCGGGCGGCAGCACCGTCTGCACGCCGGCGTGCCAGAGCATCGCCTGCGTGGCCAGGCCGACCTGCGAGAACAGCCGCTCCGAGCCGCAGCCGGGGAAGTAGAACACCGCCTCGCTGTCCACCGAGGTCTGCTTCGGGTCGCGGATGATCGGGACGTAGCGCTTGTCCTCGATGTCCAGCAGCGCCCGCGCCGTCTTCTTCGGCAGGCCGCCCGGCAGCTTCTTGTTGATGAAGTGGATGACCTGTTCCTTCACCGGGGCGGTGCCCACGGTGGCCGGCGGCGCCGCGGTCTGCTTGCGCGCGGCCAGCTTGAGCACGTCGTTGGCCAGGCGCTGCGCCTTCATGCCGACGCCGACCATCGCCGCCCGCGCCACCTTGATGGTCTCGGGGTTGGTCGCATTCAGCATGAACATCGCCGCTGCGTTGCCGGGACGGAAGCTCTTCTGGCCCATCTTGCGCAGCAGGTTGCGCATGTTCATCGACACGTCGCCGAAGTCGATGTTCACCGGGCACGGCGTCACGCACTTGTGGCAGACGGTGCAGTGGTCGGCGACGTCCTCGAACTCTTCCCAATGCTTGATGCTGATGCCGCGGCGCGTCTGCTCTTCGTAAAGGAAGGCCTCGACCAGCAGCGAGGTGGCCAGGATCTTGTTGCGCGGGCTGTAGAGCAGGTTGGCGCGCGGCACGTGCGTGGCGCACACCGGCTTGCACTTGCCGCAGCGCAGGCAGTCCTTGATCGACGCGCTGATGTCGCCGATGTCGCTCTGCTGCATGATCAGCGACTCGTGGCCCATCAGCCCGAAGCTGGGCGTGTAGGCCTCGGTCAGGTCGGCGGCGCGGGTGTCGTCACCGAGGGCCGGGGTGCGGTCCTGCGGGCGCAGCAGCTTGCCGCGGTTGAAGCGGCCTTCGGGGTCGACCTTCGCCTTGTACGCGGCGAAGTTGGCCATCTCGGCATCGGTCAGGAACTCGATCTTCGTGATGCCGATGCCGTGTTCGCCGGAGATCACGCCGTCGAGGCTGCGGGCCAGCACCATGATGCGCGCCACCGCCTCGTGGGCGGTCTGCAGCATCTCGTAGTTGTCGCTGTTGACGGGGATGTTGGTGTGCACGTTGCCGTCGCCGGCATGCATGTGCAGCGCCACCCACACCCGGCCGCGCAGCACTTCGCGATGGATGCGCTTGGCGGCCTCGATCACCGGCACGAACGCGGCGCCGGCGAACAGCGCCTGCAGCGGCCGCAGCACCTGCGTCTTCCACGAGGCGCGCAGGCTGTGGTCCTGCAGCTGGTCGAAGAAGCTGCGCGACTCGTTCGGTGCGATGCCGTCCAGGCCGTCGAGCCAGCCGCGCCACAGCGCGCGCACGTCGCGCAGCAGCACCAGCGCCTGCTGCACACGGTCTTCCAGCAGCTCGGCGCTGGGGATCTCGTTGGCGTCGTCGGTCTTGCCCAGCGGCAGGTGGCCGTCGGCGAAGAAGGCCTCGAGGCGGTCGAGCAGCTGCAGCTTGTTGCGCAGGCTCAGCTCGATGTTGATGCGCTCGATGCCCAGCGTGTACTCGCCCATGCGCTCGAGCGGGATCACGACGTCTTCGTTCACCTTGAACGCGTTGGTGTGCTTCGAGATCGCGGCGGTGCGCTTGCGGTCGAGCCAGAACTTCTTGCGGGCATCGGCGCTGACGGCGACGAAGCCCTCGCCGGCACGGCCGTTGGCCAGCCGCACCACCTCGCTGGTGGCACGCGCGACCGCATCTTCGTCGTCGCCGACGATGTCGCCGATCAGCACCATCTTCGGCAGGCCGCCGCGCTTGCTCTTGGTCGCGTACCCCACCGCCTTCAGGTAGCGGTCGTCGAGGTGCTCGAGGCCGGCGAGGATCGCGCCGCCCGGCTTCTTCATCTCGGCGAACATGAAGTCCTTGATCTCGACGATCGAGGGCACGCCGTCCTTCGGGTTGCCGAAGAACTCCAGGCAGACGGTGCGGGTGTGCGCCGGCATGCGGTGCACCACCCAGCGGCAGCTGGTGATCAGGCCGTCGCAGCCTTCCTTCTGGATGCCGGGCAGGCCGGCGAGGAACTTGTCGGTGACGTCCTTGCCGAGGCCTTCCTTGCGGAAGACGCGGCCGGGGATGTCGAGCCGCTCGGTCTTCGTCAGCGTCCTGCCGTCGGCCGCGTAGTGGTGCAGCTCGAAGCTGGCGACCTCGACGTCGTGGATCTTGCCGAGGTTGTGGTCCAGGCGCACCACCTCCAGCCAGGTCGCCTCGGGGGTGACCATGCGCCAGGAGGCGAGGTTGTCCAGCGCCGTGCCCCACAGCACGGCCTTCTTGCCGCCGGCGTTCATGGCGACGTTGCCGCCGACGCACGAGGCCTCGGCGGACGTCGGATCGACCGCGAACACGTAGCCGGCGCGCTCGGCCGCATCGGCCACGCGCTGCGTGACGACGCCGGCACCGGTCCAGATCGTGGGCACCTTGTGGGCCAGGCCCGGCAGGTCGACCAGCTCGACCTCGGTCATCTGCTCGAGCTTCTCGGTGTTGATCACCGCGCTCTTCCACGTCAGCGGCACCGCGCCGCCGGTGTAGCCGGTGCCGCCGCCGCGCGGGATGATGGTGAGGCCCAGCTCGATGCAGCCGGCCACCAGCCCGGCCATCTCGGCCTCGGTGTCGGGCGTGAGCACGACGAACGGGTACTCGACGCGCCAGTCGGTGGCATCGGTCACGTGCGCGACGCGGCTCAGGCCGTCGAACTTGAGGTTGTCCTTCGCGGTGTGGCGGCCGAGCACGCGGCGGGTTTGCCGGCGCAGCGTGGCCACGTCATCGAACCGCCGGCCGAAGCGCTCCACCGCGTCGCGCGCCAGCGCCAGCAGCTCGCCCACCAGCGTGTCGCGCTCGGCGTCGGCCGAGGGGTCGCGGCGGCGTTCCACCTCCTGCAGCCGGTGGTGCAGCGCCTCGATCAGCATCGCCCGGCGCTTCGGGTTGTCGATCAGGTCTTCTTCGAGGTAGGGGTTGCGCTGGACCACCCAGATGTCGCCCAGCACCTCGTACAGCATGCGTGCCGAGCGGCCGGTGCGGCGCTCCGTGCGCAGCTTGGCGAGCAGGTCCCATGCCCGGGCGCCGAGCAGGCGGCGCACGATTTCCCGGTCCGACCACGAGGTGTAGTTGTACGGGATCTCGCGCAGACGGACGGTATCGGCGGCGGCAGCGGCCGATTCGAGGTGGTTCAGGGGCAGCGGAGCGTTCATGTCGCGAAGACGGCGCGCGGGCCGGCGAGACGGCGGTAAGGGGATGGCCAACGGCCATCGACGCATCGGCGCGCGCGGCAGGCAGGGGCCGCAATGCTACCGCAGCGCCCTGTGGGACACAGGGGAAAGGACTTGGCGCCGGTGACCCCTGCAGGAGCGGCTTCAGCCGCGATGCGAGCCCTGCCACGAGCCCATCGCGGCTGAAGCCGCTCCTACAGAAACGCAGTCAGCGCGCCGAGGCCGACGTCAGCGCCGTCATGTTGACGATGCGGCGCACGGTGGCCGACGGCGTCAGGATGTGCGCCGGGGCGGCCGCGCCCAGCAGGATCGGGCCGATCGTCACGCCCTGGCTGCCGGTCATCTTCAGCACGTTGAAGAGGATGTTGGCGGCGTCCAGGTTCGGCGCGATCAGCAGGTTGGCCGCGCCGGTGAGCGAGCTGTCGAGGATGTGGGTGCCGCGCACCTCCTCGCTGAGGGCGGCATCGCCCTGGATCTCGCCATCGGCCTCGATGCCGGGGCAGCGCTGGCCGAACAGGTCGCGCGCCTGGCGCATCTTGCGTGCCGACGGCCGCGTGCTCGAGCCGAACGTGGAGTGCGACAGGAACGCCACCTTCGGCGTGATGCCGAACTGGCCCACCGCCTCGGCCGCCATCGCGGCGATCTCGGCCAGCGTGTGCGCGTCCGGGTCGTCGTTGACGTAGGTGTCGGCGATGAACAGCGTGTACTTGTCCAGCATCAGCGCGTTCAGCGCCGCCAGGTGGTGCAGGCCGCGCTTCAGGCCGATGACGTCGCGCACATGCTCGAGGTGCTGCTCGTAGCGCCCGACCAGGCCGCAGATCATGCCGTCCTGGTAGCCCAGCTGCACCGACAGCGCGGCGATCAAGGTGTTCGAGCGCCGCACCGCCGCCTTCGCCATCTCGGGCGTGACGCCGTCGCGGCCCTTGAGGTGGTGGTAGGCCTCCCAGAACTGGCGGAAGCGGCCGTCGTCCTCGGGGTTGATCAGCTCGAAGTCGTGGCCCGGGCGCAGCCGCAGGCCGGCGCGTTCGATGCGGCTGGCGACCACCGCCGGGCGGCCGATCAGCGTGGGCTTGACCAGCCCTTCTTCCAGCGCGATCTGCACCGCGCGCAGCGTGCGCTCGTCCTCGCCCTCGGCGTAGACCACCCGCTGGGGCGCCGCGCGCGCGGCCATGAACACCGGCCGCATGAACATGCCGGTGGCCGAGACGAAGCGCTGCAGCGATTCGCGGTAGGCCTTCAAGTCCTCGATCGGCCGCTCGGCCACGCCGGACTCGGCCGCCGCCTTCGCCACCGCCGGCGCGATGCGCAGGATCAGCCGCGAATCGAACGGCTTGGGGATCAGGTACTCGGGGCCGAAGCGCATCTCCTCGCCCGGGTACGCCGCGGCCACCTCGCCACTGATCTCGGCCTTCGCCAGGTCGGCGATCTCGTGCACGCAGGCGACCTTCATCTCCTCGGTGATGCGGCTGGCGCCGCTGTCGAGCGCGCCGCGGAAGATGTAGGGAAAGCACAGGACGTTGTTAACCTGGTTCGGGTAGTCCGACCGGCCGGTGGCGATGATGCAGTCCGGCCGCGCGGCCTTGGCCAGCTCGGGGCGGATCTCCGGCTCGGGGTTGGCCAGCGCCAGGATCAGGGGCCGGTCGGCCATGGTCTTGACCATCTCGGGCGTCACCACGCCGGCGGCCGAGCAGCCGAGGAACACGTCGGCACCGGCCATCACGTCGGCCAGCGTGCGGGCGTCCGTGGTCTGCATGAAGCGGCGCTTCGACTCGTCGAGCCGGTCCTCGCGGCCGCTGTGGATCACGCCCTTGCTGTCGCAAACGAAGATGTTCTCGCGGCGCGCGCCCAGGCGCACCATCAGGTCGAGGCAGGCGATCGCCGCGGCGCCGGCGCCGCTGACAGCGATCTTGACCGCGCCGATCTGCTTGCCGGTCAGCTCCAGGCCGTTGATCAGCGCGGCCGACGAGATGATCGCGGTGCCGTGCTGGTCGTCGTGGAAGACCGGGATCTTCAGCCGTTCCTTGAGCTTCTGCTCGATCAGGAAACACTCGGGGGCCTTGATGTCCTCGAGGTTGATGCCGCCCAGCGTCGGCTCCAGCGCGGCGATGATCTCGACCAGCTTGTCCGGGTCGCGCTCGGCCAGTTCGATGTCGAACACGTCGATGCCGGCGAACTTGCGGAACAGGCAGCCCTTGCCTTCCATCACCGGCTTGCCGGCCAGCGGGCCGATGTCGCCCAGGCCCAGCACCGCGGTGCCGTTGGTGATCACGCCGACCAGGTTGCCGCGCGAGGTGTAGTCGGCGGCCAGGCCGGGGTCTTCCTCGATCGCCAGGCAGGCGTAGGCCACGCCGGGCGAATAGGCCAGCGACAGGTCGCGCTGGTTCACCAGCGGCTTGGTCGGCAGCACCGCGATCTTGCCCTTGACGGGGCTGCGGTGGTATTCGAGGGCGGCGTCGCGCAGGGCCTGTTCGGCCGGGCTGAGTTCGTTCGACATCGTGGGGCTCTTTCCTGGCGCGCGGCTCAGCTGCGGTAGTCGGCGTTGATGGTGACGTAGTCGTGCGACAGGTCGCAGGTCCACACCGTGGCCTGGGCCGGGCCGCGGTTCAGCTCGACCCGCACGGTGATCTCGCTGCGCTTCATCACGCGCTGGCCGTCCTCTTCACGGTAGTCGGGGCGGCGACCGCCCTGCTCGACCACGTGCACGTCGTCCAGGTGCAGGTCGATCTTCGACTGGTCGAGGTCGGCGATGCCGGCGTAGCCCACCGCGGCCAGGATGCGGCCCAGGTTGGGGTCGCTGGCGAAGAACGCGGTCTTGACCAGCGGCGAGTGCGACACCGCGTAGGCGGCGAGCTTGCACTCCTCTTCGGTGCGGCCGCCGTTGACCTGCACGGTGATGAACTTGGTCGCGCCTTCGCCATCGCGCACGATGGCCTGCGCAAGGTGCTGGCAGACGGCGAACACGGCGTCCTTCAAGGCCTGGCCGTCGGCGCTGTCGAGCGCATCGATGCGGGCATGGCCGGCCTGGTGCGTGGCCACCAGCACGAAGCTGTCGTTGGTCGACGTGTCGCCGTCGATGCTGATGCGGTTGAAGCTGAGGTCAGCCGCCTGCCTGGCCAGCGGCGCCAGCAGCGCGGGGTCGATCACCGCGTCGGTGGCGACGAAGCCCAGCATCGTCGCCATGTTCGGGCGGATCATGCCGGCGCCCTTGCTGATGCCGGTGACGGTGACGGTGCGCCCGCCGATCTGCACCTGCCGCGACGCCGCCTTGGGCAGCGTGTCGGTGGTCATGATGGCCTCGGCGGCCACCGCCCATTGGGAAGGTTGCAGGTCGGCCAGCGCGGCCGGCAGCGCGGCCTCGATGCGGTCGTTCGGCAGCGTCTCCATGATGACGCCGGTGGAGAACGGCAGCACCTGCTCGGGCTGCACGCCCAGCGCGCCGGCCAGCGCCGCGCACACCGAGCGGGCGCGCTGCAGGCCGTCTTCGCCGGTGCCGGCGTTGGCGTTGCCGGTGTTGATCACCAGCGCACGGATCGCCTCGCCGGCGGCCAGGCGGGCCTGGCAGAGCTGCACCGGGGCGGCGCAGAAGCGGTTCTGCGTGAACACGCCGCCGACGCTGCTGCCGGGCGCCAGCTCGAACACCGTCAGGTCACGTCGGTTGGCCTTGCGGACACCGGCCATCGCGATGCCGATGCGGACACCGGGCACGGGATGCAACGAAGCAGGATCGGGGGCGGCGAGGTTGACCGGCATGACGAGCTTTCCAACGGCTGGGAGAAGCCGGCCGCGGCCGGCAAGGCGGCAAATTGTAGAGAGGCCATGCCGGGCATGGCGCGCAGGTCATGCCGATGGCGCATCGCCCGCGGCATCACCCGACAACCGCGCCAGCACCATCTGGTCGCACAGCGCGCCCTCGGCATCGCGGGCGGCCTGGCGCAGCCGGCCCTCGATGCGCAGGCCGATGCCCTGCGCGAAGCGGATCGACCGTTCGTTGCGGGCATCGCACCAGGCCTCGACGCGGTGCAGGCCCCAGGCGAAGGCCTGCTCGATCAGCGCCAGCGCGGCCTCGCGCATCAGCCCGCGGCCGCGCTGCGCGCTGTCGCCGACGTAGCCGATCTGGCAGGCCGGCACCGCCCAGTCGAACTCGTGCAGGTCGAGCAGCCCGACGTACGGGCCGCGGCGCGTCAGCTTGACGTTGGCCGCCCGCGGCACGCGCTCGAACACCAGGTAGGTGAGGAAGCGGCCGTCGAGTTCCATCGTCTGGCGGCTGCCGCGGCAGAAGCGGCGCGCCTGCGCGAGCTCCCAGTCGCCGCGCGACCAGTCGACGTACTGCAGGTCGGCGCGCGAACGCAGCACCGACTCGCGCAGCACCACGGCATGGGATTCGTGGATCTTCTCGAGCCGCACGCGCGGGGTCTCGAACCCTTCCGGCGACCGCCGTCGAAGTTCGTGCGCGTCCATCGCGGCCCGGGCCGATGAGCTCAGCTCAGCTTGCCGTGGCAGTGCTTGTATTTCTTGCCGCTGCCGCAGGGGCAGGGGTCGTTGCGGCCCACGCGGGGGCCCTCGGCCAGCGCGGTGGATTCGTCGAGCTCCTGCGACACGCTGCCATCCTCGTTCGGATGGGTGTAGGTCACGTTGTGCACGTTCTCGGCCTGCTGCTCCAGCACCTCGGCGGCCTGCTCGACCTCCGCCGGCGTCTGGATCCGCACGGTCATCAGCACGCGCGTGACTTCCATCTTCACGCTGTCGAGCAGCTGGCTGAACAGCTCGAAGGCCTCGCGCTTGTACTCCTGCTTCGGGTTCTTCTGCGCGTAGCCGCGCAGGTGGATGCCCTGGCGCAGGTAGTCGAGCGCGGCCAGGTGCTCGCGCCAGCGCGTGTCCAGCGTCTGCAGCAGCACCATGCGCTGGAACGGCAGGAACTGCTCGCGGCCGACCAGCGCCACCTTGGCCTCGAACAGCTCGTCGGCACGCCGCTGCACCGCTTCGAGGATCTCCTCGTCGGTGATCGCATCGCTCTTCTCGACCAGCGCCTGCAGGTCGAGCTCGACCTGCCACTCGTCGCGCAGCACCTGCTGCAGCGCCGGCAGGTCCCATTGCTCCTCGATGCTCTCGGCCGGCACGTAGGTGCGCACCACGTCCTGCATCGCGCCGCGGCGCAGGCCGGTGATCTGCGCGTCCAGCTCGGCCGCTTCGAGCAGCTCGTTGCGCTGCTGGTAGATGACCTTGCGCTGGTCGTTCGAGACGTCGTCGTACTCGAGCAGTTGCTTGCGCATGTCGAAGTTGCGCGCCTCGACCTTGCGCTGCGCGCTTTCGATGCTGCGCGAGACGATGCCGGCCTCGATGGCCTCGCCATCGGGCATCTTCAGCCGCTCCATGATGGCCTTCACGCGGTCGCCGGCGAAGATGCGCATCAGCTGGTCTTCGAGCGACAGGTAGAAGCGCGACGCGCCCGGGTCGCCCTGGCGGCCGGAGCGGCCGCGCAGTTGGTTGTCGATGCGGCGGCTCTCGTGGCGCTCGGTGGCGATGATGCGCAGCCCGCCCAGCGCCTTGACCTGCTCGTGCAGGCCCTGCCATTCGGCATGCAGCTGCTCGATGCGCCGCGCCTTCTCGTCGGCCGGCACGCTCTCGTCGGCCTCGAGGATCTGCACCTGCTTCTCGACGCTGCCGCCGAGCACGATGTCGGTGCCGCGACCGGCCATGTTGGTGGCGATCGTGATCATCTTCGGCCGGCCGGCCTGCGCGATGATCTCGGCCTCCTTCGCGTGCTGCTTGGCGTTCAGCACCTGGTGCGGAAGCTGGGCCTTGTTGAGCAGCGTGGCGATCAGCTCGGAGTTCTCGATCGAGGTGGTGCCCACCAGCACCGGCTGGCCGCGCTCGTAGCAGGCCTGGATGTCCTTGATGACCGCTTCGTACTTCTCGCGCCCGGTCTTGTAGACCAGGTCGAGCTCGTCCTTGCGCTGCGTCGGCCGGTTCGGCGGGATCACCACGGTCTCGAGGCCGTAGATCTCCTGGAACTCGTACGCCTCGGTGTCGGCCGTGCCGGTCATGCCGCCGAGCTTGCCGTACATCCGGAAGTAGTTCTGGAACGTGATCGACGCCAGCGTCTGGTTCTCAGGCTGGATGCCGACCTTTTCCTTCGCCTCGACCGCCTGGTGCAGGCCGTCGGACCAGCGCCGCCCGGTCATCAGCCGGCCGGTGAACTCGTCGACGATCGTGACCTCGCCGTTCTGCACCACGTAGTGCTGGTCCTTGTGGAACAGGTGGTGCGCGCGCAGCGCGGCGTACAGGTGGTGCACCAGGCTGATGTTGGCGGCGTCGTACAGCGACGCGCCCTCGGTGAGCAGGCCGACCTGCGACAGCAGCTCCTCGGCCTTGTCGTGGCCCGCCTCGGTCAGGTAGACCTGGTGCGACTTCTCGTCCACCGTGAAGTCGCCGGCCTCGATGACGCCCTCGCCGGTGCGCGGGTCGGCCTCGCCGATCTGCTTCTTCAGGTGCGGCACCACCGCATCGATCTTCAAATACAGCTCGGTCTGGTCCTCCGCCTGGCCGCTGATGATCAGCGGCGTGCGGGCCTCGTCGATCAGGATCGAGTCGACCTCGTCGACGATCGCGAAGTTCAGGCCGCGCTGCACCCGGTCCTTCGCATCGAGGACCATGTTGTCGCGCAGGTAGTCGAAGCCGTACTCGTTGTTGGTGCCGTAGGTGATGTCGGCGGCGTACGCGGCCTGCTTCTCCTCGCGCCCGGTGTGCGGCAGGTTGATGCCCACCGTCAGGCCGAGGAAGTTGTAGAGCCGGCCCATCCACTCGGCGTCGCGGCGGGCGAGGTAGTCGTTCACCGTCACCAGGTGCACGCCCTTGCCGGACAGCGCGTTCAGGTAGATCGGCAGCGTCGCCATCAGCGTCTTGCCTTCGCCGGTGCGCATCTCGGCGATCTTGCCGTTGTGCAGCACCATGCCGCCGATCAGCTGCACGTCGAAGTGGCGCATCTTCAGGACACGCTTGCCGGCCTCGCGCACGGTGGCGAAGGCCTCGGGCAACAGGTCGTCGAGCGTGTGGCCCTGGCTCAGCCGCTGGCGGAACTCGTCGGTCTTGCCCCGCAGCGCCTCGTCGGAAAGCGCCTGGAACTGGGGCTCGAGCGCGTTGATGCGCTCGACCACACGGCCGTACTGCTTGAGCAGTCGCTCGTTGCGGCTGCCGAAAATCTTGGTGAGGAGCTTGGGCAACATGGGAAGCAAAGGAGGTCGCACGGTGCCTCGCCTGCCATGCCCGGGGCTCGCCGCACGAAGCGTGTACGAGCCTTGGTGCTCGTTGAGCCGCGCAGGGCCGAGGGCACCGTCAAGAGCCGCGCGAGTGTATCACCGGGCCTTGGCGGCCTTGATGGGCGCGGCCGCGCCGGCCAGGAAGCGCGCAGGGTTCTGCGGCGCGCCGTCGAGCAGCACCTCGAAATGCAGGTGCGGGCCGGTGGAACGGCCGCTGTTGCCGACCTCGGCGATCGGCTGGCCGCGGCGCACCAGGTCGCCCGCCTTGACCAGCGACTTCGAGGTATGGGCATAACGGGTGACCAGCCCGTTGCCATGGTCGACCTGCACCGCCAGGCCGTAGGCGGCGTCGCGCTCGGCGGCGATCACCACGCCGCCCGCCGCGGCGACGATCGGCGTGCCGATGTCGGCCGGGAAATCGAGCCCGGTGTGCAGCGCGGCGCGGCCGGTCAGCGGGTCCTGGCGCACGCCGAAGCCGGAGCCCACCGGGCCGTCGACCGGCGCGATGCTGGGCACCAGCAGCGTGGCCATGCGCTGCTCGGCCAGCCGCGACTCGGCCAGCGTGTAGAGGTCGCCGCTGCGCTCGCTGTCCGCCAGCAGCGCGTCGAGGGCCGCGTTGACGCCGTCCAGCGTGCGGCCGTCCAGCGGCACGTACGGCCCACCGGCGCCTGCCGATGCGGCCTGCAGCGCCTTCAGCTCCTCGGGCTTGAGCCCGGCCGCGCGCGCCACCCGCTCGCTGACGGCCTGCAACCGCACCACCTGCGCCTGCATCTCGCCGACCTTGACCGCCATCGCATCGAGGTTCTCGCGCAGGAAGCGGTCGCGCTCGAGCTGCTCGTCGCGCACCACCAGCCGCACCACCTGGCTCACCAGCGGCCAGCCCTCGTCGACCGCCTTCAGGAAGACGAAGTGGTAGATCGCGCCGGAGCCCAGCATCAGCGCCAGCGCCAGGCCGGCGGCGGCCAGCACGAGCTGCGGCACGCTGAGCTGCAGGCAGCGCACCCGCGCCAGGCGACCATGGGTGATGAGGATCTGCATCGTGGCCTACACTCCTTCGGTGAACAACAAGAGCGTTGTCCCGCTGGTCCCCAACGCCCTGCCGATCCGGCAGGTGCTGGACGGTTGCGCCCCGCTGCAACACCTGCAGCGGCAGTTGGCGCTGTCCCGGGCCTGCCTCGACGCGATCGCCCCGCAGCTGCCGCCGGCGTTGCGCTCGCAGGTGCGGGCCGGTCCGCTGGACACCACCGACAACGCGTGGGTCCTGCTCGCCGGCAACGCCGCGGTGGCGGCCAAGCTGCGCCAGCTGCTGCCACGGCTCGAATCGGCCCTGGCGGCGTCGGGGATCACCCGGGCCGCGGAGCCTACCGCAATCAAGGTACGGGTTCAATCCGGGGCCGGCTGAACTGAACTTGTGGGAGCGGCTTCAGCCGCGATTCGCAGCCTGCCACGAGCCCATCGCGGCTGAAGCCGCTCCCACAAACAAGAGAGGAGAGCGGCCTTCTCTCTCGAATCAGGCCTTGCCCTGGTTCGCCACGGCCGCCGCGGCCTTCGCCACCGCCTCGGCGTCGCCGAGGTAGTAGTGCTGGATCGGCTTCAGGTCGGCATCCAGCTCGTACACCAACGGCACGCCGTTGGGGATGTTCACGCCGACGATGTCGTGGTCGCTGATGTTGTCGAGGTATTTCACCAGCGCGCGGATGCTGTTGCCGTGGGCGGCGATGACGATGCGCTTGCCGGCCTTGATCGCGGGGGCGATCTCGTCGTTCCACAGCGGCAGCACGCGGGCGACGGTGTCCTTCAGGCACTCGGTGAGGGGCACCTGCTCGGCGTCGAGCTGGGCGTAGCGCACGTCCTGGCGCTGGCCGCGCGGATCGGTGGCTTCCAGCGCGGGCGGCGGCGTGTCGTAGCTGCGGCGCCAGACCAGCACCTGCTCGTCACCGTACTGCTTGGCCATGTCGGCCTTGTTGAGGCCCTGCAGCGCGCCGTAGTGGCGCTCGTTGAGGCGCCAGCGGTGCACCACCGGCAGCCAGGTGCGGTCCATCTGGTCCAGCGTGTGCCAGAGCGTCCAGATGGCGCGCTTGAGCACCGAGGTGTAGGCCACGTCGAAGTCGTAGCCGGCCTCCTTCAGCAGCCGGCCGGCCTGCTTGGCCTGCTCGACGCCGGTGGGGGTCAGTTCGACATCGGTCCAGCCGGTGAACCGGTTTTCGAGGTTCCACGTCGATTCGCCGTGGCGGATGAGAACGAGCTTGTACATGCGGCGATTTTATAATCCGCGCCCCTGTGCCCCCTCCCCCCGGTCCGGCGGCGCTCTTTTTCCCTCTTCATCCCCGCGTCGACGTGAGCTTCCTTCTCGAACACCACAACTGGATCTGGCTGCTCGCGGCCCTCGCCTCCGGCGGCCTGCTGCTGTGGCCCCGCCTGGGCGCCGCCGCCGGCGGCATCACGCCGCAGGAGGCGGTGCGGCTGATCAACCGCGAACGTGCGCTGGTGATCGACGTCAGCGACAACGCCGAGTTCGCGGCCGGCCATGTCAACGGCGCGCGCAACGTGCCGCTGGCGCAGCTCGACGGCGCCACCAAGGAACTGCCGAGCGACAAGGCCCGCCCGCTGGTGGTGGTGTGCGCCAGCGGCGCGCGCGCGTCGCGTGCCGCCAAGGTGCTGGCCCAGAAGGGCCACCAGCAGGTGCACGTGCTCGCCGGGGGCATGAAGTCCTGGCGCGAAGCCCAGCTGCCGGTGGAAAAAGCCGCCTGAACGCAGGGGCCCAACGACCCTGTCGCCACGCCGCGCGACAGCCGGCGGGACAATGCCGGTTCCGACCACCACCGACCGTCCGCGTGCCATGAAGCCCGTCAAGATGTACACCACCCAGGTCTGCCCCTTCTGCATCCGGGCCAAGGCCTTGCTGAAACAGCGCGGGGTGGACGCCATCGACGAGATCCGGGTCGACCTCGACCCGGCGCAGCGCCAGCAGATGATGGCCATCACCGGCCGCCGCACCGTGCCGCAGATCTTCATCGGCGACACCCACGTGGGCGGCTGCGACGACCTGATCGCACTCGACCAGGCCGGTCGCCTGCAACCGCTGCTGCAGAACTGAGCGCGGCGGCGGCGCCACACGAAGGTGGCGCGGCGTCGTTGGCGCAGCGCACAATGTGCACTTCGCATTCCGCGTGACGTCCGGCGTCCCCTCCTGATTCGTGAGCTCAGCACACACGCACGGTGCCCGCCCCGGCGCCACGGCGGCCCTCACCCTCGGTGCCCTGGGCGTCGTCTACGGCGACATCGGCACCAGCCCGCTCTACGCCCTGAAGGAAGTGTTCCACGCCGGCCACGTGCCGGTGACGCCGGAGAACATCCTCGGCGTGCTGTCGCTGATCTTCTGGACGATGACCACCATCGTCTCGCTGAAGTACGTGCTGCTGATCCTGCGCGCCGACAACAACGGCGAAGGCGGCCTGATCGCGATGCTGGCGCTGGCCACCAGCGCGGTGAAGGACCGCCCGAAACTGCGCGGCGTGCTGATGGTGGTCGGCATGTTCGGCACCGCAGTGTTCTATGGCGACGGGGTCATCACGCCGGCGGTGTCGGTGCTGTCGGCGGTCGAGGGCCTGGAAGTGGCGGCGCCGTCGCTGCATTCGGCCGTCATCCCGCTGACGCTGGTGGTGCTGGCCATCCTGTTCAGCGCCCAGCGCTTCGGCACCGGCGGCATCGGCAAGGCGTTCGGGCCGATCACGCTGGTGTGGTTCGGCGTGCTGGTGGCGCTGGGACTGCCGCACATCATCGACGACCCGCACGTGCTGGTGGCGCTGAACCCCTGGTACGCGCTGGTGTTCATCAACGAACACCGGATGATCGCGTTCATCGCCCTGGGCGCGGTGGTGCTGTGCGTCACCGGCGGCGAGGCGCTCTATGCCGACCTCGGCCATTTCGGCAAGAAGCCGATCCGCATCGCCTGGTACGGCCTGGTGATGCCGGCGCTGGTGGTCAACTACTTCGGCCAGGGCGCGATGCTGCTCGACGACCCGGCGGCAGTCGAGAACCCGTTCTACATCATGGCCCCCGAATGGGCCCGCTTGCCGCTGGTGGTGCTGGCCACGCTGGCCACCGTGATCGCCTCGCAGGCGCTGATCTCCGCGGCGTTCTCGGTGACCAAGCAGGCGATCCAGCTGGGGCTGCTGCCGCGCATGCACATCAAGCACACCTCCGTGCGCGACACCGGCCAGATCTACGTGCCGTTCGTCAACTGGGGCCTGTTCGTGTTCATCGTGCTGGCGGTGGCGCTGTTCAAGAGCTCGTCGAACCTGGCCTCGGCCTACGGCATCGCGGTCACGCTGGACATGACGATCACGACGATCATGACCTTCTACGTGATCCGCTACGGCTGGGGCTACCCGTGGGCGCTGTGCTTCGCCGCCACCGGCTTCTTCTTCGTCATCGACATCACCTTCTTCGCCTCGAACATGCTGAAGCTGGTGGCGGGCGGCTGGTTCCCGCTGGTCATCGGCATCGGCATGTTCACGCTGATGCTGACCTGGCAGCAGGGCCGCCGGCTGATGGTGGAGCGGCTGCGCGACGAAGCCATCGACCTGACGAGCTTCCTCGAGGCGGTGTTCATCAGCCCCCCCACGCGCGTGAGCGGCACGGCCGTGTTCCTGACGCCGGAACAGGGCCTGACGCCGAACGCGATGATGCACAACCTGAAGCACAACAAGGTGCTGCACGAACACAACCTGTTCGTCACGGTGACGCACCACGAGATCCCCTGGATCGGCTTCGACCGGCGCATCGAGATCGTGTCGCTGGGCCACGACTGCTGGCAGGTGACGCTGCACTTCGGCTTCAAGAACGACCCGGACGTGCCGCAGGCGCTGAAGCTGCTGGAGGGCCGCGGCGTGCCGATGGACGCCATGGACACCAGCTACTTCCTGTCGCGCGACATCGTCACGCCGAGCATCGGCAACGGCATGGCGATGTGGCGCGAGAAGCTGTTCTGCAGCATGCACCGCAACGCCACCGCGGCGGCCGACTTCCTGAACCTGCCGGCCAACCGCGTCGTCGAGCTGGGCTCGAAGGTCGAGATCTAGCGCCGGCTAGCCGAACAGGTGCCGCCAGAGGCGTTGCACCGCCTCGGCGTCCACCGCCAGGTCGCCCAGCGACGCGCGCGGGCGCTGCATCGGCGCCTCGTCCAGCCGCGCGCGGTGCTGCGCACGGCGCAGGTGGCGGTAGGCCTGGCCGGCCGCCTGGCCCATGCCCGCGGGCAGCAAGCCGGCCTGCTCGGCCTCGCGCAGCAGCGCGATGTTGCCGGTGTTGCCCAGCAGTGCCGGGTGTTCGGCCGCATGCGCCAGCACCAGGAACTGCACCGCGAACTCGACGTCGATCATGCCGCCGGCCGAGTGCTTCAGGTCGAAGTGATCGGGCGGCGTGCGCTGGGCATCGCGCATGCGCTGGCGCATCGTCGCGATCTCGACCCGCAGCGCCGCGGCATCGCGTGGCGAGGCCAGCACCGACGCCCGCACCGCCTCGAACCGCTCGGCCAGCGCCGACCAGCCGGCGCACCAGCGCGCCCGCGTGATGGCCTGGTGCTCCCAGGTCCAGGCGGTGTTGCTGCCGCGCTGCTGCTGGTAAGACTCGAAGGCGCGGATCGACGTCACCAGCAGCCCGGAGTTGCCGTTGGGCCGCAGCGCGGTGTCGATCTCGTAGAGGTCGCCGGCCGCGGTGCGCAGCGACAGCCAGGTGATCAGCTTGCGGGCGAACGCGGCATAGGCCTCGACGGCGTTTTCGTCCTCGTCGTCGTAGAGGAACACCAGGTCGAGGTCGCTGCCGTAGCCGAGCTCCTTGCCACCGAGCTTGCCGTAGGCGATGACGGCGAAACGCGGCTCGTCGCGGTGGCGCTGGCGCAGGTGCGGCCAGGCCCAGTCGAGGCAGCGCTGCAGCGTCGCGTCGGCCAGCGCCGAGAGGTCGTCGGCGACCTGTTCAACGGTCAGCTCGCCGCCGACGTCGCGCACCAGGATGCGGAAGGTTTCGGCCTGGTGGGCGCGGCGCAACGTGTCGAGCAGCGCTTCTTCGTCGGCGTGGCCGGCGCGGTCCCAGGCCTGGTGGCGGTCTTCGAGGTCGCGCGCGTAGGCCTGCGGATCGAAGCGCTGGTGCTCCAGCCGGGTGTCGGCGAGCTCGTCGATCACGCCGGGGTGTTTCATCAGGTAGCGCATCGGCCAGCGCGCCACGCCCAGCAGGTGCAGCAACCGTTGCAGCACGCCCGGGCGCTCGGCCAGCAGCGCGAGGTAGCTGTCGCGGCGCAGCAGCGGGTCGAGCCAGTCGACGAAGCGCAGCACCGCCTCGTCGCCGACCTGGTCGGTCAGCCGCAGCGCGCGCTGGACCAACCGCGCCAGGCGCTGCCGGCCCTCGTCGCGCACCAGCGCCACGCGCGGCTGCGAGGCGAAGCGCTGCAGCCGCTCGGCGACCGCCGGACTGGCGCTGGCCCACAGCGCCGGATCGTCCAGCCCCGGCGCCGGCGCCACGCACTTCGGGCAACTCCCGCCGTTGCGCCCACCGCTGGCACGGCCATCGTGCAGCAGCGCGTCGAACTCGGTGGCCACCAGCTCGCGGTGCGCGCAGAGCTGGTCGAGCATCGTGCAGGCCTCATCCTCCTCTTCGCGGCACAGCGAGCGCGCGATCCAGCAGAGGTCTTCGTCGTTCGACGGCAGCAGGTGGGTCTGCTGGTCGTCGAGGTACTGGATGCGGTGTTCCACCGCCCGCAGGAAGCGGTAGGCCTCGGCGAGCTGCGTGGCGGTGGCGGGCTTCATCACCCCCACCGCGGCGAGCCGCTCCAGCGCGCGCAGCGTGCGGCGGGTGCGGATCTCGGGGTACTGGCCGCCGCGCACCACCTGCAGCAGCTGCACGATGAACTCGATCTCGCGGATGCCGCCGCGCGACAGCTTGACGTCGTTGGCCCGCTCGGGCCGGCCGGCGGCGCGGCGGTTGGCCTCGTCGCGGATCTTCTGGTGCAGCTGCCGCAGGCCCTCGAACACGCCGTAGTCGAGGTAGCGGCGGTAGACGAACGGCAGCACCACGTCGCGCAGCGCCCGGGCCCGGCCGCTGGCGATCGATTCGGCCGGCGCGACGACACGGCTCTTCAGCCACGCGAAGCGCTCCCACTCGCGGCCCTGCACGAGGAAGTATTCCTCCAGCATCGCCAGGCTCACCGCGGGCGGGCCGGAATTGCCGTTGGGGCGCAGGGCCAGGTCCATGCGGAACACGAACCCGTCCTCGGTGACGTCGCCGACCATCGCCTGCAGCCCGCGCGCCAGCAGCGCGAAATATTCGCTCGCGCTGATGATGCCGCGGCCGTCCTCGCGACCGAGCGTTTCGCCTTCGGACTCGTAGACGTAGACCAGGTCGATGTCGGACGAGACGTTGAGCTCGCGTCCGCCGAGCTTGCCCATGCCGACGATCCAGAAGTCGATCGGCTCGCCGGCCTCGGTGCACAGCGCCCCGTGGCGGGTGTCGAGCTCGGCGCGCAGCACCTGCACCGCGCGGTCCAGCGTGACCTCGGCCAGCTCGGTCATCACCGCGGTGACGTCCTCGACCGCCGCCTGCTGTTCGACGTCCATCACCACCAGCCGTTCCATGACGAGCTGGCGCGCCATGCGCATCGCCTTCGGCAGCGCATGGCCGGCGGCCAGCGCGGCATCGATGGCGGCTTCGATGGCTTCGCGGCGCGGCAGGCCGGGTGGCAGCAGGTGCAGGTCGCCGGCGCGCACGCGGCGCACGCGCTGGACATAGCGGGAGTGGTCGGCGCGGGCGGCCGACGCGGCGGAGGAGGAGGCGGTGGAAGGAACGCTCACGGAAACCCTGGTCTCGAATCAATCGGCGTTGGCGGACATGGAACCGGTTGGTGTCTGTGCTAGCGTGTGTGGTCGGGCGGTGCAGTGGCCCGGGCTCCGTTGTCGATTCGGTTCTTCATGCCCTTCCTGACGATTTCTCCTCGTGCCCCCGTGGCTGCCGGCGCGCTGCGATGGGCATTGCGGTGGGCGGTGGGGCTCGTCATCGCGGGCGCCAGTATCGTGCTTGCCGCGTGGCTGATCCTGCAATGGGGAATTCTGCCCCGTGCAGAAAGGTGGAAACCGGAGCTGGAAGCCTGGGCCACCCGCACCGTCGGCGTGCCGGTGCGCGCCGGCAGCATCGAGGTGACCGGCGGCCTGTGGTCGCCGATGCTGACGCTGCGCGATGTGCGCCTGCTGCGCGAAGACGGCCAGCCCGCGCTGCAACTGGGCAGCGTGCGAGCGGTGCTCGCGCCGCGCTCGCTGCTGCCGCGTTCGCTGGTCGACTGGGCGCCGCACTTCGAGCAGATCGTCATCGACACGCCGGCCCTGGAGGTGCGCCGCGACCGCGACGGCCAGTGGTGGGTGGCCGGCATCGCGATGCGGCACAGCACCCGCAGCGACGACAGCAGCCCGCTGGCGGACTGGCTGTTCCGCCAGCGCGAGGTGGTGCTGGTGCACGGCGACATGCGCTGGATCGACGAACAGCGCGCCGCCCCGCCGCTGCACCTGCGCGACGTGACGCTGGTGCTGCGCAACCGCTTGACCCGCCACCGGCTGCGGCTGGACGCGACCCCCCCGGACGGCTGGGGCGAGCGGTTCACGGTGCATGGCGATTTCCGCAGCTCGCTGCTGGCCATCGCCGGCCTGCATGGGGCCGGCGACTGGCGCCGCTGGCGCGGCCAGGCGCAGGTGGCGCTGCCGCTGATCGACATCGAGCAGCTCGGCAGCCATGTCGACCTGCCGTGGGCGCTGCACCACGGCCGCGGCCGGCTGTCGGCCTGGCTCGACATCGACCAGAACCGGCTGGTGGGCAGCAGTGCCGACGTCGCGCTGCGCGACGTCTCGCTGCAGACCGGCAAGACCGCCCGGCCGCTCGAGGTCGACTGGCTGCAGACCCGGCTGGCGTTCGAGCGCCGCGACGTCGGCCCGCGCACGGCCTGGCGGCTGGACCTGCAGCGCCTGCGTTTCCAGACCGCCGACGGCACCGACTGGCCGGCCAGCGACCTCGCGCTGTCGCTCGAACAATCGGCCGACGGCACGCTGCAGGGCGGCAGCGCCGAAGCCTCGTCCCTCGACCTGCAGCGGCTGGCCCGGCTGGCCGACCACATGCCGCTGCCGCGCGACTGGCAGCAGCAGCTCGACAGCCTGCAGCCGGCCGGTCGGCTCGACGGCCTGCGCCTGCGCTGGCAGGGGCCGCTGGAAGCATGGCGCAACTACTGGGCCAGCGGCACGCTGCGCGGCCTCGCCTGGACCGCCCAGGCCGCACCGACGCCGGAAGACGGCCACCGGGCGCCGCCCGGACGGCCGGGACTGCGCAACCTCGACGCCACGTTCGAGTTCACCGAACGCGACGGCCGGGTCGCGCTGCAGATGCGCGACGGCGAGGTCGAACTGCCCGGCGTGTTCGAAGAAAGCCGCCTGCCGGTGACCGAACTGAAGACCGAGGTGCGCTGGCAGCGCACGCCGCGCGACGGCCTGCCGCCGGCCTACAGCGTCGAACTGCCCGCGGTGAAGTTCACCAACCCCGATCTGCAGGCCACGCTGCAGGCACGCTGGCAGACCGGTGCGGGCGACCGCGGCAAGGGCTACCTGCCCGGCAAGCTCGACCTGAAGGGCCGGCTGCTGCGCACCCGGCTCGAGCGCGTGCCGCGCTACCTGCCGATGGCGATCGGCAACGAGACGCGCCACTACCTGCAGCAGGCGCTGCTGGGCGGCCACGTGCCGCAGCTGACGGTGCAGGTGCGCGGCGACCTGGCGCAGTTCCCGTTCGAACACGACGACAGCGGCGAGTTCAAGCTGCGCGCCACCGTGGAGAAGGCGCGCTACGCCTACGTGCCGCCGCACGACACCGACCCCGTGCACTGGCCGGTGTTCACCGACCTGCGCACCGAGCTGGTGATCGACCGCCAGCGCCTGCAGCTGCGCAACGGCAGCGCGCGGCTCGGTGATTCCGGCGAAGGCCGCTATGGCGTGAATGCGGTGCAGGGGGAGATCGCCAACTACCTGCACGAGCCGGTGCTGGCGATCGAAGGCGTGGGCCAGGGCCCGCTGGCCGACGCGCTGCACTATGTGAGCCACTCGCCGATCGACGCCTGGATCGGCCATGTCTTCGCGCGCACCCGCGCCAGCGGCGATGCCCAACTGCGGCTGGCGCTGAACATTCCACTGCTGCACAGCCAGCAGACCAGCGTGCGCGGCAGCGTGCAGCTCGACGGCAACGACCTCGCGATCCTGCCGGACGTGCCGGTGCTCGCCGGCGCGCGCGGGCGGGTCGACTTCACCGAGAAGGGCTTCAGCGTCTCGCAGGCCAGCGCCCGCGCTCTGGGCGGCACGCTCAGCTTCGACGGCGCGCAACAACCCGATGGCAGCGTGCGCTTCAATGGCCAGGGCACCGCCACGGCAGAGGGCCTGCGGCGCGCCAGCGAGGTGCCGTGGCTGCCGCCCTTCGGCCGCCACATGACCGGCCAGGCGCCCTACCGCCTGCAGCTCGGCTTCGTGCACGGCCAGACCGAGCTCACCGTGCAGAGCCCGCTCACCGGCATGGGCCTCAAGCTGCCCGCGCCGCTGGGCAAGACCGAGACCGAGACGCTGCCGCTGCGCGTCAGCCTGCAGCCGCAACCGGCCCAGGGCGGCAGCACGATGGACCTGCTGCGCGTCGAGATCGGCAAGCTGCTCGACGCGCAGTACCTGCGCCGCCATGCCGGCAGCGGCAGCGATGCCACCGTGCAGGTGACGCGCGGCGCGATCGGCCTCGGCCAGGCGCCCGAGTGGCCGGCGCAAGGGGTCAGCGCGCAGTTGAACTGGCCCGCCGTCTCGGTGGACGACTGGGGTGAGTGGCTGCGCCGCGGCAACACGGACACCCCCCCGGCCGCCGCCGCCCCGGGCACCGCGACGGCCGCGGCAGCTGAACACAACGACTACCTGCCCACCCGCCTGCAGCTGCGCACCGGGCAGCTCACGGTGGGCGGGCGCCAGCTCGCCAAGGTGCGTGCCACCGCCAGCCGCGAGCCCGGCAGCACGCCGCCGCGCGGCGACGCCTGGGTGATCGACCTCGAGGCCGACCAGCTCGCCGGACGGCTCGAGCTGCAGGGGCCCGGCTTCGGCACCACCAGCGGGCCGGCCGCGCTGGGCCACGGCGACGACCGCGTCGTCGCGCGGCTGAGCCGGCTGACGATCCCGCGCAGCGAGGTCGGCGCGATCGGCGAGAAACTCGAGCAGACCGAGGAAGACCTGCCATCGCTCGACGTTGCCATCGACCGCTTCGAGCTGCACGGCCAGCCGCTCGGCCGGCTCGAACTGCAGGCCGCCCACCTGCCGCCGCGGCCCGGCGAAGCGCGGGTATGGCGCATCTCGAAGCTGCTGCTCGCGGGCAACGAAGCGCAGCTGCAGGCCACCGGCCAGTGGGTCCGCCGGGCCGGCCCGACGCCCAGCCAGACCGCGCTGGACTTCAAGCTCGACATCCACGACGCCGGCCAGCTGCTGACCCGCTTCGGCATGGAGCAGACGGTGCGCGGCGGGCGCGGCATGCTCAACGGCGTGGTGCGCTGGCGCGGCGCGCCGCTGGCCTTCGACTGGGGCACGCTGGGCGGCAACCTGCATCTCGAGGTGGACCGCGGCCAGTTCCTGCAGGCCGATGCCGGCGCCGCCAAGCTGCTCGGGCTGTTGAACCTGCAGTCGCTGCCGCGCCGGCTGCTGCTGGACTTCCGCGACCTGACGCAGTCGGGGTTCCCGTTCGACCGGGTCGACGGCGACTTCGGCATCGAGCGCGGGATCACCACCACCCGCAACCTGCGCGTGCGCGGCGTGCAGGCACTGATCCTCACCGAAGGCCAGACCGACCTGGTGAACGAAACGCAGAACCTGCACGTCTGGGTGATGCCCGAGATCAACGTCGGCGCCGCGTCGCTGGCCTATGCGGTGGTGAACCCGGCCGTGGGCCTGGGCACGCTGATCGGCCAGATGTTCCTGCGCCGGCCGCTGGCCGAGGCGGCGACGCGCGAATACCGCGTCACCGGCACCTGGGACACGCCCGACATCACGCCGGTGCCGCGCCGGCTGCGCAGCCGCCAGGGCGAGGACGACAGCCCCGGCGAACCGGCCGCCGCCACGCCGCCCCCCGCGCAGGAAGCCGAGGCCGCGCCGGCCCGCACGCCCTCGCCGAAGAATCCTTGATGCCCCAAGCCCGGAGCCACCCATGAAGATCGCCGCCGTCCAGATGGTGTCGACGCCCCGCGTCGACGAGAACCTGGCCCGCGCCCGCACGCTGTGCGAGCAGGCCGCCGCCCGTGGTGCCGAGCTGGTCGCGCTGCCCGAGTACTTCTGCCTGATGGGCCTGCACGAGCAGGACAAGCTGGCGATCGCCGAGCCCGAAGGCGACGGTCCGATCCAGCGCCACCTGGCCGACACGGCGCGCGCGCTCGGCATCTGGCTGGTGGGCGGCACGCTGCCGATCGCGGTGCCGGGCGATGCCGGGCACGCGTACAACGCCAGCCTGGTGTTCGATCCGCAGGGCCGCCCGGTGGCGCGCTACGACAAGATCCACCTGTTCCGCTTCGACGACGGCGAGCGCCGCTACGACGAGGCCGCGAGCCTGCGCGCCGGCACGCAGCCGGTGGCCTGGCAGGCCGAGGACCGCGGCGGCGCGCCGCTGCGCGTGGGCCTGTCGGTCTGCTACGACCTGCGCTTCCCCGAGCTGTACCGCCGCCTCGCGGTGCCGCCGCTCGACCTGATCGTCGTGCCCGCTGCGTTCACCTATCCCACCGGCGAGGCGCACTGGGAGCTGCTGCTGCGCGCCCGCGCGGTGGAGAACCAGTGCCACGTGATCGCCAGCGCGCAGGGCGGCCGGCACGAGAACGGCCGCCGCACCTGGGGCCATTCGATGGTGATCGACCCGTGGGGCCGCGTGCTCGACGTGCTGGCCGAAGGCGAAGGCGTGGTCGTCGCCGAACTCGACCGCACCACGGCCGCGCGCATCCGCACCCAGCTGCCGGCGCTGGAGCACCGGGTGCTGTAGAGGTCAGTGTCGTGAGCCGAACATCATCTGGCGCGACAGCGCCCGTTGAAGTACGGGCGCACGCGACAGCAAGCCGAGCCCCGCCCCGCGCAGCGTCGTCAGCCCCGGCCACTGCCAGGTGAAGCTGCGGGCGAGGAAATCGGTCGCGGCGATCATGCCCCAGCGGTCGGGCGCGCGCTGCCATTCGAGGCGGCGCAGCGTGGCGTCGAGGTCGGCGGCCGACGACAGCCGGCTCACCAGCTCGTGCGCATCGCGCAGGCCCAGGTTCAGGCCCTGGCCGGCCACCGGGTGCAGCGTCTGCGCGGCGTTGCCGATGCGCACGCAGCGGCCCTGCACCAGCGTGCGTTCGGCGTTCAGGCCGAGCGGGAAGCCTTTCAGCTCGGACACGCTGACCACCTTGCCCGCGGCCGCCGGCAGCAGGCTGTTCAGCACGGTGACGCGCTGCGGCGCGGTCAGGCCGGGCACCGGGTCGTCGGCGCGGTCGACACACCACACCAGCGCGGCGCGGCCGGTCTCGCCGGGCAGCGGCAGCAGCGCCAGCGGCCCGCTGGTGGTGAAACGTTCGAACGCCACCCCGGCCGCGCCCCCCTGCAGGTGCACCTCGCCGACCCACGCGGTCTGGCGGTAGTCGTGGTGCACCGCCTTGCGCGACTGCTCGGCGAACACACCGCCTTCGGCGATGACCACCAAGTCGTGCTGCTCCACCACACCGGCGTCGAGCTCGACCTGCCCATCCTTTTGCGTCAACCCGCTGACCGGCGTGCCGAAGCGCGCGATGCAGCGCTCGGGCGCGCGTTCGCAGCATTGCTGCCACGCGGTGCGCAGCGGCATCGCGATGGCCCCGTAGGGCGCCACCGCGCCGAGCATCGGTACGTGCTGCTCGCTGGCGCGCAACCACAGGCTGGGCTCCGGCGTGCGCGGCCGCAGCAGCCCGAGCAAGGCGGGCTGGCGCTGCGACACGTGCACCGCGAGGATCGGCGCGCTCAGCGGCTGGATCGCCGGCCACACGCCCAGTTGCTCGAACGCCTGCACGCTGCCCAGCGACAGCGCCAGCGTGCGCGCGTCGTCGGCGATGCGCGCGTCGGTGGCGCGGCTGTCGTAGACGGTGACCGTGGCGGCCGGCCAGCGCGCCTGCGCCATCAACGCCAGCGACAGTCCGACCGGGCCCGCCCCGACGACACCGAGCCGCAGCGGCGTGGCCAACGCTTCACGGGGGGAAGTGCTCATGCCGAAAGCCTATCAGTTCGGCCCCCACACTTCGAGTGCGCCGGTCAATGCGTCAGATGCTGAGCGGGTCGACGTCGATGGCCCAGCGCAGCACCCGCTGCGGGCCTGCGGCCAGCGCTTTCAAAGGCGCCTGCCAGTCTTCGAGCAGCGCCTGCAGCGCGCGCCGCTGCCGCGCCTCGATCAGCATCTGCGCCCGCTCGACGTCGGCCACCTTCTGCAGGCTGGCCGGCACCGGCGGGTAGACCATCACGCCGCGGTCCATCGCCCCGAGCGCCTCGGCCGCGGCCGCGGCCTCGTGCAGGAAGGCCTGCGCGGCCGACTGCGTGCGGGCCTCGGCGCGCACCAGCGCCAGGTGGGCATACGGCGGCAGCCCGGCGCTGCGGCGTTCGGCGAGCTGGGCCTTGGCAAAGGCGTCGAAGTCATGCGCCACCAGCGAGGTGTACAGCGGGTGGCCCGGGTTCCAGGTCTGCACCCACATCTCGCTGCGTTCGGCGAACGCAGCGTCGCGGCCGGCCCGCCCCGCGGCCTGCATCAGCAGGGAGAACAACCGCTCGGGTGCGCGGAAGTCGCTGCTGAACAGCGCCGCGTCGGCATGCACCGCGACGACCAGGCTGACGCGCCGGAAGTCGTGCCCCTTGGCGACGATCTGCGTGCCCACCAGCACATCGACCTCGCCACTGTGCACGTCGGCGAGCTGTTGCTCGAGCGCGCCCCTCAGGCGCGTGGTGTCGGCGTCGATGCGGCGCACGCGCGCACCGGGCAGCTGCGCGGCCAGCTGCTCCTCGACCCGCTCGGTGCCGCGGCCGAGCGGCTGGATGTCGGGGTCCTTGCAGGCCGGGCAGGCGCGTGGCACCGGCTCGGTGAAGCCGCAGTGATGGCAGCGCAGCGTGCGGTCGCTCTTGTGGAACACCCGCCAGGCCGAGCAGTGGCGGCAATCGCTCTTCCAGCCGCAGCTGGTGCAATGGAGCACCGGGGCGTAGCCGCGCCGGTTCAGCAGCACCAGCGACTGCTCGCCCGCCGCCAGTCGCGCGCGCATCGCGTGCATCAGCGGCGGCGCGACGACGCTGTCGCGCATCGCCTGGCGGCCGTGCTGGGCGGTGACCTGCGCCAGGTCGAGCAGCCGCACGCTGGGCAGGCGACCGTGGCCGATGCGGTCGGTCATCGCGTGGTAGCGGTAGCGGGCGTTGGCGGCCGGTGCGTCACCGTCGCCGCGGGCGTTGACCCAGGTTTCCAGCGACGGCGTCGCCGAGCCGAGCAGCACCGTGCAGCCGAGACGCCGGCCGCGGTACACCGCGAGATCACGCGCGGAATAGCGAGCGCCCTCCTGCTGCTTGTACGACGGGTCGTGTTCCTCGTCGACGACGATCAACCCGAGCCGCGGCAGCGAAGCGAATACCGCCATGCGCGTGCCCAGCACCAGCTGCGCTTCGCCCAGGTGGGCGGCCAGCCAGTGCTGCAGCCGCTGCGCCGGCGTCAGCCCGCTGTGCAGGCTGACCAGCCGGTGCGCCGGAAAACGCCGCGCGAAGCGGGCCTCGAGCTGCGGCGTCAGGTTGATCTCGGGCACCAGCACCAGCACCTGCCGGCCGGCGGCCAGCGCGGCCTCGGCGGCGCGCAGGTAGACCTCGGTCTTGCCGCTGCCGGTGACGCCGTGCACCAGGTGCGTGGCCGGCGGGCTGGCGGCGATGGCCTCGAGCACCTGCGCCTGTTCGGCGCTCAGCGTCGGCAGCGCTTCGGCCGCCGCGCTGGCCGCGGCGGGGTCGGCGTCGAGCCGCTTGTGCAGGCGCTTCAGGCGCCGCGCGAACATCGTGCCGTCGAGGTCGCGCAGGCCCGGGGGCAGCGCAGCCAGCGCCAGTTCGCCGACGCTGCGCTGGTAGTACGCGGCGGCAAACGCCAGCAGGTCGCGCCAGGTGTCGTCGAGCGGCGGCAGCGCCTCCAGCACCTCGGCCACCTCGCGCAACTCGGTGCCCGCGGGCGGCGCCTCGGCTTCCTCCTGCCACACCAGGCCGGCAACCAGCCGCTTGCCCAGCGGCACGCGCACCAGCGTGCCGGGCGGAAGCGGACGCGCGCTGCGATAGAGCAGCGCGGCGTCGAGCGGGCTGTGCCGCGGCAGCTCGACCAGCACGGTCAGCAGCACGCTGTCAGGACTGGACATCAACTTGGGGCCCGAACTTCAGGTGCCGATCGAGATAGCGAAGGCAAGTGATTGAAGCCAAACGGGTTTTCCAGCTCATCCACGCAGCCTGTGGATAACTTTGTGCGCAACTGCTCTCCAGGCCGGCCACGCTTCACGGGGCTTTTCGTCAATAGGCCGTCTTCAATGTTCTGCGGTGTGCCAAAAGCGTTTCGCAAATCAAGCACTTAGCAGTTACCCCAACATCTGTTTACACATCGGCCCCTTGTGGAAAGACGGCGTCTCCGCTACCGCCACACTGGGGATAACTGACCCGTCAGCGCACCGATGTGGACAGGCTCAGGCTTTCTGCAGCACGGCACGTGAGTGAGCATGAACCGCGGCGACCAGCGCCGTCACCGATTCCGGCGGCGTGTGCTGGCTGATGCCGTGGCCGAGGTTGAAGACGTGGCCCGGATGCGGTCCATACGCATCGACGATGCGGCGTGCCTCGGCCTCGATCACCGGGGCAGGGGCGAACAGCACGGTGGGGTCGAGGTTGCCCTGCAACGCCACCTTGTGACCGACCCTTTCACGGGCACGGCGCAGGTCGACGGTCCAGTCGAGGCCGACGGCATCGGTGTCGCTGTCGGCGATCTCGTCCAGCCACGGCCCGCCGCCCTTCGTGAACACGATGCGCGGGATGTGCACGCCCGCGTGCTCGCGCTTCAGGCCGGCCAGCACGCGGCGGGTGTAGGCCAGGCTGAACGGCTCGAACGCCTCGTGCGCCAGCACGCCGCCCCAGCTGTCGAAGATCATCACGGCCTGCGCGCCGGCGTCGATCTGCGCGTTGAGGTACGCGGCGACGGCGTCGGCGGTGACCGACAAGATCCGGTGCATCAGGTCCGGCCGCGCGTACAGCATCGTCTTGACGAGCCGGTAGTCGTCGCTGCCGGCGCCCTCCACCATGTAGCAGGCCAGCGTCCACGGGCTGCCGGAGAAGCCGATCAGCGGCACGCGGCCGTCGAGCGCCCGCCGGATCGACGTGACGGCATCGAACACGTAGCGCAGCTTCTCCAGGTCGGGCACCTCGAGGCGGGCGACATCGGCTTCGCTGCGCAGCGGGTGCGCGAAGCGCGGGCCCTCGCCCTGCGCGAAGCTCAGGCCCAGGCCCATCGCGTCGGGCACGGTCAGGATGTCGGAGAACAGGATCGCGGCGTCGAGCGGGTAGCGGTCGAGCGGCTGCAGCGTCACTTCGGTGGCGTACTGCGGGTTCGTCGCCAGGCCCATGAAGCTGCCGGCACGGGCGCGGGTCTCGCGGTATTCCGGCAGGTAACGGCCCGCCTGGCGCATCAGCCAGACCGGCGTCTGGTCCACGGGTTGGCGGCGCAGTGCGCGCAGGAAGCGGTCGTTTTGGAGCGGGGCAGACATCCGGGGATTGTAGGCAGGCGCCCCGTCGTGGCCGGGTGGCTGCGGTCATCCAACACAAGGAACGGCGCGCCGCCTAGACTCCCGCCACCGCGGGCGCGAGACCCGCGAGGAGGACCCGATGACACGCTCTGCCTTCCGTCTGCTCGCCGCCTGCGGCGCCCTGCTGCTGACCACGCTGCTGGGCGGCTGCGGCTACAACGACTTCCAGCGCCAGGACGAAGATGTCAACGCCGCCTGGGCCGAGGTGCTGAACCAGTACCAGCGCCGCGCCGACCTGGTGCCCAACCTCGTCGCCACCGTGAAGGGCGAGGCCAACTTCGAGCAGGAGACGCTGACCCAGGTGATCGAGGCCCGCGCCAAGGCCACCAGCGTGCAGGCCACGCCGGAGCTGGTGAACAACCCCGAGGCCTTCCAGAAATTCCAGGCTGCGCAGGGCGAGCTGAGCAGCGCGCTGTCGCGGCTGCTGGTGGTGACCGAGAACTACCCCAACCTGAAGGCCAACCAGGGCTTCCAGGACCTGCGCGTGCAGCTCGAAGGCACCGAGAACCGCATCACCGTGGCGCGCAACCGCTACATCAAGGCGGTGCAGTCGTACAACGTGCTCGCCCGCAGCTTCCCGAGCAACCTGACCGCGATGGTGTTCGGCTACAAGGCCAAGCCGTCGTTCACGGTGCAGGACGAGGCGGCGGTGTCGCGCCCGCCGGCGGTGTCGTTCGAGCCGGCCGCGTCGCGCTGACGATGGCCTCGCTGTCCCGCGGACTGCGCGGCCTGTTCGCGCTGGCACTGGCATGGGCCGGGCTTCTCGGCCACGCGCAGCAGGCGGTGCCGGCACTGACCGGCCAGGTGGTCGACCAGGCCCATGTGCTCGATGCCGCGCAGGCGGCCGCGCTGGTGCAGCAGCTGGCCGCGCTGGAGCGGCGCACCGGCGCGCAGGTGGCGGTGCTCACGGTCGACAGCACGCTGCCCGAGGACATTGCCGACTTCACGCAGCGCGTGGCCGACGAGTGGAAGCTGGGCCGCGCCACGATCGGCGACGGCGTGCTGGTGGTGCTCGCGGTGAAGGACCGGCGTGTCCGCGTCGCGGTGGCGAAGACGCTGGAAGGGGCAATCCCCGATCTGGAAGCACGCCGCACCATCACGCAGGTGATGGCGCCGAAGTTCCAGAGTGGCGACTACGCCGGCGGGCTGCAGGCCGGCGTGGCGCGGCTGGCCGCGCTGATCCAGCACGAGGCCCTGCCCGCGCCCGCTTCGGCGCCCTCGGTCGGCCCCGGCACGCCGCAGGACAGCGCCCCGTGGTGGCTCGCGGCGCTGATGGCCTGGGTCGTCGGCTCGAGCGTGCTGCGCGCGCTGTTCGGTCGCAAGCTCGGGGCCCTGCTGACCGGCGGCGCGGCCGGCGGGCTGGCGGGATGGGTCACCGGCAGCCTCGTGCTCGGCGTCGGCGTCGCGTTCGTCGCGGCGCTGCTGGCACTGGTGTTCGGTGCGGCCTCGCTGCTCAAGGGGCTGGGCGGCGGCGGGCTGCGGCGCGGCGGACCGGTGATCTTCGGCTCCGGCCTCCCGGGGGGCTGGGGCGGTGGGGGCGGCTGGAGCGGCGGCGGGGGCGGTGGCTGGCGTTCCGGCGGCGGTGGTGACTTTGGCGGCGGCGGCGCCTCGGGGAACTGGTGATGGCGGCACGGCATGCACGCGACGGCGCGACCCTCTGGCGCCATTTGTGGCTCGACGAACACGATGCGCGCCGCTGGGTCGGGCGCGACGGTCTGGTGCGGCTCGCGCAGCAGGTGCGCGAGAGCGAGGCCCACCACCTGGGCGAGATCCGCGTCTGCATCGAAGCAGCACTGCCGCTGCCACGGCTGCTGCAGGGCCAGAGCCCGCGCGCCCGGGCGCTGGCGCTGTTCGAGCGGCTCGGCATCGGCCGCACCCGCGGCCGCAACGGCGTGCTGGTCTACCTGCTGCTGGCCGACCACGCGATCGAGGTCGTCGTCGATCCGGCGCTGCACACGCTGGCCCCGCCGGCGCACTGGCAGCCGGTGGTCGACGCGGTGCGCGCCCATGCCGCGCCGGGACATCCTCTGCAGGGCCTGCAGCGGGCGCTCGAGACGATCGACCGGCTGCTGCGCGAGCATGTGCCGGTGGGGCCCGGCGGCGCCAACCCGAACGAGTTGCCGGACGAACCGCTGGTGATCTGACCGACCCAAAAAAAAGCCCGGGCGCTGGCGCAACCGGGCGTTCGAACGATCAGGCACCCTCGCGGGTGCCGCAATTTCTTTACTTCTTGCGGAACTTGCGGATGGCGGCCAGCTGGGCGGCCATCGCGGCGAATTCGCTCTGGGCCTTGGCCAGGTCGAGGTCGCTGTTGGCGTTTTTCATCGCCTCTTCGGCCAGGCGCTTGGCCTCGGTGGCCTTGGCCTCGTCGAGGTCGGCACCGCGGATCGCGGTGTCGGCCAGCACCGTGACCGCATCCGGCTGCACCTCGAGGATGCCGCCGGCGACGAACACGAACTCTTCCTCGCCGTTGTCGGCCCGCTCGATGCGCACCGCACCGGGCTTGATGCGCGTGATCAGCGGGGTGTGCTTGGGCAGGATGCCCAGTTCACCCGCTTCACCCGGCAGCGCGACGAACTTGGCCTCGCCGGAGAAGATGGACTCTTCGGCCGAGACGACGTCAACGTGGATCGTTGCCATGGGGGTCTTTCGTTAAGGTTGGAAGCGCGGCAGCCGGGGGACTGAAAGCGGTGCGATGGACGCACCGCCCTCGGCACCCTTACTGCATCTTCTTCGCTTTCTCGAAAGCTTCGTCGATGGTGCCGACCATGTAGAACGCCTGCTCCGGCAGGTGATCGCACTCGCCGGCCACGATCATCTTGAAGCCGCGGATGGTTTCCTTCAGCGGCACGTACTTGCCCGGCGAGCCGGTGAAGACTTCGGCCACGTGGAACGGCTGCGACAGGAAACGCTGGATCTTCCGGGCGCGGGCCACGGCCAGTTTGTCTTCCGGCGCGAGTTCGTCCATGCCCAGGATGGCGATGATGTCGCGCAGTTCCTTGTAGCGCTGCAGCACGGCCTGCACGGCGCGGGTGGTCGTGTAGTGGTCTTCACCCACCACGTTCGGGTCCACCTGGCGGCTGGTCGAGTCGAGCGGGTCCACGGCCGGGTAGATGCCCAGCGAGGCGATGTCACGGCTCAACACCACGGTCGCGTCCAAGTGCGCGAAGGTGGTGGCAGGCGACGGGTCGGTCAGGTCGTCCGCGGGCACGTAGACGGCCTGGATCGACGTGATCGAGCCGACCTTGGTCGACGTGATGCGCTCCTGCAGGCGGCCCATTTCCTCTGCCGGCGTGGGCTGGTAGCCCACCGCCGACGGCATGCGGCCCAGCAGTGCGGACACTTCGGTACCGGCCAGCGTGTAGCGGTAGATGTTGTCCACGAAGAACAGCACGTCCTTGCCTTCGTCACGGAACGACTCGGCGATGGTCAGGCCGGTCAGCGCCACGCGCAGACGGTTGCCCGGGGGCTCGTTCATCTGGCCGTAGACCATGGCGACCTTGGACTCGCCCAGGTTCTCCAGGTTCACGACGCCGGAGTCGGCCATCTCGTGATAGAAGTCGTTGCCCTCGCGGGTGCGCTCGCCCACACCAGCGAACACCGACAGACCGCTGTGGGCCTTGGCGATGTTGTTGATGAGCTCCATCATGTTCACGGTCTTGCCCACGCCGGCGCCACCGAACAGACCCACCTTGCCGCCCTTGGCGAACGGGCAGATCAGGTCGATCACCTTGATGCCGGTTTCGAGCAGTTCCTGCGACGGGCTCAGCTCGTCGTAGGCCGGGGCCTTGCGGTGGATCGAGGCGGTCAGGTCTTGCGACACCGGGCCACGCTCGTCGATCGGCGAGCCAAGCACGTCCATGATCCGGCCCAGCGTCGCCGGGCCCACCGGCACGGTGATCGGCGCGCCGGTGTTGCGCACGTTGATGCCGCGGCGCAGGCCGTCGGACGAACCCAGTGCGATGGTGCGCACCACGCCGTCGCCCAGCTGCTGCTGCACTTCCAGCGTCAGGGCCGAGCCGTCCATCTTCAGCGCGTCGTACACCTTGGGCATCTGGTCGCGCGGGAATTCCACGTCCACCACGGCGCCGATGCACTGAACGATCTTGCCTACCGCTTCAATCGTCGTCGTCATTTCGCTTCCTTCAATCTATGTCGATTCGTTGGGAGGTCGGGGGGACAGGGGGCGATCAGCCCACCGCGGCCGCGCCGCCCACGATCTCGGAGAGTTCCTTGGTGATCCCGGCCTGGCGGGTCTTGTTGTAGACCAGCTTCAGCTCGTTGATCAGGTTGCCCGCGTTGTCGGTCGCCGCCTTCATGGCCACCATGCGCGCCGATTGCTCGGACGCCATGTTCTCGGCCACGGCCTGGTAGATCAGGGCCTCGGTGTAGCGCACCATCAGGTCGTCGATGACGGCCTGCGGGCCCGGCTCGTAGAGGTAGTCCCAACCGTGGGCCTGCTTCTCGGCGTCGGTCTGCGCCAGGCGCTCGGCGGCCAGCGGCAGCAGCTGCTCCACCAGCGCCTCCTGCTTCATCGTGTTGATGAAGCGGGTGTAGCAGAGGTAGACGGCGTCGAGCTTGCCTTCGGCGTACGCGTCGAGCACGACCTTCACCGGGCCGATCAGCTTCTCCAGGTGCGGCGTGTCACCCAGCTGGGTGGCATGCGACACGACCTTGATGCCGACACGGTTCAGGAACCCCAGGCCCTTGTTGCCGATGGCCACGGCCTCGACCTTCAGACCCGCCGCATCCAGTTCGCGCACCTTGTTGGTGGCCGCGCGCAGGATGTTGGTGTTGAGGCCGCCGCACAGGCCCTTGTCGGTGGTCACGATGATCAGACCGACGCGGCCGGTGCCCGAGTTCTTCACCACGAACGGGTGCTGGTACTCAGGCGTGGCGCGCGACAGGTTGGCGGTGATGTTGCGGATCTTGTCCGCATACGGGCGGGCCGCCCGCATGCGTTCCTGCGCCTTGCGCATCTTCGACGCCGCGACCATCTCCATGGCCTTGGTGATCTTCTTGGTGTTCTCCACCGACTTGATCTTGCCGCGAATTTCCTTGCCTGCAGCCATGACCTAGCTCCTGCTTTAAGCGAACGTCTTCTTGAAGGCGACGATCGCGTTGGTCAGCTCGGCTTCCGCGTCCTTGTCCAGGGCCTTGTTGGTTTCCAGCTTCTGCAGCAGGGCCGCATGGCTGGTCTTCAGGTACTGGTGCAGGCCGGCTTCGAACGCGAGGACCTTCTTCACTTCGACGTCGTCGAGGTAGCCCTTGTTGACGGCGAACAGCGTCGCGCCCATCAGGCTGATCGACAGCGGCTGGTACTGCTGCTGCTTCAGCAGTTCGGTCACGCGGGCACCGCGGTCGAGCTGCTTGCGGGTGGCGGCATCCAGGTCGGAAGCGAACTGCGCGAACGCGGCCAGCTCACGGTACTGCGCCAGGTCGGTACGGATACCGCCGGACAGGCCCTTCACCAGCTTGGTCTGCGCGGCACCGCCCACGCGCGACACCGAGATACCGGCGTTGATCGCGGGACGCACACCGGCGTTGAACAGGTTGGTTTCCAGGAAGATCTGGCCGTCGGTGATCGAGATCACGTTGGTCGGCACGAACGCGGACACGTCGCCGGCTTGCGTTTCGATGATCGGCAGGGCCGTCAGCGAACCGGTCTTGCCCTTGACTTCGCCCTTGGTGAAGGCTTCGACGTAGTCGGCGTTCACGCGGGCCGCGCGCTCGAGCAGGCGGCTGTGGAGATAGAACACGTCGCCGGGGAAGGCTTCGCGGCCCGGGGGACGGCGCAGCAGCAGCGAGACCTGGCGGTACGCGACGGCCTGCTTGGACAGGTCGTCATAGACGATCAGCGCGTCCTGGCCGCGGTCGCGGAAGTACTCGCCCATCGTGCAGCCGGTGTAGGCCGAGATGTACTGCATGGCGGCCGACTCGGAGGCCGACGCGGCGACGACGATGGTGTATTCCAGGGCGCCGTTCTGTTCCAGCGCGCGCACCACGTTCTTGATCGACGAAGCCTTCTGGCCGATCGCGACGTAGATGCAGGTCATGTTCTGACCCTTCTGGTTGATGATCGCGTCGATCGCCACGGCGGTCTTGCCGGTCTGGCGGTCGCCGATGATCAGCTCGCGCTGGCCACGGCCGACGGGCACCATCGAGTCGATCGACTTCAGGCCGGTCTGCACCGGCTGGTCCACCGATTGACGTGCGATCACGCCCGGCGCGACCTTCTCGATCACGTCGGTCAGCTTGGCGTTGATCGGGCCCTTGCCATCGATCGGCTGGCCCAGCGCGTTGACCACGCGGCCCACCAGTTCGGGGCCGACGGGCACTTCCAGGATGCGGCCCGTGCACTTGACGGTGTCGCCTTCGGAGATGTGCTCGTATTCGCCCAGGATCACGGCGCCGACCGAGTCGCGCTCGAGGTTCAGCGCGAGGCCGAAGGTGTTGCCCGGGAATTCGAGCATTTCACCGGCCATCACGTCCGACAGGCCGTGCACGCGGACGATGCCGTCCGACACCGACACCACGGTGCCCTGGTTGCGGATGTCTGCGGCCGCGCCGAGCCCCTCGATGCGGCTCTTGATCAGTTCGGAAATTTCTGCGGGATTCAGTTGCATTGCTTGCTCCCAGTCTGGTCAAGCGGCCTCTTCGAAGAGAGCGGACGTGACGCAGGGATGAATGAGATGCGGGTCATCGACGCGACCGGCCGCGAGGGTTCAGGCTCGCAGCGAAAGCTTCATGCGCTCGAGGCGCGCCTTGACGGAGGTGTCCAGCACCTCGTCGCCGACCACCACCCGGATGCCACCGATCAGCTCGGGCGCCAGCGTCACCGTGGGGGCGAGCTTGCGGCCGAAGCGCTTCTCCAGCGTGACCACGATGTCGGCCAGCTGGGCCGGCTCGATCGGGTAGGCGCTGAAGATCTCGGCATCGGCCACGCCGCCAGCGGCGTTGACCAGGGCGTGGAACTGCTCGGCGATGGCGGGCAGCGCCGCCAGGCGACCGTTCTCGAGCAGGGTGCGCAGGAAGTTCTGCACACCCGCCTGGAGCGGCTGCTTGGCAGCAGCGACGACGAGCTCGTAAGCCTGCTCGGGCGACACCTTGGGGTTGTCGACGTACTGGCGCAGCTCGTCGTGGCTGGCCAGGTCGGCCAGCACCTGCACTTGGGCGCCCCAGGCCGCCAGGTCGCCCTGGCGGGCCACCTGGTACAGCGCTTCGGCGTACGGACGCGCGATGGTTGCGAGCTCGGCCATGGTCAGAGCTCCGCCTTGAGGCGCGTCAGCAGCTCGGCGTGGACGCCGGCGTTGACCTCGCGATGCAGGATCTGCTCGGCACCCTTGACCGCCAGCACGGCGACCTGGTCGCGCAGCGCTTCGCGCGCGCGAACGGTCTGCTGTTCAGCCTCGGCCTTGGCCGCCGCGACGATCTTGGCACCCTCTTCCTCGGCGCGCTTCTTCGCCTCGTCGACGATGACCTGTGCACGCTTCTCGGCGTCGGCCAGCAGCTTGGCGGTTTCGTTGCGCGATTGGACGAGCTGCTCTTCGACGCGCTTGTTCGCGGAAGCGAGTTCCGACTTGGCCTTGTCGGCCGCAGCCAGGCCGTCCGCGACCTTCTTGGCGCGCTCATCCAGCGCCTTCGTGATCGGGGGCCACACGAACTTCATCGTGAACCACCAGAGGATCGCGAAGACGACGATCTGCGCCAACAGTGTTGCGTTCAGATTCACGGCTTCGACCTTTCTCGTTGAAGGAATTCAGGGACGACGAGAAAGACCGATCAGCGGATGACGAACGGGTTGGCGAAGGCGAACAGCATGGCGATACCGACACCGATCAGGAAGGCGGCGTCGATCAGACCGGCCAGCAGGAACATCTTGGTCTGCAGTTCGTTCATCAGCTCGGGCTGGCGGGCCGACGCTTCGAGGTACTTGCCGCCCATCAGTGCGATACCGATACAAGCGCCGATCGCGCCCAGGCCGATGATGATGCCGCAAGCCAGAGCGACGAGACCGAGGATGTTTTCCATGAAATGCTCCTAAGGAGGTAGTTGACGGACGAAGGGAAAGGAAACTTCAGGCAGGACATCGCCGCACCCCCGTTCACAGGAGGCGCAGCCTTGTCGGGGAATCAGTGTTTGTCGTGCGCCTGACCGACGTAGACGAGCGTGAGCATCATGAAGATGAACGCCTGCAGCGTGATGATCAGGATGTGGAAGATGGCCCAGGCAGCCCCGGCGATCACGTGGCCGACCCACAGCGCGACGCCGCCGAACGAGGCGAAGCCCACCGCACCCATCAGGGCGATCAGCATGAACACCAGTTCGCCGGCGAACATGTTGCCGAACAGCCGCATGCCGTGCGAGATGGTCTTGGCCAGGAACTCGATGATCTGCAGCAGGAAGTTGACCGGCGCGAGGATCACCGCGGCCACGCCGTGGGCGTGGAACGGCGCCGAGAACAGCTCGCCGATCCAGCCGCCGAGGCCCTTGATCTTGATGTTGTAGTACAGGCAGGCCAGCAGCACGGTGATCGACAGGCCGAGCGTCACCGACAGGTCGGCGGTGGGCACGCTGCGCAGGTAGGCGTGGTGCGGGTCGTGGCCGAGCGCGGCATAGACCTTCTCCCATGCGACGGGCAGCAGGTCCAGCGGCAGCAGGTCCATCGCGTTCATCAGGAAGATCCAGACGAAGGCGGTGAGCGCCAGCGGGGCCACCGCCTTGCGCGACTGTTCGTTGTGGATGATGCCCTTGGCCTGGGTGTCGACCATCTCCACCAGCACCTCGACGGCGGCCTGGAAGCGGCCCGGCACGCCGGAGGTGACGCTGCGGGCGACCAGCCACAGCAGCAGGCAGCCGACCACGCCGAGCAGGATCGAGAACGCCAGCGAGTCGAGCTTCAGGACCGGGTCGGTCAACGAGAAGTCGGCGATGCCCGTTTGGACCCGGTTGGTCAGGTGCGTCAGGTGGTGGGAGATGTACTCCCCCGCGGTCGGGGCGTGTTCTGCGACGTGTTCTTCGGCAGCCATCTGTGTCTCGTCTTACGACCGGTTTGTCTTGCGACCCTGCCAGAGCAGGGCCAGCCAGTTCATCTTCATGCACACGAGCATCGCCACCAGCAAGGCCGGCCAGCTCAACCCGGGCACGATCCAGGCGGACGCCGCCAGCATGGCGACGCTCACCCCCATCTTCAGCAGCTCCCAGAGCATGAAGTTGAGCGCCGCAGCGCGCGCCTCCAGTCCCCGAGCGCGGGTGATGCCACGGGCCAGCAGGGCCGACGGCACCACCACGACCAGCACGCCGCACAACGCCGACGTGACCGCGGAACGGGTCCCGACGAACAGCCCTGCCAGTGCCACCACCAGCAGACCTGCCCCCGCCTGCACCATCACCACCGTCCACGGCGACAACGTCCGGTACCCGGCCCGCAGGGCCTGGGCCTGCTCGGCCGTGAGCGGCTCTGCAGCCGCCCGCCCCCAAGGCTCCCGGTCGTCGTCGTCCTCCCGCTGGTCATCGCCCGGCGGAAGACGGTGTTCACTGATCATGTCGCGCTCCTCGGCATGGTTCTCACGATGCCCGGCGCGCGACCCGGCGACCTCTTGAAAGTCCCGCCGGACGCCCCATCTGAAAACGATGCACCGAAGGTGCAGACACTGGAGCGCCCCGCTGGTTCCATCGGGTCACCGGCGACCCGCTGTGATTGGCAAAACCACGGGATTATACGAGGGAACCCGAACCCAAAGCCATGATTCCTGGCCGGCGCGAACGGGTGCGCCGCGCCCCCGCCACAGTCACGCCGCCGTCACGCCGGGGCGCTTCAGAGAACGGCGTAGTTGACGGGCAAGCCCGCCACCGGCACCGACAGGCTCAGCACACAACCGGACAACGGCATCTGCGCCAGCTCCTGCACCGGCCGGTGCGCGCTGGCGGTGGTGACGTACAGCGTGCGCAGGTCATGACCGCCGAAACACGGCATCGTCGGGCAGCGCACCGGCAACGGCAGGCGGTCCAGCACGTCGCCGCCAGGCGACAGTCTCACCAGCTGAGCCCCCTCGTACATCGCCACCCAGTAGCAGCCCTCGCTGTCCACCGCAGCGCCATCGGGCCGCCCGCCATAGGCCTCGAGCGGCGCGGCCGGGTCGCGCGGCGCGAACGCGTGGAAACGGCGCCGGTTCGACAGCTCGCCGGTGGCGGGATCGTGGTCGGCGGCATACACCGTGTGGGCCTTCGTGTCGGCCCAGTACATCGTGCCGGCGTCCGGGCTCCAGGCCAGGCCGTTGACGTTGGCCAGGCCCTGGGCACGCTCGCCCATCGCGTGCCGCCCCAGGCGGCGGTCGAAGCAGTACAACGAGGCCTTCTGCTCGCGCGCATCGTGGATCGTGCCGACCCAGAAGCGCCCGGCCGCGTCGGCCTTCCCGTCGTTGAAGCGCAACTGGGCAGGATCGTATGGCGGCGCGGCCACGCGGTGCAGGCGAAAGTGCCCGGCATCGAAGCGCCACAGGCCGTCGCGCATCGCCAGCAACAGGCCACCGCCGAGCAGCGGCGCACAGGCCGACACCTCGGCCTCGAAGTCCCACCGCCGCGACGCCCCCGAGACCGGATCGAGCCGATGCACGCAGCGCGCCGGGATGTCGACCCAGTAGAGCACCTGCTCCTCGGGGTGCCAGAACGGCGACTCACCGGTCTGGCAAGGCGCGGACACCGGGCGGATCAACGCCGTCGACAGAGGGTCCAGGGTCGTGGTCATGGTCAGGCCGGGGTCAGTAGCGCGAGCCGCCCAGGCCGGCGAGGTCGGCCTTGAAGTAGTGCGCACCCGGCAGCGGGTTGTAGTAGTACGGCGGCACCTCGATGAACCCGAGATGGGCATACAGACTGCGGGCCGCCTCCATGTCGACCAGCGTGTCGAGCAGCATCGTCGAATAGCCGGCGCTGACCGCGATGTCCATCACCGCCTGGGCCAGCGCCCGACCGAGCCCGAAGCGGCGGAACGGCCGCCGCACGTACAGCCGCTTCATCTCGCAGGCGTTGGGGTAGTCGACGTCGGTGAGCGGCCGCAGCGCCGCACAACCGGCGACGTCGCCGTCCATCATCGCCAGCAGCAGCGCGCCCTGGGGCGCGGCATAGGCGCCGGGCAGCGCGGCCAGTTCTTCGTCGAACCCCTGGAAGCCGAGGTCGATGCCGAGCGCGCCGGCGTACTCGACGAAGATGTCGCGGGCGGCCGCGATGCGCAGCGGATCGTCCGCGGTCACCCACTCGGTCCTGAAACCTGCGCTGAGGTCCTCCATGGAGGGCAGTCTACCGTGGCGCGCACCGGCAAAAGCAAAGGCGGCCCGTCGGGCCGCCTCGGCAGGTTGCAACGTGCTGCGCGGCGCGGCTCACGCCGGCAGCAGCGCCTTGCGCATCTTCTTCATCGCCGCCGCCTCGATCTGGCGGATGCGCTCGGCGCTGACGCCGTACTCGGCCGCCAGCTGGTGCAGCGTCATGCCGCCAGAGCCGTCGTCGTTGACCTTGAGCCAGCGCTCCTCGACGATGCGGCGGCTGCGGTCGTCCAGCACGTCGAGCGCCTGCAGCAGCCCCGGGCCGGCGAGTTCGTCGCGGCGGCGCGATTCGATCACCCGCACCGGTTCCTGGTTCTCGTCGGCGAGGTAGGCGATCGGCGCGTAGCTTTCATCGTCGTCGTCGCCGCCACCGGGCTCGAGCGCCACGTCGCCACCGGCGAAGCGGGTCTCCATCTCGATGACCTCCTCGCGCTTGACGTTCAGCTCGCGGGCCACGCGTTCGATCTCGGCTTCGCTCAACGAGGCGCGGTGCGTCTCGCCGTCGCCGGCCTCGCCCTTCATCTGCCGCTTCATCGAGCGCAGGTTGAAGAACAGCTTGCGCTGGGCCTTGGTGGTGGCCACCTTGACCATGCGCCAGTTCTTCAGGATGTACTCGTGGATCTCGGCCTTGATCCAGTGCATGGCGTAGCTGACCAGCCGCACGCCCTGCTCGGGGTCGAAGCGCTTGACGGCCTTCATCAGGCCGACATTGCCTTCCTGGATCAGATCGCCCTGCGGCAGCCCGTAGCCCATGTACTGGCGGGCGACGGAGACCACCAGGCGCAGGTGCGACAGCACCAGCCGTCCGGCGGCGTCGAGGTCGTTGTTGGCACGCAGGCGACGCGCCAACGCGGCCTCCTCGTCGGCCGCGAGCATCGGCAGGCGGTTGACGGCGCCGATGTACGCGTCCAGGTTGCCAAGCGACGGCACCAGCGCCCACGGATCGCGGACCGCTACTGCATTCGAAGTCGACAGGTTCATGGTCGTCATGGACATCCCTCACCTCTGGAAGGTCCGCAAATATTAGCACTCGCAGCAACCGAGTGCTAAAGCCGGCGGGCTCGACCCTGTTACAGGTGACATGAGGGCGCGCCCGGCACGCCCAAAGACCGGCAAGACGGGTGCCCGCTCAGGCCACCGGCGGCGGCGCCGGCACGGCCACCAGCGCGTGCAGCGCCGGCACGTCGTGCACGCGCACCTGGTAGCCCCGCACGCTCAGCCAGCCGCGGCCCTCGAAGGTGCGCATCAGGCGCGAAAGCGTCTCCGGGGTCATCGCCAGCTGCTGCGCAATGTCGCGCTTGCGTTCCTGCAAGCGCAGCTCGCAGGACCGTGCGCCCGCCGGGCAGCGGTACAGCAGCCACTGCGCAAAACGCGCCGCCGCATCGTTGTGCAGCAGGTTGCGTGAGGCCACGGTGAGCATGTGGATCTGCCGGGCCAGCATCGTGCACAGGCGTGTGGCCAGGCGCGGCCGGCCGGCCAGTTCGGCCAGCAGCGCGGCCAGCGGCAGCTCGGCGACGACGATGTCCGAGAGCGCCAGCGCCTCCATCGCGCAGGGCAGTGCCAGCCACGCCGAGCTGACGTCCAGCCAGGCCGGTCCGGTGACGCTGCGCTCGGTGCGCAACGCCCCAGCGCCATCGCGCGCGCCGAGCACGGCATCGCCGGACAGCAGCAGCACCAGCCCGTGCGCGATGCCGCCGTCGGTGAACACCGACTCACCGGCCGGCACGCTGCGGCGGCGCGCCAGCTGCGTCAGCACCGCAAACTCCTCGGCGCTCAAGGGCGTGCCGCCGAAGGCCTGTTCCCAGGGCGTGGGGTCGGCCGGTGACGGCGGCCGCGGTGCGGCACGCCGGCGTGGCCGCTGCAACGCTGCCGCCTGGCGTGTCGACTCTTCGGAAACCTGAACGTCCATGCTTTCCACAGCGCAACCCATCGGTTGAACAAACCGGGCCGCGAGCGGCCTCGCTGCAATGTGGCGCAAATAGGGGGCGCGGCCGTTGAGACAGGTCAAGCTGCGCGCGCCCCTCCCCGGGACGGGCCGGCCGCTCAGTCGTCCAGGCCGAGCTCCTGGATCTTGCGGGTGATGGTGTTGCGGCCGATGCCGAGCTTGTGCGCGGCCTCGATGCGGCGCCCCTTCGTCAACGACAGCGCGGTCAGGATCAGCCGGCCCTCGAACTGCCGCGTGAGGTGGTCCCACACCTCGGCCTGACCGCGCTCGAGCAGCAGCCGCGCCTCCCGCTCCAGGTCGGTCAGCCAGGCGGCGCCGATCAGGTCGGGCGTGCCGTGGCCGCCCGACACCGGGTGCGGCAGCGAAGCGGTCAGCGGCATGGCCGCGGCCGGCGTGCCGTGGCCCGGTGCCGCACCGCCGCTTGCTGGCGCCGCGGCGCCGTGGCCATCGTGCACCTCGGGCGGCAGGTCCTTCGGTTCGATCACCTGCGCCGGGGCCATCACGGTCAGCCAGTGGCAGATGTTCTCGAGCTGCCGCACGTTGCCCGGGAAGTCGAAGACGGTCAGCTGCGACAGCGCCGCGTCGGAAAGCCGCTTCGGTTCGACACCGAGCTCCTTGGCGCTGCGGGCCATGAAGTGGCGCGCCAGGGAGGGCACGTCCTCGCGGCGCTCGCGCAGTGCCGGCAGGCGCAGGCGGATGACGTTCAGGCGGTGGAACAAGTCCTCGCGGAACACGCCTTCGCGCACCCGTTCCTCGAGGTTCTGGTGCGTCGCCGCGATCACGCGCACGTTCGATTTCAGCGGGTGGTGGCCGCCGACGCGGTAGAACTGGCCGTCGCTCAGCACCCGCAGCAGGCGGGTCTGCAGGTCGAACGGCATGTCACCGATTTCGTCGAGGAACAGCGTGCCGCCCTCGGCCTGCTCGAAGCGGCCGCGCCGCATCGCCTGCGCGCCGGTGAACGCACCGCGCTCGTGGCCGAACAGCTCGCTCTCGAGCAGGTCCTTCGGGATCGCCGCGGTGTTGATCGCGACGAACGGACCCGGCCCGCGCGGGCTGTGCTTGTGCAGCGCGCGGGCCACCAGCTCCTTGCCCGAGCCGGACTCGCCGGTGATCAGCACCGTGACGTTGCTCTGCGAAAGCCGGCCGATCGCGCGGAAGACATCCTGCATCGCGGGCGCCTGGCCGAGCATCTCCGGCACCTCGGCCGAATGTTCGTCGATGCTCTCCTCGCGCAGGCTCTCGTCGACCGCGCGGCGGATCAACTCCACCGCCTTGGTCAGGTCGAACGGCTTGGGCAGGTACTCGAACGCACCGCCCTGGAAGGCCGACACCGCGCTGTCGAGGTCGGAGTAGGCGGTCATGATGATGACCGGCAACCCCGGGTGGCGCTCCTTGACCTTGCCCAGCAGGTCGATGCCCGAGCCGCCCGGCATGCGGATGTCGCTGACCAGCACTTGCGGCTCGTCGGACTCCAGCGCCTCCAGCACGTCGCGCGGGTTCGTGAAGCTGCGCACCGGCAGGTCCTCGCGCGCGAGGGCCTTCTCGAGAACGAAGCGGATGGATTGATCGTCGTCGACGATCCAGATAGGTTTCATGCCGGGCCTGTAGCGGTCTTGCTCAGCCCTGGGCCCGCTCGGATGGCAGGCTTCAGGGCAACGGGATCAGGATCCGGAACAGCGTGCGGCCGGGTTCGCTCTCGCACTCGATCCCGCCCTGGTGCTGCTGCACGAAGTCCTGTGCCAGCGTCAGCCCCAGTCCTGAACCGCCTTCGCGGCCCGAGACCAGCGGGAAGAAGATGCGATCACGAAGCTCGGCGGGCACGCCGGGTCCGTTGTCCTCGATATGCAATTCCAGTGCCAAACGATAGCGGTGCTTGCCGATGGTGGTCTGCCGTGCGGCGCGGGTGCGCAGCACGATGCGCGCGTCACCGCTCTGGCGGCGCTGCGCCAGCGCCTGCGCGGCGTTGTGGGCGATGTTCAGCACGGCCTGGATGAGCTGCTCGCGGTCGCCGCGGAACTCCGGCAGCGAGGCGTCGTAGTCGCGCACCACCTGCAGGCCGCGCGGGAACTCGGCCAGGATCAGCGAGCGCACCCGCTCCAGCACCTCGTGGATGTTGACGTCGGCCACGACGTGCGGGCGGCGGTGCGGCGCGAGCAGCCGGTCGACCAGCGCCTGCAGCCGGTCGGCCTCGTGGATGATGACCTGCGTGTACTCGGTCAGCTGCTTGTCGTCGAGTTCCAGCTCGAGGAGCTGCGCCGCGCCGCGGATGCCGCCGAGCGGATTCTTGATCTCGTGCGCCAGGTTGCGGATCAGTTCCTTGGTGACGCGCGCCTGGTCGAGGCTGCGCGCCTCGCGGTCCAGCCGCGCCTGCTGCTCGATCTCGATCAGCTCGACCAGCACCCGCTCCCCGTGTTCCAACTGCGTGACGATGGCCATCACCGGCAGCGGTTCGGCGAAGTTGGCCGCAGGCCGCTTCAGCAGCGCATCGAAGCGACCGGTGGTGTATTCGTTGCCGGCGACGGCGCTGACCGACGTCACGAACGTCGCCGGATCGACGAACCACTCGAAGGCGTTGCTGTCCTGCAGCGCCCGGCGCGCAAGGCCGAGCACCGCCTCGAAGGAGGCGTTGGCGAACAGGCAGTGGCCGTCGGGCTGGATCACCGCGACCATGGTCGCCATCTGGTCGAAGCCATCGAACGAGAAGCCGACGGGGCGCGGTGGCTGCTTCGCTGCGGTCATCTCAGGACCCTGCCTTGGCCAGCTCGCGCTTGATGGCCGCGATGTCGGCCTCCTTGCGGGCGATGGCCGCCTTCAAGCCCTCGACGCGGTCGAGGTAGCGCTGGTAGTTGCGCTCGCTGCCCAGGCGCTCGGGCTGGCCGTTGTTGTACTCCTGCTGCAGCGCGGCCAGGCGCTCCTCCTCGCGCTTCAGCTCGGCCTCGAGGATGCGCCGGGCATCGCTGTCGCGGGCCTTCTGTTCGGCCGGATCGATGCGGGCGCCCTCGCGCGCGGGGCCGGAGGCCGCCGGCGCCGCGGCCGCCTTGGGCGCCTCGCGACGGGCCGGTCCCTGGATCACGGTGACCGGCGTGCCCTCCAGGGTCTTGCAGCCGCGCTCCTGCGCCTCCTTGGCGCTGAGCTGGTCGGTGTAGAGATTGCCCGGGCAACGGTAGACCTGCTGCGCCTGCGCGGCCCCCGTCAGGCACACGCCCAGGGCGAGAAGGAAGCGGGACATCGTCATCGGGTGTTCTGGTCAGGCGGTGGCACCACCGGAGTATCGAGCAAGGCAGCCCGCGAAGGGACTGCAAAAAGCAGAAGGGACGGCCAGGCCGTCCCTTCTTCATCGCCTCGCAGCTGCATGGGCACCGGGCCCATGCCGCGGCCTCACAGGCTGTAGTACATGTCGAATTCCAGCGGATGGGTGGTCATCCGGAACCGCTGCACTTCCTGCATCTTCAGGTCGATGTAGGCGTCGATGTACGAGTCGGTGAACACGCCGCCCTTGGTCAGGAACGCGCGGCCCTTGTCCAGGTACTCCAGCGCCTGTTCGAGGCTCGAGCAGACGGTCGGGATCTTCGCGTCTTCTTCCGGCGGCAGGTGGTACAGGTCCTTCGTGGCGGCTTCGCCCGGATGGATCTTGTTTTCCACGCCGTCCAGGCCGGCCATCAGCAGCGCCGCGAAGCCCAGGTACGGGTTCATCAGGGGATCCGGGAAGCGCGCCTCGACGCGGCGGCCCTTCGGGTTCGCCACGAACGGGATGCGGATCGAGGCCGAGCGGTTCTTGGCCGAGTAGGCCAGCTTCACCGGGGCTTCGAAGCCGGGCACCAGGCGCTTGTAGCTGTTGGTGCCGGGGTTCGTGATGGCGTTCAGCGCGCGGGCGTGCTTGATGATGCCGCCGATGTAGTACAGCGCGAACTCGCTCAGGCCGGCGTAGCCGTCACCGGCGAACAGGTTCTTGCCGTCCTTCCACACCGACTGGTGCACGTGCATGCCCGAGCCGTTGTCGCCGACGATCGGCTTGGGCATGAAGGTCGCGGTCTTGCCGTAGGCGTGCGCGACGTTGTGGATCACGTACTTCTGCAGCTGGGTCCAGTCGGCGCGCTCGACCAGCGAGCTGAACTTGGTGCCGATCTCGTTCTGGCCCGGCGCCGCCACTTCGTGGTGGTGCACTTCGACGGGGATGCCCAGCGATTCGAGGATCAGGCACATCTCCGAGCGCATGTCCTGGAAGCTGTCGACCGGGGGCACCGGGAAGTAGCCGCCCTTGACCGCCGGACGGTGGCCCATGTTGCCGCCTTCGATGGTGGCACCGGTGCTCCACGGGGCTTCTTCGGAAGAGACCTTCACGAAGCAGCCGGACATGTCGACGTTCCACTGCACCTGGTCGAAGATGAAGAACTCGGGCTCCGGACCGAAGTAGGCGACGTCACCGATGCCCGACGACTTCAGGTAGGCCTCGGCACGACGCGCCAGCGAGCGCGGGTCGCGCTCGTAGGGCTTGCCGTCGGTGGGGTCGAGCACGTCGCAGGTCAGGATCAGCGTCGGCTCTTCGAAGAACGGGTCGATGTTGGCGGTGCTGGGATCGGGCATCAGGAGCATGTCCGATGCCTCGATGCCCTTCCAGCCGGCGATCGACGAACCGTCGAAGGCATGGCCCGACGTGAACTTGTCTTCGTCGAACGCGGAGAGCGGCACGGAGACGTGCTGCTCCTTGCCACGGGTGTCGGTGAAACGGAAGTCGACGAACTTGACTTCGTTCTCCTTCACCAGCTTCATCACGTCGGCGACGGTCTTGGCTGCCATCAAAGCGCTCCTGCGGGGAATATGTGGGGGTCGAAAAAGGTCGGATGCGAGTCCGTGAAGGTCGACAGCCATGTGTCCTGTAGGACGGGGCCATCGAGGCGCACGGGAATGTAGCAGAAAGCATGCCGATGCCCATGCCCGGTGCGGTGGCGTTCCGCCGCGACCGCCGGACTGTGCGCTTCGCCACGGCGCGCGCAGGCGCCCGCACCAGCTCGGCGCACCAACATGCACCATTCGCGCGCACGAATCCGGGTCGTCAACGCACCATTTCGGAGCCCAACTGGCAGCCCAGCGCCGCGAGGCCCTCCTTGAGCCGGGCGTAGGCCTGCGCGACGTCGCCCCGGCCCTTCACCCCCAGCTCGATGTGACGGCCGAGCTGGGGATGGTCGACGCTCGGCAGGCTGAACACCTTGACGTCCGGGAACGCCGCCTCGAGCTCGACCATCAGCGGCGTCAACGTCGCCTCCATCGAACCGAAGACGATCACCGAGCGCTCGTCCTGGCGGCCCTGGCCATGCAGGTGCGCATAGTGGTGGTCCAGCACCCACTCGATCATCGGATGGGCCATCACCGGGAAGCCGGGCACGAAGTGCACGTGGTCGACCGAGAAGCCGGGGATCTTGTTGTAGGGGTTCGGGATCAGCTCCGCGCGTTCGGGAAAGACGCCCATGTCGAGGCGATGGCGGTTGTCCTCCCGGTCGGGATCGAACGGCTGGCCCTGTTCGGCGGCGATGTCGCGCATGCGTTCGAGGATCAGGTCGCGCGCCTGCGGGTGCAGCGCCAGGGCCTGGCCGGCGGCGGCCGCGGCGCATTGGCGGGTGTGGTCGTCCGGCGTGGCGCCGATGCCGCCGCACGAGAACACCACGTCGCCACTGGCGAAGGCCTCCCGCAGGGCCGCGGTGATGCGCGCCGGGTCGTCGCCGAGGTAGCGCGCCCACGCCAGCATCTGGCCGCGCGCCGCCAGCAGCTCGATGACACGCGCCATGTGCTTGTCCTGGCGTTTGCCGGAGAGGATTTCGTCGCCGATGATGATCAGACCGAAGTTCATGTCGGAAGCGCCTGCAGCGGGGGTGGAGCGGAAGGAGGAAGGTCGTCGGAGGCGCCGGCACGCTCGAGCCGCAGCTGCGCCAGCGCGGCCAGGCAGTAGTGGGTGAACCACAGCGCCGCCAGCGCGAACACCAGCGTGTAGAGCCACACGAAGGCGGGCAGCAGCACCGGCATCATCACCAGCGTCATCGCGCCGCCGACCCACACCAGCGACGGCGCGGCGCCGAGGTAGCCGGTCACCAGGCCGATCGTGAAGAGCCGCCAGCGGTGCCGCTGCAGCAGCGTGCGGCGTTCTTCGACGCTGGCGTGTTCGGCCAGCGCGTCGAAGCTCATCACGCGGTAGCTCAGCCAGCCCCAGACCAGCGGCGGCAGCACCAGCGCCAGCGGCGGTACCAGCCACAGCGGCAGCGACACCAGCAGCGCCAGCAGCGCGATCAGCGTGGCCGTGACCGACCAGGCCATCGACTGCCACCAGCCGGCGCCCCGCTTCGCCTCGAGCAGCGGAAAGCGGCGGGCCGCCACCAGCCGCACGACGGTGGCGCCCATGAACGCCGACACCAGCAGCAGCGAGACGATCAAGAGGACGGGAATGGCGATCGCCACCACCACCAGCGGGCCGATGACCGCGTGGAAGGCGCCCCCGGTGAAGCTGTCGAGCGCGCGCACCGCCGGCTGCAGCCAGGGCCAGCCGTCCACCGCGACCCGCACCGCCTCGATCGCCGCTTCCCAGTAGAACCAGGCGAGGCCGAAGAACAGCGCCGTGGCCAGCAGGATGGGCAGCAGCGACAGCAGGATCACCCGCGGGTGCAGGCAGTACAGCACCGCACGCCAGAGGGCCAGGAAGACGTCGGACATCCCGCCAGCATAGCGGGCGGCTGCCCGCCGCGGTCAGGCGCGGCCGAACAGCCGGCGCACGCCGAGCACCTGCTGGGTCCAGAAGCCACGGCCGTAATCGCGCCCGCCGCCCTCGGGCAACTGGTCGGCGATGCCGGTGGGGCCCGGCCGGCGCGCCGGGGTGGCGGTGCCGAACAGGTGGTCCCACAGCGGGAACAGCACCGCGAAGTTGCAGCCGCCCGCCGCCCCGCCACTGCGGCCCGGCACCCACTCGATGCCGTGGTGCACGCGGTGGAAACCCGGCGTCACCACCACGCCGTCGACCCAGGCCGGCAACCGCAGCCGCAGGTTGGCGTGCGACAGGTTCTCGAGCAACTGGCGCGCCGCGACCAGCAGCACGAACTGCCCCGGCGCGACGCCGATGCACTGGCTCACCTGCACGAGGATCAGGTCGCGCAGGAGGTCGTCGAGCAGGTGGTTGCGGCTGTCGCTGAAGCAGGTCATCTGCCGCTGGCTGTGGTGCAGCGCATGCAGCGACCACCACCAGCGCCAGCGGTGCTGGCCGCGGTGGATCCAGTAATCGCAGAAGTCGAGCACCACCAGGTAGGCGACGAAGACGGCCCACGGCTGGTCGGTGACGCCGCGCCACAGCGGTGCCAGCCAGGTGTCGAGCTGCCAGCCGACGATGCCGTGCACGGTGAGCCAGCCAGACCACTCGTCCCAGAACGGCTGCACCAGGAAGAACCAGCCGACCTGGAACAGCCCGAGGCGGTGGATCGCGGTGTAGAGCATGTCGACCCGCACCGCGGCGCGGTCGGTGAGCCGCTCGACCGGGCGCCAGCGCTCCAGCGGCACCAGCACCAGCAGCAGCACGCCCAGCTGCAGCAGGCCGAGCAGCAGCCAGCCGCAGGCCTCGTACGCCTCTTCGACGTAGTTGCCCAGGCCCAGCGCAAACAGCAGCGGTTGCGCCAGGTGCTCGTGCAGCGCCTGTTGCAGGAAGGCGAACCAGGCGGCGTCGATCATGGCCGGTGTCCCTGGGCCACCGCGGCGCGGTAGCGCGGATGGTCGGCCAGCGTGGCAAAACAGAGGCCGCGGCGCTTCAACCCTTCGATCAGCGGCTCGAGCACGGTGGGCGCCCAGGGGTCCTGGCGCGACCAGATGCCCAGGTGGGCCAGCAGGATGTCGCCCTCGTGCACGTCACGCAGCGCCCGCTGCAGCAGGCGGTCGTTCGGGTAGCGGTCGCTCGGCAGTTCGTCGCCGAGGAAGCCGGCGGGCGTCCACGGCACGTGCTGCCAGCCGCAGCCGGCGGCCATCGCCAGCAGCGCAGGCGACGTGCGGCCGGCCGGCGCGCGGAACAGCGGCGCCATCGGCTGGCCGGTCATGGCCTGGAAGCGCCGTGCCGGGCGCTGCAGCTCCTCGCAGTAGGCCGCCGCGGTCAGCGCCAGCGGCTGGCCGGCCTGCGCGCCGGCGGTGGGTTTGACGCGCACGCGGCCATCCGGCAGATCGGCCTGCCAGACCACGTGGTCCCAGGTGTGCGAGCCGAACAGGTGGCCCTGTTGCGCCAGCGTGCGCCACCACGGCGCCCAGTGCTCGTCGAGGCTGGTGCCGCCGTCCTGCGTGCGTTCGTCGGCCAGGAAGAAGGTGGCGCGCACCTGCTGGCGCTGCAGCACCTCGGCCACCAGCGGCGCCACACCCATGTGGCCGGTGTCGAAGGTCAGATAGACCGGGCGCTCGCAGCCCGGCGCCGCGGCGGCCGCGCTGCCGGCGGCCACAAGGGCCATAGCGGCGAGCTTATTGCAGGCCGGCATGCGCCAGCGTCCAGACGCCGTGCGGCGACGCGCCCACGCGGATCTGCTTGACCACCTGGCGGCTGCGCGTGTCGATGATGGTCAGCTTGCGCGCCCAGCGCGAGCTGACGTAGATGTAGCGGCCGTCCGGCGTCAGGTCCATGCAGTCGGGGCCGCCCGGTGCCGGGTACTGGTCGACCACGGACAGCGTGTCCATGTCGATGCGGCTGATGGTGTTGGCGACGCGGTTGCTCACCAGCACGTGGCGCTGGTCGCCCCAGGCGCGGAACGCGTGCGCGCCGGCGCCGGTGGGAATGCGCTTGATCAGCCTGGGCTGCGGGCCACTGACATCGTAGGCCTCGACAAACGCGTCACCGGTCAGCCCGGTGAGCAGCGTGCGGTCGTCGCGGGTCAGGAACACGTCGGCCGGCAGCTTGCCCACCGGCACGACCCACTTGGTGGTCTGCGTCGCGAGGTCGATGGCCATCATCTCGCTGCTGTCCTGCAGCGACACGTAGGCAGTGGTGCTGCGCCGGTCGATCGTCACGTGGCTGGGCGTCTTGCCGGCCGGCAGGCGCTTGGCCAGCGCCAGGCCAAACGTACCGGGCACCGTGCCGGGCGTGACCCGGTACAGGTCGACGTGGTTCATGCGGTTGGCCACCGTGACGAACCACTTCATGTCCGGCGAGAAGCGCAGCTGGTACGGATCGGCGATGTTGTCGATCGTGCCGCGGATCTGCGCGGTGCGCGGGTCGACCATCGTGATGCTGTTGCCCACCGAGTTGGCCACCAGCAGCGTCTGCTGGTCGGGCGACAGGTACAGGTGGTGCGGCTCCTTGCCGGTGGCCAGGCGCTGCACTTCCGTCTGCGTCACCGGATCGATCACGCTGATGGTCGCGTCGAGCGAATTGAGCACGAAGATCGGCGGTGCGTTGCTGCCCGGCGCCGCCGCCGCGGGAGCCGCCTGTTGTGCCACCGCTGCCCCGCCGACCGCAAGGGCTACCGCGGCCGATGCCGCCCGCCAAAACCGAATAGCCCTGTTCACGCTGAGACCTTTTCCGCCAACTTCGATGCAGATCGTCGCTTGTAACGCCTTGCCGCGACAGCGCGTTGACGCGCATCAGTGCCCATGCAGGCTGCCTGTCACGAAAAAGATCACGAGCAGGCCGCCGATCAGCCACGCCAGCTGCGAGGCGGTCTCCCGCCAGGCCAGGCGGCGCTGCAGCTGCGGGATCAGGTCGGCCACGGCGACGTAGACAAAACTGCTCGAGGCCACCACCAGCAGGTACGGCAGCGCCGATTCGAACGGCCCGATGGTGTAGTAGCCGAGCACGCCGCCGAGCACCGCCGCCAACCCCGAGATCGCGTTGTACAGCAGGGCACGGGCGCGCGACAAGCCGGCGTTGAGCAGCACGATGTAGTCGCCCACCTCCTGCGGGATCTCGTGCAGGCCGATCGCCAGCGCTGTCAGCCAGCCCAGGTGCGGATCGGTCAGGAACGCCGCGGCGATCAGCACGCCGTCGCAGAAGTTGTGGATCGAGTCGCCCACCAGCACGCTCCAGCCGCCGCGGCCGGCCTGTTCGGCGTCGAAGCCGTGGTGGTGGTGGTGGTGCGGATGATCGCCCTCGTGGTGGTGGCCGTGGCGGTACAGCTCGGCCTTCTCGAGCAGGAAGAAGAACAGCAGGCCGAGCAGCAGCGCCAGGAACAGCCGGTGCGGCTCGACGTCGTGCTCGAACGCCTCCGGCAGCACGTGCAGCAGGGCGGTGCCCAGCAGCACGCCGGTGGACACGCTCACCATGTGCGGCACCAGGCGGCCGAGGGCCTGGACCGTCAGCGCGGCGGCGATCAACACCGAAAGCACGCCACCGGCGAACGTGGCGGCCAACACATAGACGAGGGTCATGGGGATCGAAGGCATCGCCGCCCTCGGGACGAGGGCCGGCGGCGGCGCGCGATTATCGACGCAGGTGCCATCGGCCCGCTGTCACCACCATGTCGGCGCGAGCGGAGACAATCGCGCGCGATGACCGCCGCTGCCACCGACACCCAGCCCCCCGCACCGCTCTCGCCCCCTGTGCAGCCCTCCTGGCGCGGCGTGCTCGCCGCGATCGACATGGGGTCGAACAGCTTCCGGCTCGAGCTGGGCCACTGGTCGCGCGGCGGCTACAAGCGCATCGACTACCTGAAGGAGACCGTGCGGCTGGGCGCCGGCCTCGACGAGGAATCGCGCCTGACCGAGGCCGCCGTGCAGCGCGGCCTCGACTGCCTGGCGCGCTTCCGCGAACGGCTGGCCGGCATCCCGCCCGAGCAGCTGCGCGCCGTCGCCACGCAGACCCTGCGCGAGGCCACCAACCGCAACGAGTTCCTGGCCCGTGCAGAACCGGTGCTCGGGCACCCGATCGAGGTGATCTCGGGACGCGAGGAAGCGCGGCTGATCTACCAGGGTGTCGCGCGGCTGCAGCCGTCGACCGCCAAGCGGCTGGTGGTCGACATCGGCGGGCGCTCCACCGAGATGATCCTCGGCCAGGGAGCCACCGCGCTGCGCGCCGAGTCGTTCGGCATCGGCAGCGTCAGCCTGACGCGACGCTTCTTCCCCGACGGCGTCTACACCGAGACCGCGTTCCGCCAGGCCCAGATCGCCGCCGGCGCCGAGCTCGAGGAGGCGCTGGAGCCGTTCGGCCGTGCGCACTGGCGCGAGGCGTTGGGCTCCTCGGGCACCGCCGGCGCGGTGTCGCAGCTGCTGGCCGCCTCGGGCATCAGCGATGGCACGATCACACCCGACGGGCTGCGCTGGTGCATCCGGGCCTGCCTCGAGGCCGGCCACGAATCGAAGCTGTCGCTGCCGGGCCTGAAGACCGAGCGCAAGCCGGTGCTCGCCGGCGGCCTGGCGATCCTCTACACGCTGGCGATGCACTTCGGCATCGACCGCCTGCAGCCGGCCCGCGGTGCGCTGCGCCAGGGCGTGATCTTCGACCTCGAGGAACGCCTGACCGCAGCCCACCACCCGGGCCAGCACGACCTGCGCGACCACTCGGTAGGCGAACTGCAGCAGCGCTTCCAGGCCGACGCGGTGCAGGCCGAGCGGGTCCACCGGATGGCCTGCCGGCTGTTCGACATGGTGCTCGGCCGCACGCCGATCGCCTCGGCGCAGGAAGCCCGCCGCGAGCTCGGCTGGGCCGCGCGGCTGCACGAGATCGGCATGCTGGTCTCGCACCACGACCACCATCGCCACAGCGCCTACCTGCTCTCGCATGCCGATGCGGCCGGCTTCTCGCAGAGCCAGCAGCGCCGGCTCGGCGAGCTGCTGCTCGGCCAGCGCGGCGGGCTGCGCAAGGTCGAGGGCTCCCTGGCTGAAGCCGGGTACCGCTGGCAGCTGCTCTGCCTGCGGCTGGCGCTGATCCTGTGCCATGCGCGGACCGACGTGCCCCACGACACGCTGCAGCTGACCGCCCACGGCCAGCAGGCCCGGCTGGGGCTGTCGCCGGCGTGGGCTGCGGCGCACCCGCGCACGATGTTCCTGCTGCAGGAGGAGGCGGCGGCCTGGGAGCGCGTGGGCGCGCTGAAGCTGGCGCTGGCAGCCTGAAGCCCCCGCCCGTCACGGAACCGTCACGTCGTCGTCATAAAGTCGACCGCATGACAGACCTCCGTGTACCGGCCCCGGTGGCCCAGGTGGCCTCCACCGTGCCGCTGCTCAACCGGGAACGCTCGATCCTGGAATTCAACCGTCGTGTGCTGGCGCAGGCGCGCCGCGCCGACGTGCCGCTGCTGGAGCGGCTGCGCTACATCTGCATCGTCTCGTCCAACATGGACGAGTTCTTCGAGGTGCGTTTCGCCGACACGCTGGAGGCCGCGCGCCAGCCCGGCAGCGGCGTCACCGCCGGCGACCTCGAGGCGGTGGCCGGCGACGCCCATGCGCTGGTCGACGAGCAGTACCGCTGCTTCAACCACGAGGTGATGCCGGCGCTCGAAGAGCATGGCATCCGCATCCTGAACCACGCCGACCGCGACCCGGCGCAGCGCGAGTGGGTGGCGCAGTTCTTCGTCCGCGAGGTGCAGCCGCTGCTGGTGCCGGTGGGCCTGGACCCGTCGCATCCGTTCCCGCAGGTCGCCAACAAGTCGCTGAACTTCATCGTGCAGCTCAGCGGCGTGGACGCCTTCGGCCGCGAGAACTCGATCGCCATCGTCAAGGTGCCGCGGGTGCTGCCGCGGGTCATCCGCCTGCCCGACAAGGTGGCCGGCGGCGGGCAGTCGTTCGTGCTGCTGTCCAGCGTGATCCGGGCGCACCTGCCCGAGCTGTTCCCCGGGCGGGTGGTCGAGGCGTTCTCGCAGTTCCGCGTCACGCGCGACTCCGACCTGGACGTCGACGACGACGACATCACCAACCTGCGCCAGGCGCTGCGCACCGAGCTGTCGACCCGCCACTTCGGCGTGCCGATCCGGCTCGAGGTGGTGCAGAGCTGCCCGCCGGCGTTGTCCGATTTCCTGCGCCGGCAGTTCGACCTGCCGAAGGCGGCGCTCTACCACGTCGACGGCCCGGTGAACCTGGTGCGGCTGACGCAGCTGATCGACCTGGCACGTTCGTCGTCGCTGCGCTTCCCGCCGCACGAGCCGTCGTGGCCGGAGGGGCGGCTGCCGCGCAGCCGATCGATGTTCGAGAGCATCGCCGAGCGCGACATCCTGCTGCACCACCCGTTCGAGGCCTTCGACCCGGTGGTGCAGTTCCTGCGCGAGGCGGTCGAGGACCCGAACGTGCTCGCCATCAAGCAGACGATCTACCGCACCGGCAGCGAATCGGTGCTGATGGACCTGCTGCTCGAGGCGGCGCGGCGTGGCAAGGAAGTCCTGGCGGTGGTCGAGCTGAAGGCCCGCTTCGACGAGGAGGCCAACATCAACTGGGCCGAGCGGCTGGAGGCCGTGGGTGCGCAGGTGGTGTACGGCATCGTCGGCCTGAAGACCCATGCCAAGCTGCTGCTGGTGACCCGCCGCGAAGGCAAGCGCATGGCGCGCTACGCGCACCTGTCCACCGGCAACTACAACCCGAAGACGGCGCGGCTCTACACCGACGTCGGCTACCTCACCGCGGACCCGGTGCTGACGGCCGATGCGGACGCGGTCTTCCAGCACCTGGCCAGCCTGAACCTGCTCAGCACGCCGAAGCGACTGCTGGTGGCACCGTTCAACCTGCAGACGCAGATGAAGGCGCACATCGAGCAGGCGGCGGCCGCGGCGCGCGCCGGCCAGCCGGCGCGCATCGTCGTCAAGTGCAACGCGCTGACCGACCCGATGCTGATCCAGGCGCTGATCGATGCCGGCGCCGCCGGCGTGCCGGTCGACCTGGTGGTGCGCGGGGCCTGCATGCTGCCGCCGGGCGTGCCCGGCCTCACCGACAACATCCGCGTGCGCTCGGTGGTCGGCCGTTTCCTCGAACATTCGCGGGTGTTCTACTTCCGCTGGGGCGAACGCGACCAGGACGAGGCGCTGTACCTGGGCAGCGCCGACTGGATGACGCGCAACATGACGCGCCGCATCGAAGTGGCCTGGCCGGTGTCGGACCCGCACCTGCGCCAGCGGGTCATCGACGAGTGCCTGGTGCCCTACCTGCTCGACACCCGCGACGCCTGGCTGCTCGACGCGCAGGGCCAATACCGGGCGCCGGCCGACCACCCCGAGCTGCCCTTGCTGTCGGCGCAGCAGGCGCTTGCACGGCGCTATGCGCCGTAGTCGCGGCTCCTAGAATGAGGGCCTCCCTTCAGCGAGGCCCGCCGCATGCAGATCGATCAGGAAGTGGACGCCCGCGGGATGAACTGCCCGCTGCCGATCCTCAAGGCCAAGAAGGCACTGTCGCAGATGGCCTCGGGCCAGGTGCTGCGCGTGCTGGCCACCGACCCGGGCTCGCTGCGCGACTTCCAGGCCTTCTCGCGCCAGACCGGCAACGAGCTGCTCGGCCAGGAAACGCTGCCGGAGCAGCAGTTCGTGCACCTGCTGAAGCGCAAATGAAAAAGCCGCCGAACGGCGGCCTTTCCCGGCGCTGAAAACCGATCAGAGCTCGACGGTCTTCAGGTAATCGCGGAACCAGTTGCCCAGCTGCGGGTGCTGCAACGCCAGTTCGACGTTGGCCTCCAGGAACCCCTCCTTGCTGCCGCAGTCGTAGCGCTTGCCTTCGTAGCGGAAGGCAAACACCTTTTCGCGGCGCAGCAGCGCGGCGATGCCGTCGGTCAGCTGGATCTCGCCGCCCACGCCCCGCGGCTGCGACTCGATCTCGTGGAACACGCCCGGCGTGAGGATGTAGCGGCCCGCCACGCCCCAGCGCGACGGCGCATCCTCGGGGTTCGGCTTCTCGACGATCTTGCTGATGTCCATCAGCCGGTCGTTCACCAGCGTGCCGGCGACGATGCCGTAGCGCTTGGTGTGCTCGGGCGGCACTTCCTGCACGGCCAGGATCGAGGCGCGCCACTCGTTGAACTGCTCGACCATCTGCGCCAGCACGGGCGGCTGGCCCATCATCAGGTCATCGGCCAGCAGCACGGCGAAGGGCTCGTTGCCCACCAGCCGGCGGCCGCACAGCACCGCGTGGCCCAGGCCCAGCGCCTGCGCCTGGCGCACGTAGATGCACTCCATGTCCTTCGGCTTGACGCTTCGCACGGTGCGCAGCAGCTCGTCCTTGCCGGACTGCTCGAGCGCCACCTCGAGTTCGAAGGTCATGTCGAAGTGGTCCTCGATCGGGCGCTTGTGGCGGCCGGTGACGAAGATCATTTCCCGCACCCCGGCCGCGTACGCCTCTTCGACGGCGTACTGGATCAGCGGTTTGTCGACCACCGGGAGCATCTCCTTCGGCTGGGCCTTGGTCGCTGGCAGGAATCGCGTGCCGAGACCGGCTACCGGGAAGATCGCTTTCTTGACTTGCATGGGCTGTTGCATCCCTCGACAGTACACGGGCTTTTTGACGCCCAATGGAGACCTGTGGCGAAAACCTTGCCAATACTGGCAAAGCGCGAAGATTCTGGCATGTGCAATGCTGCCAGCTTCACCCCATGTTGGGGGCAAATGCAACCAACCGCACGTTTACCATCAAAGGCCTACACCGCCCGGGTGATCCCCTCCTTCCCCGACCCGCCGACCGCATGGACCTGCTCATCGTCGAACCGCTCGAGGCCGAAGTGCTGCAGTGGCTGGATGCCCGCCACGAGCTCTTCTACGCCCCGCGACTGCCGCAGGACCAGCGGGTGTTCGCCGACGCGCTGTCGGACGCCCGCGCGGTGCTGATCCCGCCCCAGGTGGCGATCGACGCCCAGACGCTGGCGCGCGCGCCGCGGCTGCGGGCGATCGGGCGCATCGTCGGCGGCCCCGAGAACATCGACCTGACGGCCTGCAGCCGCCAGGGCATCGAGGTGATCCGCCCGGTGGACGCGGCCGCGCCGGCCGAAGCCGAGTTCATGCTGGGTGCGATGCTGGCGATGCTGCGCCCCAGCCCCGATGAGGTCGGCCGCATTGCCGGGCGCGAGCTGAGCGCCTGCACCGTCGGCCTGGTCGGCATGACGGCCACCGCGCGCGTGCTGGCCCGCATGCTGCAGGGCTTCGGCTCGCGGGTGGTGGGCTACGACCCGACGCTGCATGCGTCCGACCCGCACTGGAGCCGCTGGGGCGTGCAACCGATCGGGCTGCGCGAGCTGTTCGAGAGCGCCGACGCGGTGTGCGTGCAGATGGCGTTCTACAACCGCTACCGCGGCCTGCTCGGCGAGCGCAACCTGGCGTCCTGCAAGCAGGGGCAGGTGCTGGTCAGCGTCTCCCCGGTGACGCTGTTCAACGAAGAAGTGCTGGCCGAGGTGCTCGGCAACGGCCGCATGACGGCGGCCTGGCTCGACAGCGTCGGCCCCGGCCCGCTGGCGCAGGGCGAACCGCTGCACGGCGTGCGCGGCCTGCTGGCCACGCCGCGGCTGGCCGCCTACACGCGCGAGGCGCGGGTGCGCAGCGCCTGGGGCGTCGCTCGGCGCATCGACGAGGTGCTGCGCACCGCGCCGACCACCTCGCGCTGGCCGCTGCGGCAACGCCGCAGCGAGGCACCGGTGAGCGCCGACAGCGCGACCGGCTCCTGAGCGTCGGCGGGCCTGCGCCTTCCCAGCCTTCCTGCTGTGGGAGCGGCTTCAGCCGCGATGGGCTCGTGGTGTGCCGCGAATCGCGGCTGAAGCCGCTCCCACAAAATTCATCTCACCTCGCGTCGTCCATTTCAGCCCAGCCGCACGCGCTGCGCCTGCAGCTTCGACAGCGTCGCTTCGAAATCCGCCACCCGCTGGCGCTCCTGCGCCACCACCGCCTCCGGTGCACGGGCGACGAAGCTCTCGTTGCCGAGCTTGGCCTGGGCCTTCGCGATCTCGCCCTGCAGGCGGGTGACCTCCTTGTCCAGGCGCACCCGCTCGGCGGCGACGTCGATCTGCACCACCAGCGCCAGCCGGGCCGCGCCCTGCACCGCCACCGGTGCCATCTGCGTGGCCTCGGCGAACGTGGCCTCGTCGTCGATCAGGCGCACCTCGCTGAGCTTGGCCAGCGCCTTGATCACCGGGGCAGCCTGCTCGAGGAACGCCCGCTCGCCGATCACCAGCAGCGGCACCCGCTCGGCCGGCGACAGGTTCATCTCGCCGCGCAGGTTGCGCGCCGCGCCGACCAGTTGCTTGAGCTGCGCCACCCAGGCGTCGGCCTGCGCGTCGACCCGCTCGAGCGCCGCCACCGGGTAGGCGGCCGCGACGATGCTGGCGTCGGAGCCGGCGGCCTTGCGGCCGGCGACCACCGCGACGGTGTCCCACAGCTCGGCGGTGATGAACGGTGCCACCGGGTGCAGCAGGCGCAGCACGGTCTCGAGCACGCGGATCAGCGTGCGGCGGGTGGCACGCTGCTGCGCCTCGTCACCGACCTGGATCTGCACCTTCGCGATCTCGAGGTACCAGTCGCAGTACTCGTCCCAGACGAACTGGTAGATCGCGTTGGCGACGTTGTCCAGCCGGTACTCGGCGAAGCCCTGCGCCACCGCCGCCTCGACGCGCTGCAGCTCGCTGGTGATCCACTTGTCGGCCGGGCTGAACGCCAGGTAGCCGTGCGCCGCGCCACCGGGCGAACATTCCGCCTTGGTGTGCTCCTTCAGGCCGCAGTCCTGCCCCTCGGTGTTCATCAGCACGAAGCGGGTGGCGTTCCACAGCTTGTTGCAGAAGTTGCGGTAGCCCTCGCAGCGCTTGGAGTCGAAGTTGACGCTGCGGCCGAGCGTGGCCATCGCCGCGAACGTGAAGCGCAGCGCGTCGGCACCGTAGGCCGGGATGCCCTCGGGGAATTCCTTCTCGGTGGCCTTGCGCACCTTCGGCGCGGTCTCGGGCTTGCGCAGCCCGGTGGTGCGCTTGATCAGCAGCTCGGGCAGCGCGATGCCGTCGATCAGGTCGACCGGGTCGAGCACGTTGCCTTCGCTCTTGCTCATCTTCTTGCCGTGCGCATCGAGCACCAGGCCGTGGATGTAGACATGCCTGAACGGCACCTTGCCGGTGAAGTGCTTCGTCATCATGATCATCCGGGCGACCCAGAAGAAAATGATGTCGTAGCCGGTCACCAGCACGCTGCTGGGCAGGAACAGGTCCTGCTCGATCGTCTGCTCGGGCCAGCCCAGCGTGCTGAACGGCACCAGCGCCGACGAGTACCAGGTGTCGAGCACGTCCGGGTCGCGCACCAGCGTGCCGGTGTAGCCGGCCGCGGTGGCCTGCGCGCGCGCATCGGCCTCGCTGCGGGCGACGAACAGCTCGCCGTTCTCGCCGTACCAGGCCGGGATCTGGTGGCCCCACCAGAGCTGGCGGCTGATGCACCAGTCCTGGATGTTCTTCATCCACTGGTTGTAGGTGTTGACCCAGTTCTCGGGCACGAACTTCACGTCGCCCGACGCGACGGCATCGATCGCGCCTTGCGCGATGGACGTGCCGTTGGCGCCCGGCTTCGTCATCGCGACGAACCACTGGTCGGTCAGCATCGGCTCGATCACCTGGCCGGTGCGGGCGCAGCGCGGCACCATCAGCTTGTGCTTCTTGACCTCGACGAGCCGGCCCTCGGACTCGAGCTGCGCGACGATGGCCTTGCGGGCGACGAAGCGGTCCAGCCCGCGGTATTCGGCCGGAATCTCGTCCAGCCCCGTCACCACCTTCGCCTCGAGGTCGAAGATCGTGACCATCGGCAGGCCGTGGCGCAGGCCGACCTGGTAGTCGTTGGTGTCGTGCGCCGGCGTCACCTTCACCACCCCGGTGCCGAAGGCCTTGTCGACATAGTCGTCGGCAATGACCGGCACGAGGCGGCCGGTGATCGGCAGGCGCACCTGGCGGCCGATCAGATGGGCATAACGTTCGTCTTCCGGGTGCACCATCACCGCGGTATCGCCCAGCATCGTCTCGGGCCGGGTGGTGGCCACCACCAGCGAGTCGTCCGAGCCTTCGACCGGGTAGCGGATGTGCCACAACGAGCCGTCTTCTTCCTCGCTCTCGACCTCCAGGTCGGAGACGGCGGATTTCAGGATCGGGTCCCAGCTCACCAGCCGCTTGCCGCGGTAGATCAGGCCTTCCTCGTAGAGCTTCACGAAGGTGTCGGTGACGACCTTCGACAGCTTCTCGTCCATCGTGAAGTACTCGTGCTCCCAGCTCACGCTGTCGCCCATGCGGCGCATCTGCTGCGTGATCGTGGAGCCGGACTTCTCCTTCCACTCCCAGACCTTGGCGACGAAGTCGGTCCGACCGAGGTCGTGGCGGCTGATCCCCTGCTCCTGCAGCTGCCGCTCGACCACGATCTGCGTGGCGATGCCGGCGTGGTCGGTGCCGGGCACCCACAGCGTGTTGTGGCCCAGCATGCGGTGGTAACGCGTCAACGAGTCCATGATGGTCTGGTTGAACGCATGGCCCATGTGCAGCGTGCCGGTCACGTTGGGCGGCGGCAGCTGGACCGAGAAACTGGGCTTGGCCGGGTCGAGCGTGGGCGCGTAGACGCCGCTCTGTTCCCACCGGGGGGCCCACTTGGCCTCGATCGGGGCGGGTTCGAAGGATTTGGGCAGCGCGTCGCTCATGGTGGGGATCGGATTGCGAATAGGACCTGCAGGCAGAACACGTGATTTTAGGGAGCCCCACGCCACCCGGCATTCGCTCCACAATCCGCTCCCGAGATGCCCACGCCCGCGATCGTCCTGCTCAATGCCGCTGCCCATGGCGGCCGGGCCGCGGCGCTGCGGCGGCCGATGGAACGCTGGCTCGCCCACCATGCCCCCGGCGTGCCGCTGCTGGCCCCCGGCAATGCCGACGCCGCGCTCGCCACGTTGATGATCGTGGCGCCGCGCACCCGCGTGGTCGTGGTGGGTGGAGACGGCACCGTGAACGCGCTGCTGCCGGCCTTCCTGCGCTGCGGGCACCGCCTGGGCGTGGTGCCCGCAGGCCGCACCAACCAGCTCGCCCGCGCACTCGGCATCGCCCGGCTCGACTGGCGGCGCACGCTGGCCTATGCGCTGCACGCCCCGACCGCGCCGATCGACATCGGCGAGCTGCGCTCCGAACGGGCCCCGTGCTACTTCGCTGCGGCGCTGTCGATCGGCTACGGCGCCGCGCTGGCCGAGCAGTGGCAGCACGCGCCGGCGCTGCTGGCCGGCCCGGCGCGACAGCTGTGGGCCCGTTCGCTGGCCTGGCGCCAGGCCCGCTCGGTGGAAACGCAGGTGTGGATCAACGGCCAGCTCGAACACGACGGGCCGCTGCTGCTCGGCCACCTGGTCAACGCCACGGCGCCCGACGCCCCGCCGCACGGCCGGCTGGACGACGGCCGGCTCGACACACTGCTGCTGGCCCAGCCGCGCCGCTGGGCCTGGACGCGCGTGCTGCCGCAGCTCATCCGCCCGGAGCCGGACGATTCACTGCTCACGCAGCCCACCGGCTCGGCCTGGTCCAGCGGCAGCGAACTGGTGATCGACGCGAAGGCGACGCTGCGGCTGTCGGCCGACGGCGAGCGCCTGGCGCCGCTGCGCAGCTTCCGCGTGCAGGTGCTGCCGCGGGCGGTGCAGGCGGCGGGCGCGCACGCGGCGGCGCAGGACCCCGCGACCGGGGCATCCGACACTGCACAGGCGCCGGTGCGGCGGGCGCGACGGGACACACGACAGGCCGCACAATGGCCGGCATGAATGCCCCGACGCTGATCGCCACGCAGACCTTCACCGACGCCGAGGCCGCCCTCGCCCACGCCACCGCGATCTACCACAGCGGCATCGCCTACCTGCGCCAGAGCCTCAGCGACTTCGTCGGCGGCAAGGATTTCGAACAACGCGTGCGGGCGCGCTACCCGTTCGTGCGCATCCGCACCGAATCGGTCGCGCGGGCCGATTCGCGGCTGGCCTACGGCTTCGTCGCCGGCCCCGGCGTCTACGAGACCACGCTGACCCGGCCGGACCTGTTCGCCGAGTACTACCTCGAGAACTTCCAGCTGCTGCTGCGCAACCACAACGTGCCGCTGGAGGTGGGCCTGTCGGGCACGCCGATCCCGGTGCACTTCTCGTTCGCCGAGCATGATCACGTCGAGGGCTCGCTGACCCCCGAACGCCGGCTGCGCCTGAAGGACCTGTTCGACCTGCCCGACCTGGCGGCGATGGACGACGGCATCGCCAACGACACCCACGAGCCGAGGACCGGCACCGACGGGCTGCTGCGCCATCCGCTGGCGCTGTTCACCGCACCGCGGGTCGACTACTCGCTGCACCGGCTGCGCCATTACACCGGCACTGCCACCGAGCACTTCCAGAACTTCGTGCTGTTCACGAACTACCAGTTCTACATCGACCAGTTCGTCGCGCTCGGCCGCGAGCTGATGCAGGCCGAGGGCGACCCCGAAGGCAACGGCTACACCCACTTCGTCGAACCCGGCAACCTGGTCACGCGCCGCCGCGGCCTCGCCCCCGAGCCGCACGACGCGCTCGGCGCCCCGCTGCCGCGGCTGCCGCAGATGCCGGCCTACCACCTGGTGCGGCCGGACCGCAGCGGCATCACGATGGTCAACATCGGCGTGGGTCCCAGCAACGCCAAGACCATCACCGACCACATCGCGGTGCTGCGCCCGCACGCCTGGCTGATGCTCGGCCACTGCGCCGGGCTGCGCAACACGCAGCAGCTCGGCGACTACGTGCTGGCGCACGGCTATGTGCGCGAAGACCACGTGCTCGACGAGGAGCTGCCGCTGTGGGTGCCGATCCCGCCGCTGGCCGAGGTGCAGCAGGCGCTCGAGCAGGCAGTGGCCGAGATCACCCAGCTCACCGGTTACGAGCTCAAGCGCATCCTGCGCACCGGCACCGTGGCCTCCACCGACAACCGCAACTGGGAGCTGCTGCCGCACCCGGGCCCCGAGCGCCGCTTCAGCCAGAGCCGCGCGGTGGCGCTCGACATGGAAAGCGCCACGATCGCCGCCAACGGCTTCCGCTTCCGGGTGCCGTACGGCACGCTGCTGTGCGTGTCCGACAAGCCGCTGCACGGCGAGATCAAGCTGCCCGGCATGGCCGACCGCTTCTACCGCGAGCGCGTCGACCAGCACCTGCGCATCGGCATGCGCGCGCTCGACGTGCTGCGCCGCCAGCGCCAGGAGCAGCTGCACAGTCGCAAGCTGCGCAGCTTCCAGGAGGTGGCGTTCCAGTGAGGCCGCGGGCGGCCGGCCGGCCTCAGGCCGGCGGCGCCCACAGCGTCACCTGCGTCACGCTGCCCTGGGTGTCGGTCGCGCGTACGCACACGGGGCGCCCGCCCGGCTGCCACGGCACCTCGATCTGCACCGCGTGGGCGGGCGGACCCGACCCCGGGCTGCACTGCCAGGTCGGCCGGAACGTGTGGCCGTCGTACTGCACGTCGATCTGCCAGCCGCTCAGCAGCGACAGGCCCAGCGACCGCACCACCCCGGCCCCGGCCGTGCCGCCGGGCTCCTCCACCTCCACGTAGTCCTTCAATGCCACCGTCAGCCGTTCGTCCGGCCGGCCGCCGTTCGCGCCCCGCCACCACACCGGCTGGCGCAGCACCGGGTGCAGCAGCAGCCGGCGCAGTGGCGCAAAGCGCACCGGCCGCGCGCCGACCGACAGCACACGCAGCAGCGTGATGCGGGTGTCGTTCAACCCCTGCAGGTCGTCCAGGATGGTCGCGGCAAAGCGTTCGCCGAGCACCACGACGCGGTCGAGCGGACCCGGCAGCGTGTCGCACCACGCCAGCGCCTCCAGCAGCGTCGCCACGTGCACCGGCTCGCCGCGCCCGTACACCGCCACCAGCGTGCGCGTGCCGGCCAGTCGACCCAGGCGCACTTCTCCCCCCGCCCGCAGCGGCACGGCGCCGAAGCAGCGCAGCGCGCGCTCATGCCAGGCGCCGGCCAGCGGCGGCGTGGGGAACTGCTCGGGCGGGTGCTCGTCCATGGGCATCGGGTCCGGCCGGAATGAACAGAAAGTTTACCTGTCGATTGAACCGATGGTGGCGCCCTGCAGGCGTGCAAACTGAACAGTCGGTTCATGGACGACAAGCAGGAGTTCGCGCAGCGGCTGCAGGCCGCGATGCAGGCCGCCGGGTACGCACCGCGGCCGGCGGTGCTGGAGCGGGAGTTCAACACGCGCTACTGGGGCCGCTCGGTGACGCTGCAGGCGGTGCGGCGCTGGCTGCGCGGCGAGGCGCTGCCCTCGCAGGACAAGCTGCAGGTGCTGGCCGAATGGCTGAAGGTCGAGCCGCACGAACTGCGCTTCGGCAACCGCGTGGCGCGTTCGGTGCAGGCCTATCGCGAACGCTGGGACGAGAAGCTGAACCCGGTGGACCGTGAGGCGCTCGATGCCTTCCTGCGCCTACCGGCGGCACAGCGCCGGCTGATCCGTGAAGTGATCCTCACCTTCGCCCGCGTTCACGCGGCCGAGACCGCGCCGGACACGGCTGCGTCCCCTGAGTGAACAGTGCCAACGCTTGACGGCGGCGGCCACTGCGGCGAGCCTAGAACGGCCTTTGCGCGATCCGTCGTCGTCCGTTCATCGTTGCTGGAGCAGGACCCGCCCCATGACCACGCTCGTCGTCCTCACCACCGTCGGCCAACTCGCCGATGCCCACCGCCTGGCGCGCGCGATGGTGGAGCAGAAGCTCGCCGCCTGCGCCCACATCTCGGAGATCGAGAGCTTCTACACCTGGGACGGCGAGGTCCGCAACGACCGCGAGTGGCGCATCCAGTTCAAGACCCGCACCGCGCTGTACGCCCACCTCGAGGAGGCGCTGCGGGCCATGCACCCGTACAAGCTGCCCGGCATCCTGGCGCTGCGGGCCGACCACGTCTCGGCCGAATACGCCGGCTGGATCGACTTCAACGTGCTGCAGATGCCGGCCACGATCTGACCGGTCGGCCGCAGGGGGTTCGGCTCAGCCCGCCGCCTGGCGCGCGCGGTACAGCATGTCCAGCGTGATGTGCCGCACCTCGAGCTTGCTCTGCTCGATGTGGGCGCGCAGCAGCCGGCAGGCCTCGTCGGCGCGGCGCCGCGTCAGCGCGCGCACCAGCCGGGCGTGTTCGTCGTAGGTGGTCTCGATGCGCGCCGGCTTGGTGAAGTCGAGCCGGCGGATGATGCGGATGCGCTCGGTGATCTCGCGGTGCACCCGCAGCATCTCGCGGTTGCCGCTGCCTTCCACCAGCAGCGTGTGGAAGGCCTCGTCGGCCGCGCCCACCGCCGCCACGTCGGTCAACCGCTCCTCGGGCGGCACCAGCCACTCCGCCGCCAGCGCGGCCAGCTGCGGGCGTGTCTCGGCCTCGCACAGCCGCAGCGCGGCATGCGACTCGATCAGGATGCGCAGGTCGTACAGTTCGTCGAAGGTGTCGAAGTCGAGCGGTGCCACCTGCCAGCCGAGCTTCGGGAACACCTGCAGGAACCCTTCGCGCTCGAGCCGCTGCAGCGCCTGGCGCAGCGGCGTGCGGCTGACCTGCACCCGCTCGGCCAGCTCCGACTCGGAGAAGCGGTCGCCCGGCATCAGCGCGAAATCGAAGATCAGCTGCTTGACCTGCGCGTAGGCCTGCTCGGCCAGCGTGGGGGAGGACGACACGGGCACCGCGGCCAGGGCCGCCCGCACGGTCGAAAGGTTCTTCTTCATGGCCGAACGGATCATAGGACCAAGCCGTTCAGGGCCCTTCCCACGGGATCATGCTGACGTGCGCGGCGACGATGCGCCAGCCTTCGGCGAAGCGCACCCAGGTCTGGCTCTGGAAGCCGCGCAGCGCGGTGTCGCTGCGCACGAACTCGACCTGTGCCACCGCGCAGTCGGGGCCGAAGGTGTGCAGCCGCAGGTGCTCGAGCCGGCGCGTGAAGTCGGGCGCCGGCGCCGCGGCACGGTAGGCCTGCTGTTCGGCGAACCCCAGCTGGCGGTCGGCGATGCCGTAGCGCGTGAGCCGCTCGTCGGCCCAGAAGAACGCCGTCAGCGTGGGCACGTCGTTGTCCATCAACGCGCGCTCGTAGGCGTGGAAACACGCGGTGACCTCGGCGATCACGGCGGCGTCATCGATCGTCATGCCAGGTCCTCTCTGTATGGCTGGGTGCTCTTCGGTGGGAGCGGCTTCAGCCGCGATGGGCTCATGGTGTGGCACGGATCGCGGCTGAAGCCGCTCCCACAGGAGTCGCGGTCGCCGACGCCAGATAGGCGCGCCAACCACCGTGGTGGCTGATGTCCGGTGCCCCGGCCAGCGCAAAGGGCTCGCAGATGAAGCCGTGCACCCAGCCCCCGCCGGCCAGCTCGACGCTGCCCAGGCCCAGCGGCGACGGGATCAGCGCGAGGAACGAGCCTAGCGCGGCCTGCGGCAGCTCGTACACCTCGACCTCGATCGCCGTGCCCGCCTCGCCGGGCCCGACCCGCGCCAGCCCGGGTTTCGGCGGCACCGTGCCCGGCAGCGCGTGCAGCCGGTAGTGCGGCGCGGTGCGGGTGCGCGCCAGCAGCCGCGCGCCGCGCTCGGTGAGCTGCCCGTGCAGCGGCAGGCCTTCGAGGTGCGCACCGACGACGGCCAGTGCCATCGACGGCGCGGCCGCCGGCACGGCAGCGGGCACACGGTCGGCCGCGGTGATGCGGCGCAGCCCGGCGCCGAGCGTGTGGCCGTCGCCGAGCGCGGCCTCCCACGCCTGGCCCCAGCCGGCCAGCGCCGCATCGGCATGGCCCGGCGCGATGAACGTGACGCCGAACGGCAGCCCGCTGGGCGTGACCGTCACCGGCAGCGCCAGCGCCGACAGCTGCAGCAGGTTGACGAAGTTGGTGTAGCGGCCGAGTTCGCTGTTGCGGGCCACCGGCTCGGCGGCCACCGCCGCGCGGGTCGGGCAGGTGGGCGCGGTGGGCACCATCAGCAGGTCGATGTGCTGCCACACCGCCGCCGCCTGCGCCGCCAGTTCGTCGAGCCGGTAGCGGCCCCGGAAGGCTGCGACCGCATCGAAGCCGCGGGCCTGCTCGATCACGCCGCGCACGGTCGCGTCGAGCTGGTCGGGCCGCGCCTCGATCAGCGCCTGGACCACCGCATAGCGTTCGGCCACCCACGGGCCGTCGTACAGCAGCGCGGCCACGGCGTCGAACGGCGCCAGGTCCAGCGGCACCAGCGTCGCCCCCATCGCCTCGGCCTGCGCCAGCGCATCGGCCCAGCCGCGGTCGTAGCCCAGCGCGGCATCGAGCACCGGCTGCAGCGGGATGCCGAGGCGCGGGCGTGCCGGCAGCCAGCCGGGGCGGTGCGCGGCCGCCACGGTGGGGCCTTCGATCACCGCGGCGACCTGGGCGGCATCGGCGACGGTCAGTGCGAACACCGAGACCACGTCGAGCGTGCGGCAGGCCGGCACAAGGCCGCCCAGGTCCTGTCGGCCGACCGTGGGTTTCCAGCCGACCAGGTGGTTGAACCCCGCCGGCACCCGCCCGGAGCCCGCCGTGTCGGTGCCCAGCGCAAACGGCACCAGGCCGCGCGCCACCACCGACGCCGAGCCCGAGCTCGAGCCGCCACTGACGTGTTCGGGACGGAAGCTGTTCGGCACCTCGCCGTAGGGCGACCGCGTGCCCACCAGGCCGGTGGCGAACTGGTCGAGGTTGGTCTTGCCGATCACGATGGCGCCGGCCGCACGCAGGTGCGCGACCACCGCGGCATCGGCCTCGGGCCGGTAGGCAAACGCCGGGCAGGCCGCGGTGGTGGGCAGCCCGGCGACGTCGATGTTGTCCTTCACCGCGAACGGCACGCCCCACAGCGGCTGTCCGGCGCGCCGCGCCGGGTCCAGCGCGGCGGCCTGCGCCTGCAGCTGCTCGGGCGTCACCAGGTGGATCCACGCCGGGTCGTCGGCCGACAGCCGCGCCAGCAGGTCCGCGAGCAGCGCCGCTGGCGCCTGGCCGGCGTCGTAGGCCCGTTGCCAATCGCCGATCGTGCACATCGTCATGCGCGCAGCCCTCCGATCAACGCCGCGGCCGGCGCGGTCCAGCCGACGATCGCGCCCTGCGCGCGGACCATCTCCAGCGTCGCCTGCTTGAACGCCGGGAAGTAGCTCTCGGTGCCGTCCTCCACCAGCAGGCTGTCGTAGCCGCGGTCGTTGGCCTCGCGCATCGAGGTCTGCACGCACACCTCGGTGGTCACGCCCATGAACACCAGGTGCGTGATGCCGGCCGCCTGCAGCCGCTCGTGCAGGCCGGTGGCGTAGAACATGCCCTTGCCGGGTTTGTCGATCACCCACTCGCTGTCGAGCGGCGCCAGCGCCGGGAGGATCTGGTGGCCCGGTTCACCGACGACCAGGATGCGCCCCATCGGCCCGGCATCGCCGATGCGCAACGAGGGCTTGCCGCGCAGCCGCTTGGCCGGCGGGCAGTCCGACAGGTCCGGCGCATGGCCCTCGCGGGTGTGCACCACCAGGCCACCGGCATCACGCCACGCGGCCAGCACCGCGGCCACCGTCGGCACGATGGCCTGCAGCAGCGTCACGTCGTTGCCCAGCGTCGCGCCGAAGCCACCGGGTTCGACGAAGTCGCGCTGCATGTCGATGATCACCAGCGCGGTCTTGCCCACGTCGAACGTGAACGCGAACGGCTGGGCGTCGATCGTGACCGTCATGCGGCCTCCTTCAGCGATGCGGCCGGCGCCGCGTGGTGCTTGCCGCCCATGTAGGCGCCCAGCGCATGGCGGTCGGCCTCGGCGGCCGGCACGTCGTGCACGATCTCGCCTTCGCTCATCACGACGATGCGGTCGGCAAGCTGCAGCAGTTCGTCGAGGTCCTCGCTGACCAGCAGCACCGCGGCGCCGCGGTTGCGCGCCGCCACCAGCCGGCCGTGGATCTCGGCCACCGCGGCGAAATCGAGGCCGAACACCGGGTTCGACACCAGCAGCAGCTGCGCCTCGCCGGCCAACTCGCGCGCCAGCACGGCGCGCTGCACGTTGCCACCGGACAGCGTGCGGATCGCGGCACGCTCGCCCTGCGTCTTCACGCCGTATTCGGCGATCCACTGCTTGGCACGTTCGCGCAGCGCGCGCCAGCGCACCCAGCCGGCGCGGGCGAACGGCCGCTCGTCGTAGCTGCGCAGGCTCATGTTGTGGGCCACGCTGAGTTCGCCGACGCAGGCGTTGCGCAACGGCTCCTCGGGCAGCGCGCGCACGCCCAGCCGCTGGTTCTCGCCGCGCGTGGCGGCATAACGCTGGCCGAGCACGTGCACCTGGCCGCCCTCGCGCGGGCGCTGGCCGGCCAGCGCTTCCATCAGCTCACGCTGACCGTTGCCCGACACGCCGGCCACGCCGACGATCTCGCCGGCGCGCACCGCCAGGCTCAGCGCACGCACCGCCGGCTCGCCGCGGTCGCCCATCACCTGCAGCGCATCAATCTTCAGCGTCACCTCGCCCGGTGCACGCGCCTCGCGCGCCACCGGTTCACGCACCTGCGCCTCGCCCATCATCGCCTGCGCCAGCGCGGCCGGCGTGGTGTCGGCCACCGCGCCGGTCTGCACCAGCTTGCCCCGCCGCAGCACGCTCACGTCGTCGGCGTGTTCGGTGACCTCGCGGAACTTGTGCGTGATCAGCACGATGGAACAGTCGCCCGCGTGCGCGCGGTCGCGCAGCGCGCCGAGCACCTCGTCGGCTTCCTGCGGGGTCAGCACCGAGGTCGGTTCGTCGAGGATCAGCAGCCTGGGCTTGAGGAACAGCTGCTTCAGGATCTCGAGCTTCTGCTTCTCACCGGCCGACAGGTCCAGCGGCGTCGCGTCGAGGTCGAGCCGGAACGGCGTGGTCTTGAAGAACGCGTTCAGCTCGGCCCGCGCAGCCTTCCAGTCGATCACGCCCGGCACGTGGCCGCGCGCCAGCAGCAGGTTCTCGGCCACCGTCATGCCGGGCACCACGGTGAAGTGCTGGTACACCATGCCGATGCCGAGGTCGCGCGCCACCGTCGGGCTGTGGATCGACTGCTCGCGGCCGTTGACCATCACCGCGCCGTCGTCCGGCCGGTAATAACCGACGATGCATTTCACCAGCGTGCTCTTGCCCGCGCCGTTCTCGCCGAGCAGCGCGTGCACGGTGCCGGGGCGCACGGTGAGGCTGCACTGGTCGAGCGCGGTGAAGGCGCCGAAGCGCTTGGTGAGTTGGTAGGTTTCCAGCGTCAGGGCGTGCATACAGGCTCCTTTTTTTCTGTGGGAGCGGCTTCATGCCGCCATCTCCCGCCGGAACACTTCCAGCGTGTGCGCCTTGACCCGCACGAACTCCGGATCGGACACCGCCTCGGGCGTGCGCGGCCGGGGCAGCTCGAAGCTCACCAGCTCGGCGATGCGCGTGGGCCGGCGCGTCAGCAGCAGGATCTGGTCGGCCAGGAACACCGCGTCCTCGAGGTCGTGCGAGACGATGACCATTGTCGTGCCCGTGGCCAGGTGCGCCTCCTGCAGCTTGGCGCGGATGAACAGCGTCATCTCGAAGTCCAGCGCCGAGAACGGTTCGTCGAGGAACATCACCTCGGGCTCGGTGGCCAGGGCGCGCATGATGCACACCGTCTGCATCTGGCCGCCCGACAACTCGTACGGATAACGGCCCAGGTCGAACCGGATCTCGAACAGCTTCACCAGCGCGTCGACGCGGGCCTGCACCTGGGCCTCGGGCATCTTCGAGCGGCGCAGCGGATAGGCGATGTTGTCGCGCGCGCTGAGCCAGGGGAACAGCGCGTCGCGGTAGTTCTGGAACACGTAGCCGATCTTGGTGTCCTTCAGCGACTTGCCGTCGAACAGGATCTCGCCGGCGTCCAGCGGGATCAGCCCGGCGATCATGTTCATCAGCGTCGACTTGCCGCAGCCGTTGGGCCCGAAGATCGAGACGATCTGGCTGCGCGGCAGGTCGAGGTTGAAGTTGTTGTACAGCGGCACGCCGGCGAAGCTCTTGCACAGGCCGCGCACGGTGACATGGGTCTTCGGTGCCGGCCGCAGGGTCAGCACCGTCGGCGGCTCGGCCGGTGCCGCATCGATCACTTCATCGGGCAACGGTCCCATGGTCAGGCCTTTCCGCTCCAGTGGATGACGCGTTTCTCGATCAGCAGGAACAGCAGGTTGAGCAGGTAGCCCAGCGCGCCGGTGACCAGGATCGAGCCGTACATGTCCTTGATGTTGAAGACCTGCTGCGCGTCGATGATGCGGTGGCCCAGCCCGGTCTCGGAGCCGATGAACATCTCGGCCACGATCACGATCACCAGGCCCATCGACACCGCGCTGCGCAGGCCGACGAAGGTCTGCGCCAGGCTCTCCATCAGCATCACGTCCTTGAAGATGTGCCAGCGCGACACGCCCATGATCTGCGCCGCCATCACACGCGTCTTCTTCGCGTTCATCACGCCGTAGGCGCTGTTGAACAGCACGATCAGCGCGGCGCCGAACGCGGCGATCGCGATCTTGTTGATGTCGGTGATGCCGAAGATCAGCATGAACAGCGGGATCAGCGCCGAGCTGGGCGTCGAGCGGAAGAAGTCGATCAGGAACTCGACGCTGCGGTACGCCCCTTCGCTGCTGCCCAGCATCACGCCCAGCGGCACGCCGATCACCACTGCGATGCCGAAGGCACACAGCGTGCGATAGATGGTGGCCCACAGGTCCGGGAAGATCGACCCGCTGGCGAAGGTGCCGACGATGTGGGCCACCGTCTCGCCCGGTGGCGGCAGCAGCACCGGCTTGACCCATTGCGCCGAGATCATCAGCTGCCACAGCGCGAACAGCAGCAGCGGGCCGACGAGCGGCAGCGCGCGGCGGGTCATGCCGCGGCTCCGTAGATCAGGGCCTTCACGTCGAGCCGGCGACTGAAGATCTTGCGCTCGGTGAAGACGTCGTAGAACTTCTGGAAGTAGCCGATGTCGCTGGCGGTGAACTCGTTGTACAGCGTGAAGCCGGACAGCGGCACCTCCTTCACCAGCGCCTCCTCGATCGCGGTGAAGCCGTCCATGTGCCGGCGCGATTCCTCCGGGTTCTTGCGCACCCAGTCGACCGCCTTCGCGTAGGCTGCGACGTAGCGCTTGGCGAGTTCGGGCTGGTCCTTCAGGAACGCGGTGGTCACGCTGGCCGAGCCGCCGAACCACGGCGCATCGGGATCGCCGAGCACGTACTTCGCGATCACGCCCGGTTCGAGCACCCGCGTCAGGCCCTTCAGGCGGCCGGCGGTGCCGGTGGGCTCCAGCGTGTACACGGCGTCGACCTGGCCGGCCGCCAGCGCCGGCACGTGCTGGCCGATCGGCAGCTCGGTGACGGTGGGGTTCGCGATGCCGTTCTTCTCGAGGATGATCTTGGCCAGCGTGACGTTCTGGATGCCCGGGCCCGACGCCACCTTCTTGCCGGCCAGCTCGGCGATGCTCTTGATCGGCGAGTCCTTGGGCACGACGAACTCGTCGAGCACCAGCTTGCGGTTGCTCGGGTTGCTGCAGATGATCTTGAACAGGTTCGGGCTGGTGATCTCCGCAAGACCGAGCGCAGCGGACGCCGTGCCGTTGGCCGAGCCCTGGATGCGCCCGGCGATCATCGCCTCGGCCACCTGCTGCGCGCTGGCGAACTTGGCGCCCTTCACGTTCAGCCCGGCCTCCTTGAAGATCCCGCGCTCCAGGCCGACGTACAGCGGCAGGCCCGAGGCGATCGGCCAGAAGCCGATCTGGATCTCGTCGTCGGCATGCGCGGGCAGCGCGAGGGCGCCCAGGCCGGTGAGCGCGCTCGCGCCCTGGATCAGTTGACGGCGGTTCAGCATCGCGGTTCTCCCGGTCAGAACGTCTTCAGCACTTCCAGCAACTCGGCCGACGACGCCACCGCGCCGAACACGCCGCCCTGCATCTGGATCATCTTGTGCGCGGCCGCGTGGTTGCCCGGATCGGTGGCGCCGGTGCAGTCGGTCAGCATCAGGCACTCGTAGCCGCGGTCGTTGGCATCGCGCATGGTCGTGTGCACGCACACGTCGGTGGTGATGCCGGTCAGGATCAGGTTGCGCACGCCCCGCGTGTGCAGGATCAGCTGCAGGTCGGTGGCGTAGAACGAGCCCTTGCCGGGCTTGTCGATGATGGGCTCGCCGTCGACGGGGTACAGCTCGGGGATGATGTCCCAGCCCGGCTCGCCGCGGATCAGGATGCGGCCGCACGGGCCGACATCCCCGATGCCGGCGCCGATCTGCTGCGAGCGCCAGCGCTTGTTCGGTGGCAGGTCGGAGAGGTCGGGCCGGTGGCCTTCGCGCGTGTGGATCACGTGCATGCCGATGCGGCGCGCCTCGGTGAGCACCGCCTTGATCGGGCCGATCGGCGCCTGCGTCAGCGACAGGTCGTAGCCCATCTTGTCGACGTAGCCGCCCTTGCCGCAGAAGTCGGTCTGCATGTCGATGATGATCAGCGCGGTGTTGTCCGGGCGCAGTTGACCGTCATACGGCCAGGCGTAGGGCTTGGAAGCGATGGTGGTCACGAAGGTCCTTCCGGGCAGGATTTGGCTTTTTCCTGGGGGAGCGGCTTCAGCCGCGATCGGTGGCAGCCAACGAGATCGCGGCTGAAGCCGCTCCCACAGAGAGCAGGTTGGGTTCTTCGCCGCGGTAGCGGCGCGTCGGCGCCTCGAAGCCGCAGGGCGTGCCGTCCTTCACCGCGACGTCGGCCTCCCAGGGCAGCCGGGCGGTGCCGGCCACCATGTCGTGCATGAAGGTGTACGGGCAGTCCATCGCGCCGCCGCGCACCGCCACGTAGCCGCGGTGCAGGAACTGGTACGGGTTGTTCTCCACGCCCCAGTGCAAACGGGCCTCGCGGATCAGGTCGGGCCGCACCTCCGCGCAGACGATCTCGTCGGCCCGGCCGCCGCCTTGCGCGATCACGGTGCCGTCGAAGTTGCACACCATCGCCTCTCCCATCGAATCGAAGGTCCCGTCGCTGCCGCACAGGCAGACGCTGGCGGTGACCATCAGGTTCTGGAAGGCGTTGGCCTGGTTGGTGACCTGCCAGGCGTGGCGGATCGGCGCGGTGTAGCCCGCCGTGCGCAGCATCAGCTCGGCGCCCTTGTAGGCACACTCGCGCGCCATCTCGGGGAACATGCCGTCGTGGCAGATGATCAGCGCGAGCTTCAGGCCCTTCGGACCGTCGATCACCGGGATGCCCATGTTGCCGGGCTCCCAGGCCTCCACCGGCACCCAGGGGTGGAACTTGCGGTAGTACAGCTTCAGTTCGCCGCGGTCGTCGATCACGAGGCCGGTGTTGTACGGGTTGCCGTACGCATTCTTCTCCATGATCGAGAAGCAGCCCCAGATCCGGTGTTCGACGCAGGCGGCCCTGAACGCCGCGACCTCCGGTCCGTCGAGCGTCACCATCAGCGCGTCGGCGGTGCTCATCGACAGGCCGTGCAGCGAATACTCCGGGAACACCACCAGGTCCATCGCCGGGTAGCTGCGCCGCGCCTTGCCGACCATGTCGACGATGCGCCGCGTTTGCGAGGCCACCTGGGCCGGCGTTTCCACGACGGGCAGCTGCAGCTGCACCAGTCCGACCACGACGCCGTTCGGCGACTTGTTCAGCCCTGCCAGTCCACTCATCGAGACACTCCCAACTCCATCGGCGCGCCCTTGATCGACCGCTTCGGCGAACACGTCGCCACCAGGATCGCCAGCGTCAGCACGTACGGCATCGCGTTGAAGAGGTAGTAGCCGCCGGTCACGCCCACGGACTGCAGCGCCGGGCCGAGGGCACCGGCACCGCCGAACAGCAGCGCGGCCAGCAGGCAGCGCAGCGGGCGCCAGCGCGCGAAGATCACCAACGCCACCGCGATCAGCCCCTGCCCGGACGACAGCCCCTCGTTCCACGAGCCGGGGTAGTACAGCGACAACGACGCCCCGCCCAGCCCGGCGATGAAGCCGCCGGCGCAGGTGGCCGCGATGCGCACGCCGTTGACCGAATAGCCCAGCGCCCGCGCCGCATCGCTCGAATCGCCGGCCATGCGCACCACCAGGCCCCAGCGGGTGTTGCCGAAGCCCCAGGCCATCAGCCCGGCCAGCAGCACGCCGATCGGAAACAGCGCGTTGATCGCCAGCGCGCTCTGCACCTGCGGCGAGTCGCTCCAGGCCCCCAGCGGCAGCGACGGGATCTGCGCCGCCTGCGGCTGGATCAGCGGCTTGCCGAAATAGAAGGCCAGGCCGGCGCCGAGCAGCATCAGCGCGATGCCGGTGGCGATGTCGCTGACCCGCGGCAGCGAACAGAGCAGGCCGTGCAGCAGCGCCAGCAAGGCGCCGCTGCAACCGGCCGCCAACACGCCCAGCCATGGCGAGCCGGTGAGGTACGACGCGCCGAAGCCCACCATCGCGGAGAACACCAGCACGCCCTCGAGGCCGAGGTTGATGCGACCGGATTTCTCCGTCAGGCATTCGCCGAGACTGACGAACAGGAACGGCGTGCCGACCCGCACCGCGCCGCCGACGATGGCCAGCGCTACATCCAGTGCAACGCTCATCGCATGGCCTCCCATGGCCCGGCATGAGGCGTTCCCTGTGGGCGCGGCTTCAGCCGCGATCCTGTGCATGCCACGAGCCCATCGCGGCTGAAGCCGCTCCCACACAACACACCCTCGAGCGTCATGCTGCACTCCCCTTCACCGCCGGCGCCAGCCGCAACCGCAGCACCTGCGGCACCGGCCAGCCGAACAACCGCCCACGCAAGGCCTCGGTGGCCAGGATGAACACGAACGCAAAGCCCTGCAGCACCAGCACCGACGCATCGGGCAGTTCGAGGCGCCGTTGCAGCAGGCTGCCGGCCGCGCCGAAGCCGCCGAAGAGGATGGCCACCGGCGGGATCGCCCACGGGTTGTGCCGCGCGACGAACGACACCAGGATGCCGGTGTAGCCCAGCCCGGCGATCACCGACGCATTGGCCGACGTGTGCACCGCCGCCACTTCGAGCCCGCCGGCCAGGCCCGCGCAGGCGCCGCCCGCGGCACAGGCCACGACCACCAGCCGGTCGGTGGGCAGTCCCACCAGCCGTGCCGCGCGGGCATTGCCGCCCACCACGCGCAGTGAGAAGCCATGCGACGTGAAGCTCAGCCACAGCCCCACCAACACACACAGCACGACGCCCCAGACCAGGCCCCAGTGCACGTCGCCGAGCCAGCTGTCCATCGATGCGCTGCCCATGATCGGACCGATGCGCAGCGCCTCGTCGAGCGGCTTCGTCGACGGCTTGTTCAGGCTCGCCGGGTCACGCAGCGGCCCTTCGACGAAGTGCTTGAACAGCGCGATCGCGATGTAGCCCAGCAGCAGGCTGGAGATGGTCTCGTTGACCCCGCGCCACTGCCGCAGCACGCCGGCCAGCGCCACCCACGCGGCCCCGGCCAGCGCCGCGGCCAGCAGCACCATCAGGCTGCCGAGCCAGCTGCCCGGCGGCGCAAAGAGATACGGCAATCCGGCACAGCCGAGCGCGCCCATCACCAACGCGCCCTCGCCGCCGATCACCGTGAGACCCGCCCGCGCCGGCAGCGCCACCGCCAGCGCGGTCAGCATCAGCGGCGCGGCCCGCACCAGCGTGTTCTGCCACGAGAACGCATCGCCGAACGCACCCTTGAACAACAGCGTCCAGGCGTCGACCGGGCTTTTGCCGGCCAGGGCCACGAACAGCCCGAAGAGCAGCAGCGCACTGGCCAACGCCAGCGTGGGCAGCAGCACGCTTTCCAGTGGCGCGTGCCATGAACGAGGGGCAGGCATGTCAGTTCTCCACGGCGCTCGACGCCCTCTCCCACGGGTGGGAGAGGGTTGGGGTGAGGGTCTCTCGGGCCGCCGCCATCCTCACCCCGGCCCTCTCCCGCCAGCGGGAGAGGGAGTTCGGTGGCGGCATTGCCCGCTTCATGCGCTCAGCCGGCCTTGCCGACCACGCCTTCGACCAGGTAGTTCATGCCCTCGAGCACCACGTCGGTCTGCTTCAGCACGGTGCCCTTGGGGATCACCACCTTGCCGGTGTTGTCCTTCAGTTCGCCCTTGAAGATGTCGAACTGGCCCTTCAGCATCGCCGCACGCACCGCCTCGGCCTGCTTCTTCGCGCCCTCGGGCACCATCGCGCCATACGGGCTGCTCTTCACGAAGCCGTCCTTCAGGCCGCCACGCACGAAGTTCGGATGCGGCTTGCCGGTCTTGGCGGCCTCGATGATCTGCTTGTACGCGGTGACCCAGTTCCACTCGGCGCCGGTGAGGTAGGCATTCGGCGCCAGCTTGGCCTGGCTGGCGTGGTAGCCGCAGACGAACTTGCCCCGCTTGGCCGCGGTCTCGACGATGACCTTCGGGCCGTCGACGTGCATCGTGAAGACGTCCACCCCCTGGTCGGCCAGGCTGTTGGTGGCCTCGGCCTCCTTCACGGGCATCGACCAGTCGCCGGTGAAGATCACGTTGCAGGTGATCTTCGGGTCGACCGAGCGCGCACCCAGCGTGAACGCGTTGATGTTGCGCAGCACCTGCGGGATCGGCTTCGCGGCGATGAAACCGATCTTCTTGCTCTTGCTCATGTGGCCGGCGATCACGCCGTTGAGGTACTGCGCCTCGTCGATGTAGCCGAAGAAGCTGCCGGTGTTCTTCGGGTGCTTGCCCTCGGTCCACAGGCCGCCGCAGTGGGCGAAGCGCACATCGGGGTACTTGGCCGCCATCGCCAGCATGTGCGGGTCGAAGTAGCCGAACGACGTGGGGAACAGCAGCTTGGCGCCGTCCTGCGCGATCATGCCCTGCATCGTCTTCTGCACCGCGTTGGTCTCCGGGACGTTCTCCTCCTCGATCACCTTGATGCCGGGCCAGGTCTTCACCACCGCGGCCGATTCGGCATGGGCCTGGTTGTAGCCGTAGTCGTCCTTCGGGCCGACGTAGATGAAGCCCACGGTGAGGCTGTCGGCGGCCTGGCCGAGGCCGGGCCAGCCGCTGGCCAGCAGGCCGGCCCCGAGGGCGCCGCCCGTCTTGAGCCATTCGCGCCGGGTCGGCGTGGACAGGACCGGGGAAGAAGGCAGGTCGTCGTGTTTCATCGAGAGCTCTCCTGGGTTGGGGTCGGCGCGTGGCAGCCGCGGCAAAGGGGTCCGCTTTCGCGTGGTGTCGGCCTTGGTGTTCCTGCTTGTATACAAGCAATGGGCAGGCCAGCCCGCCCCGCGCACGATCGCCCCAGTGAAGCGGGGGTGCACCGCGATCCACCCGCGCCCTGTTTGGTTTCGTGCAGCACATCGGCGGTGCGTCCGGCCCCGTTCGGGCGCACCGCCGGCGGGACAACTTTCTTTACTTCCGCCTCACCGTTGGGGCGTGGGCGGGGTGGTACACATCGGGTGCTTTACAAAGTAATCCGATCCCACCGCTTCGATGAACCGATCCTGTCCTGCGCTGCGGCGGCTGTGGCCGCCGCTGCTGTGCGCCTGCCTCGTCCTCGCGGGCTGCGCCCACCCGGTCGACGTGTCGACCCCTGCCGACCGCCCGGCGCCGCTGCCCGCGCAGTGGAGCGAAACCGGCCCGGCCCGCGACGCGGCGCGGCTGGCCGCGTGGTGGCAGTTGTTCGACGACCCGCAGCTGGCCGCGCTGGTGGAAGACGCGCTGAAGGCGAACACCGACCTGCGCAGCGCCGCGGCCACGCTGGCGCAGGCGCGGGCGTTGCGCGATGTCACCGCGGCCGGCCGCCAGCCGCAGGTGGGCGTCGGCGCCAGCACCGGCCGCAACCGCAGCGGCGATGTCAGCGGCAACAGCGTGCGCGGCGGCCTGGACGCGAGCTGGGAGCTCGACGTGTTCGGCGCCACGCGACAGGCGCTGCGCGGTGCCGAGGCCGACGTGCGCACCGCCGAGGCCGATCTCGCGACCACCCGCCTGTCGATCGCCGGCGAGGTGGGCCAGGCCTACGTGCAGCTGCGCGGCTACCGCCAGCAGCAGGCGCTGGCGCAGCAGAGCCTCGCGGCGCAGCTGGAGACATTGCAGATCACGCAGTGGCGCGCGCAGGCCGGCCTGGCCAGCAGCCTCGATGCCGAACAGGCCCGCGCCACCGCCGAGCAGACCCGTGCCAGCCTGCCCACCTACGCCAGCAACATCGCGCAGACCGAACACCGCCTGGCGGTGCTGCTGGCGTTGCCGCCGAACGCACTGCAGGCGCGGCTGGGCGACAGCACCGTGCTGCCGGTGGCCGATGCCGCCACCCTGCCGCTGGGCCTGCCGGCCGACCTGCTGCGCGCGCGGCCGGACGTGCGGGCCGCCGAATCGGCCATCACCGCCGAGACCGCGCGGCTGGCGCAGCGCCAGGCGCAGGCGCTGCCGAGCTTCTCGATCAGCGGCTCGCTGGCGCTGCAGGCGGCCAGTGCCGCGGCACTGGGCAACGGCGCCGCGGTGGTCAGCAGCATCGCCGCGGCGGTGAGCTGGCCGCTGTGGGACGGCGGCGCCAACCGCGCCCAGCAGGCCGCGCAGCAGGCGGTGCTCGAGCGCAGCCGCATCGCCTACGAGGCCGCGGTGCTGACGGCGCTGCAGGACGTCGAGAACGCGCTGTCGGCGCTGCGTGCCAGCCAGGCGCAGCGCACGCACCTCGAGGCCGCCGACGAGGCCGCCCGCACCGCGCTGCTGCTGGCGCGCCAGCAGTACCAGGCCGGCCTGGTGGACTTCACCACCCTGCTCGACGCGCAGCGCACCGCGCTGTCGATCGCGGTCAACCTCGCCAGTGCGCGCACCAGCGAAGGCCTGAACCTGGTGCTGCTCTACAAGGGGCTCGGCGGCGGCTGGACGCCCGCATGAGCCCGGTCGCATTGCCCGGTGCCGTCCTTGTGGGAGCGGCTCCAGCCGCGATTCATGCCCCACCACGAGCCCATCGCGGCTGAAGCCGCTCCCACAGAACAGACCCCATGTCCAAACCCGATCCCGACCCCTCCCTCGACGCCCTGCTCGGCCCCGGCGCGCAGCGCCGCTGGTGGCAGCGCCGCACCGTCTGGCTGCTGGCCGCGCTGCTGCTCGCGGCGGCCATCGGCTTCTTCTGGTGGCAGGGCCGCCGCGCCGCCGAGGCCGCACCGCGCTGGGTCACGCAGCCGGTCACGCGCGGCAGCGTGGCCATCACCGTCACCGCCAACGGCACGCTGCAGCCGACCCGCTCGGTGAGCATCGGCAGCGAGCTCTCGGGCACCGTCGCGCGTGTGCTGGTGGACGTGAACGACCGCGTCAAGAAAGGCCAGGCGCTGGTGGAGCTGGACCCGGCCAAGCTGCAGGACGCCATCGTCAGCGCGCAGGCCACGCTGGCCTCGTCGCAGGCCACGGTGCGGCAATCGGAAGCCACGCTGCGCGAAGCACGTGCGAACCTGGCACGGCTCGAGGAAGTGGCGCAGCTCTCCGGCGGCAAGGTGCCGTCGAAGGCCGAACTGGACACCGGCCGCGCCACGCAGGACCGTGCCGAAGCCGACCTCGCCGCGGCCCGCGCCGCGGTGACGCAGGCCCAGGCCACGCTGTCGACCAACCAGACCAACCTCGCGAAGGCGACGATCCGCTCGCCGATCGACGGCGTGGTGCTGACCCGTTCGGTCGAGCCCGGCGCCGCGGTGGCCGCCTCGCTGCAGGCCGTGACGCTGATGACCATCGCCGAAGACCTCACCGGCATGCAGCTGCAGGTCAACGTCGACGAGGCCGACGTCGGCCAGGTGCAGCCGGGCCAGCGCGCCACCTTCACCGTGGCGGCGCAGGCCGGCCGCGCCTACCCGGCCACCATCACCCGCGTGGCCTACGGCTCGACCACCACCGACAACGTCGTGACCTACACGACGCGACTGGACGTGCGCAATGACGACCTCTCGCTGCGCCCCGGCATGACGGCCACCGCGACCATCGCCGCCACCGAACACACCGATGTGCTGCGCGTGCCGAACCCGGCGCTGCGCTTCCAGCCGCAGGGCGCCCGGCCGGCCGGCAGCGGCCAGGCCGCCGGCGAATCGCGCAGCCTGATCTCGCGGCTGATGCCCGGACCGCCGCGCATGCCGCGCAGCGGTGGCCGCAGCGAGGCCGGCGCCGGCAGCAAGCCCGGCGACGCCCACAGCGTCTGGGTGCTCGAGGACGGCCGGCCCCGCCGGATCCCCGTGACCACGGGCCTGTCCGACGGCAAGCTGACCGAGGTCCGGGGCGATGGGCTGCGCGAAGGCATGGCCGTCATCACCGAGCAGCAGAGCGGCCCGGCGGCACGATGAGCGACAACGGCGTCCCGCTGATCGAGCTGCGCTCGATCACCAAGACCTACGGCAGCGGCAGCGCGGCGTTCCAGGCGCTGCGCGGCGTCGACCTGGGCATCGAGGCCGGCGAGTTCGTCGCGGTGATGGGGCCGAGCGGCTCGGGCAAGTCCACCGTGATGAACCTGCTCGGCTGCCTGGACACGCCGAGCGGCGGCCAGTACCGTTTCCGCGGCGTGCCGGTGCAGGACCTCGGCCGCGACCAGCGTGCGCTGCTGCGCCGCCGCCACCTCGGCTTCGTGTTCCAGGGCTTCAACCTGCTGGCGCGCACCACCGCGCTGGAGAACGTCGAGCTGCCGCTGCTGTACCGCGGCGTCGGCGCCGGCGCGCGCCACCGGTCGGCCCGCGCCGCGCTGGCGCAGGTGGGCCTGGACGGCTGGGAGACGCACACGCCGGCCGAGCTCTCGGGCGGCCAGCAGCAGCGTGTCGCCATTGCGCGCGCCATCGTCACCGAGCCCACCGTGCTGCTGGCCGATGAACCCACCGGCAACCTCGACACCGCGCGCAGCCAGGAGATCATGGAGCTGCTGGTGGCGCTGAACCGCGACCGCGGCATCACCGTGCTGATGGTGACGCACGAGCCCGAGATGGCGGCCTACGCGCAGCGCATCGTGCACTTCCGCGATGGCCGCATCGAACGTGACGAGCGGCCTCCGGCCAAGGACCTGTCTTCTGTGGGAGCGGCTTCAGCCGCGAAGGAACCGTGACATTGCGCGAATCGCGGCTGAAGCCGCTCCCACCACAACCTCGCATGGAGGCACGCCGATGATGGTCGGCAACACCATGCTGCTGGCCCTGCGCGAGATCCGCCGCAACCTGCTGCGCTCGTTCCTCACCACGCTGGGCATCGTGATCGGCGTGGCCGCGGTGGTGACGATGGTCACCGTCGGCAACGGCGCGACGCGTGCGGTGCAGGCGCAGATCTCCAGCCTGGGCAGCAACCTGCTGATGATCCGACCCGGCCAGCGGCTCGGCCCCGGCCAGGGCGCGGCGGGTGCGCCGTCGTTCAAGCTGTCGGACCTGCAGGCCATCCAGAGCCAGATCGCCGGCGTGATCGCCGCGGCGCCCGAGGTGCGCGGCAGCGTCACGGTGATCGCCGAGGGCAAGAACTGGTCGACCACCGTGACCGGCACCACCAACGACTACTTCCAGACCAGCAACTGGAAGCTCGCCAGCGGCCGCAGGTTCGAAGACGCCGAGATGGCGGTGGGCGCGCCGGTGTGCATCATCGGTGCGACCGTGCGCAAGGAGCTGTTCGGCACCGCCGACCCGCTGGGCCAGGCGGTGCGCGTCAAGCAGTTCTCGTGTCAGATCATCGGGCTGCTGCAGTCGAAGGGCCAGGCCGCGATGGGCATGGACCAGGACGACACCATCCTGCTGCCGCTGGCCACCGCACAGCGGCGCGTCACCGGCAGCACGCGCATCAACACGCTGCTGGTGTCGATGCAGGAGAACAGCGACACCGAGGCGCTGAAGGCCAACCTCACCAACCTGCTGCGCGAGCGCCGCAAGCTGGCCGCGGCCGACGACAACAACTTCAACATCCTCGACACGCGCCAGATCGCCGAGACCCTCTCCGGCACCACGCAGCTGATGACCTCGCTGCTCGGCGCCGTGGCCGCGGTGAGCCTGCTGGTGGGCGGCATCGGCATCATGAACATCATGCTGGTGAGCGTGACCGAACGAACCCGCGAGATCGGCATCCGCCTGGCCATCGGCGCGCTCGAGCGCGAGGTGCTGATGCAGTTCCTGATCGAGGCGGTGGCGCTGTCATCGCTCGGCGGCCTGATCGGCCTGGTGCTGGCGACGCTGGCCTCGCTGGGCCTCTCGCTGGCGATGTCGGTGCCCTACCAGTTCGACCCGGCGATCAACGGGCTGGCGTTCGGCTTCTCGGCGGCGATCGGCGTGGTGTTCGGGTTCTTCCCGGCGCGGCGGGCCGCGCGGCTCGATCCGATCGAGGCGCTGCGCCACGAGTGAGGCGGGTCACAGCAGCGCTGGAAGCGGTGGCACCGGCAGCGGCGCGTGCAGCCGCTCCTCGAACGACGCCGCGCTCATCGGGCGACCGAAGTGCCAGCCCTGCCCGAGCGGACAGCCCTGCCAGCGCAGGAACTCCGCCTGCGCCGCGGTCTCGATGCCCTCGGCCACCACGTCGAGACCGAGCGCCGCCGCCATCGCCAGGAAGGCCTTGACGAGCTCGGCCTGGCGCCGGTCCGTGCCGATGCCCTGGACGAAGCTGCGGTCGATCTTCAGCACGTCGACGTCGAAGCGGGCCAGCGAATGCAGGGCCGAGTAACCGGTGCCGAAGTCGTCGATCGCCACTTCCACACCGCGCCGGCGCAGCGCCTGCAGCGCCTGCTGCACCCGGCACGAATCGTCGATCAGCAGGCTCTCGGTGATCTCGACCACCAGCCAATCGCCCCGGCAACCGGTGGCGTGCAAGGCCTCGTCGACCGCCAGCGGCACATCGTCCAGCGCGAACTGCCGCGTCGACACGTTGACGGCCACCTTCAGCGCCGCCGCACGGTCGCGGTTCCAGCGCGCCGCGACCGCCGCCGCCTGGTGCAGCACCCACCGGCCGATCGGCACGATGAGCCCGGTCTCCTCGGCAATGGGAATGAAGGTGTCCGGCATCACCCGGCCCAGCACCGGGTGGTGCCAGCGCAGCAGGGCCTCGGCGCCCACGACCTCGCCGTCGCCCAACGCCGTGACCGGCTGGAACAGCAGCTGCAACCCCTCGCCGTGCTGCGCCCCGCGCAACGCCTCTTCCATGTCGAGCTGGCCGCGCACCGCGTCGCTGAGCTCGCGCCGGTAATCCTGGGTGCGGCCGCGGCCGCTGCGTTTGGCGTGGTACATCGCCGCGTCGGCGTGCGCCAGCAGCACCTCGAGCTGCTCGCCGTCGTCGGGGCTCACCGCGATGCCGACGCTGGCGGTGACCCGCACGTCGCGACCATCGATGCCCAGCGGTTCGGCCAGCGCGCGGTGGATGCGCCGTGCGGTGGCGTCCAGGCGGGTGCGGTCCTGCAGCGCCGGCAGCACCACCACGAACTCGTCCCCGCCCAGGCGGGCGAGCAGGTCGCCGGCTTCGAGGCAGGCCGACAGCCGCGCCGCCACGGCCCGCAGCAGCGCGTCGCCAGCGCCGTGGCCCATGCCGTCGTTGATCGCCTTGAACTGGTCGAGGTCGAGCAGCATCAGCCCGAGCCCCTGCCCCGGGCGCGCCGCGGCCAGCAGCGGCGGCACATCGTCGTACAGCGCCTGGCGGTTCGCCAGCTGGGTCAGCGCATCGGTGCGCGCCAGCCGCTCGATCAGCTCGCGCTGCTGCACGGCCAGCGTGATGTCGCGCCCGACGCCGAGCACGCTGCGCACGCGGCCCTGCGCGTCGCGCTCCGGCACGATGCGCACCTGGTGCACCAGCAGCCCGTCGGGCAGCGTCAGCCGCTGTTCCAGCAGGGCCGGCTCGCCGCTGGCCGCCACCTGGCCCACCAGGGCGACGATCTCGTCGTAGCGGCCGTCGGGGAACAGTTCGGTGGGCATGCGGCCGACGATGTCCTCCAGCGGCAGTCCGAACAGCCGGGCCAGCGCCGGGTTGACATACACGAAGCGGCCGTCCGTTGCCCAGCGGACGATGTGGTCGTCCATGTTCTCCGCCAGCGAACGGAACTCGCGCTCCTTGTCGGCCAGGGCCTGCCGCACTTCCACGTACGGGGTGATGTCGCGGCCCACCGCGATGGCACCGCGCACGCGCCCGTCCGGGTCGAACTCGGCCGACACGGCGACGCTGTGCGTGCGCAGGTGCCCGGCGAGGTCGGGCACCTGCAGCTCGACGGTGCCGGGCTCGCCACTGGCCAGCGTGCGCGCCAACAGCGCCTCATAGGCCTCGGCGCCGAGCGTGCCCGGCGGCGCGGCCTCGCGGGGCCGGCGGCCCAGCAGCAGGCTGGGGCTGGTCGGCACCCGGCCGGCGATCTCCTTGTTGCAGTAGACCGCGCGCAGGTCCAGCCCGTAGCGGATGATGTTGTCCGGCGAGTTCTCGGCCAGCGTGCGGAACTCGCGTTCGCGCTCGCGCTCGGCACGCCGGTGCCCGGTCATGTCGTGGGCGGTGAGCCAGACGCCGCCCGCGGGCTCGCGCCACAGGCGGCAGGCGTGCCACCGGGCGAGGCCGGTGGCATCGGTCCAGGCCAGCTCGAACGGGGCGCCGGCGGGATCGTCCGCGGCCTGCTGCAGCGCCGCGGCCAGCGCCGGCGAGCCGGTCTCGCCAAAGGCAGGCGCCCTCTGCAGGTCGAGGCCGATGCAGCGCGCCGCAGGCCAGCCGGTACCGGCCTCGTAGGCGGCATTGACCCAGGCGTGCCGGCCTGCGGCATCGAACCGGGCCACCAGGTCGGGCGACCCGTGGACGAGAAACGTCAGCAGCGACGCGGTCTCGGGAACAACGGAAAACGGTGGGACGGGAGCGGCCATGGCCTTGACAGGAGTACAGCGCCGTCGGCGAGGCAAAAAAGACTTCTCGCCCCGTTATCGGCCCCCCGTCAGGCGGCTATAGGCGGGATTTCCCCGCCTGCGACCCACGTCACGCCGCCGCCCCGTTCAAGCTCGGCTCAACTGCCCATCGCCCGGAACAGCGCCACCCGGTTCGACTGCTCGGCCAGCTGCGCCTGCAGCAGCGCCTGCTCGGCCGTCAGGACGTTGCGCTCGGCATCCAGCCGCTCCAGCAACGAGGCGGCACCGTTCTCGAAGCGCAGCGCGGTCAGGCGCGAGATGTCGCGCGCGGCGTCGCGCTGGCGCGTCTGCGCCAGCACCTGGTCGCGCCAGGTGCCCAGGCCGGCCAGGGCGTCGGCGGTGTCCTTGAAGGCGCTCTGGATCGCCTTCTCGTACTGCGCGACGGCGATCTCGCGGCCGACCTTGGCCGACTCGAGGTTGGCGCGGTTGCGGCCGGCATCGAAGATCGGCGCGAGGAGGTTCGCGCCGATCGACCAGGCGAAGTGGCCCGACTCGAACAGGTCCTCGAACTGGGTCGACGCCTGCCCGGCCTGGCCGGTGAGCAGGATGCGCGGGAAAAATGCCGCGCGCGCCGCGCCGATGTTGGCGGCGGCCTGCATCAGCGTGGCCTCGGCCTGCACCACGTCGGGCCGCTGCAGCAGCACCTCGGAGTTCTGCGCCACGGGCACCGGGGCCAGCGTCAGGCCTTCGGCCGGCACGGGCTCCGTGCCGACGCCGGTGAGCAGCTGCAGCGTGTTCAGGTCCAGCGCGCGCTGGCGCTGCGCCTGCGCCACCGCGGTGCGGCCCTGCGCGACCAGGCTCTCGGCGGTCTGCAGCTCGAGCTGCGACGCGGCGCCGACGTCGAAGCGCATCCGCGTCAGGCGCAGGCTTTCCTCGCGGCTGGTCACGGCATCGCGCGCCAGCTGCTCGAGCTGCGCGTCGGTGCGCAACGCCAACGCGGCGTTGACCACCGAGCTGACGATCGACAGCTCGGCGCTGCGGCGGCCGGCTTCGGTGGACAGCAACTGCGCCCGCGCCGCATCGTTGAGGTTGCGGATGCGGCCCCAGAAATCCACCTCCCAGCTGCTGACCTGCGCACCGAGCTGGAAAGTGTTTTGCTGCTCCTGGGTGATCGTGTTCGGCGCACGCTGCGCGATCAGGCCGGCGTTCACGGTGGGCCAGCGGTCGGCCTCGCTGACGCGCAGCTGAGCGCGGGCGCGGTCGACGTTGAGCACGGCCACGCGCAGGTCGCGGTTGTAGGCCAGCGCCTGTTCGACCAGCTTCACCAGCGCCGGGTCGCGCACGAAGTCGCGCCAGGCCAGTGCGTTGGCGCCGGGCACGGTGTCGGGCACGTCACTCGCCGCGGCAGGGAGCTGCGGCGGCACCGGCAGGGCCGGGCGCTCGTGCTTGGGCGCCAGGTTCATGCAGGCGCTCAGGGCCACCGCGGCCATCACGGCCAGCGGCATCGTCTTCATCGACAGGGCGGTACGGCGGAGCGTCTTCATGCGCGGCCCCCTTGCGGGTTGTCGTCTTCGTCGTGCGGCCGGTGCGGATCGGAGATCGACACGCTGTGCGGCGCACGGCTCTTGCTGTGGAACACCTTGCTGACCACCACGTAGAACACCGGCACGAAGAACACCGCCAGCACGGTCCCCGCGATCATGCCGGCCATCACGCCGGTGCCGATGGCGCGCTGGCTGGCAGAGCCCGCACCGGTGGAAATGGCCAGCGGCAGCACGCCGAGGATGAAGGCCAGCGAAGTCATCAGGATCGGACGCAGCCGCAGCCGGGCCGCCTCGATCGCCGCTTCGATCAGCCCCGCGCCCTCGGCCTGCAGGTCCTTCGCGAACTCGACGATCAGGATCGCGTTCTTCGCCGCCAGGCCGATCACGGTGATCAGGCCGACCTTGAAGTACACGTCGTTGGGCATGCCGCGCAGCTCCACGCCGATCAGCGCGCCGAGCACGCCCAGCGGCACGATCAGCAGCACCGCCACCGGGATGCTCCAGCTCTCGTACAGCGCGGCCAGGCACAGGAACACCGCCAGCATCGAGAACGCCAGCAGGTAGGTGGCCTGCGAGCCGGAGAGCTTCTCCTCGCGCGACTGGCCGGTCCACTCGTAGCCAAAGCCCGGCGGCAGCTGCTTGACCAGCTTCTCCATCTCGAGCATCGCCTCACCGGTGGAATAGCCGGGCGCGGCATCGCCGGCGAGCTTCATCGCCGAGTAGCCGTTGTAGCGCACGGTCTGCACCGGGCCGGTGATCCACTTGGTGGTCGCGAAACTCGACACCGGCACCTGTGCGCCGCTGCTGTTGGTGACCTTCAGCGCCAGCACGTCCTCGGGCTGCATGCGTGCCGGCACGTCGGCCTGCACGATGACCCGTTGCAGGCGGCCCTGGCGCGGGAAGTCGTTGATGTACGACGAGCCGATCGCCGACGACAGCACCGCGTTGATGGCATCGAAGCCGACCCCTTGCGCGAAGGCCTTGTCGCGGTCGATCACCAGCTGCAGCTGGGCAGCGTCTTCCAGGCCGTCCGGGCGCACGCCGGACAGCACCTTGCTCTGCGCGGCCATGCCGAGCAGCTGGTTGCGGGCGTTCAGCAGCGCGTCGTGGCCTTGCCCTGCGCGATCCTGCAGGCGGAACGAGAAGCCGGTGGCGTTGGCCAGTTCGGAGATCGGCGGCGGGTTGAGCGGGAACACGAACGCGTCGCGGATGCCCGACAGCGCGCCGAAGGCCCGCCCGGCGAGCGCCGTGGAGCTGTGCTCGGCACCCTTGCGCTCATCCCAGTCCTTCAACATGATGAAGGCGATGCCGGCGTTCTGGCCCTGGCCCGAGAAGCTGAAGCCCCGAACCGCGGCCACGTTCTCGACCTCGGGCTGCTGCTGGAAGTACTGCTCGACCTGCTCGATCACCTCGCCAGCCCGGTTCGCGGTGGCGCCCGGCGGCAGCTGGATGTTGGTGATGATGTAGCCCTGGTCCTCGGCCGGCAGGAACGACAGCGGCAGGCGCAGGTACATCCAGCCGCACAGCACCACCATCGCGGCGAAGACGGCCATCATGCGGCCTTTCCAGCCGATGGTGCGCCGCACGCCATGGCGGTAGCGTCGCGTGAAGCGGTCGAAATGGCGGTTGAACGCGCCGAAGAAACCGGTCTTCGCATGCCCACTCGCCGGCTTCAGGAAGCTGGCGCACAGCGCGGGGGTCAGCGTCAGCGCCATCACCACCGAGAACAGCAGCGAGGCGACCAGCGACAGCGAGAACTGCTTGTAGATGTTGCCCACCGAGCCGCCGAAGAAGGCCAGCGGCAGGAACACCGCGATCAGCACCACGGTGATGCCGATCACCGCCCCGGTGATCTGGCCCATCGCCTTGATCGTCGCCTCCCGCGGGCCCAGGCCCTCCTCGTTCATCAGGCGCTCGACGTTCTCGACCACGACGATCGCATCGTCCACCAGGATGCCGATCGCCAGCACCATGCCGAACATCGTCAGCACGTTGACCGAGAAGCCGAACAGCAGCATCACGGCGCAGGTGCCCAACAGCGACACCGGCACGACGATCGCGGGGATCAGCGTGTAGCGGAAGCTCTGCAGGAACAGGTACATCACCAGGAAGACCAGCACCATGGCCTCGACCAGCGTGTGGATCACCTGCTCGATCGAGATCTTGACGAACTTGGAGGTGTCGAACGGCACCCGGTAGGCCATGCCGTCGGGGAAGTAGGCCTTCAGCTCCTCGAGGCGCGCCTTCACCGCCTCGGCGGTGGCCATCGCGTTGGCGGTGGGCGAGAGCTGCACGCCGATGCCGGCGGCGTTGATGCCATTCACGCGCATCTGGAAGCCGTAGGTCTGGCCACCCAGTTCGATGCGCGCGACGTCCTTCAGCCGCACGGTCGCGCCGCTCTGCTGGGTGCGCAATGCGATCTGGCCGAACTCGGCCTCGCTCTCGAGCTGGCCGCGCACCGTGATGGTGGCCGTGATCGCCTGCTCGTTGCCATTGGGCAGATCACCCAGCGCACCGGCCGAGACCTGCGCGTTCTGGGCCCGCACTGCGGCGATGACCTCGGCCATGCCCAGGCCATAGCCCTGCAGCTTCACCGGGTCGACCCAGATGCGCATCGCACGCTCGGAACCGAACAGCTGCGCCTGGCCGACGCCCGGCACGCGCAGCAATTCGGGCACGATGTTGCGCGCCGCATAGTCGCCCAGCGAGGTGACCGTGTCCTTCGGATTGGTGGACGTCAGCGCTGCGAACAACAGGAAGTTCGAGCGCGCCTTGTCCACCCGCACCCCCTGCTGGGTCACGGCTGAAGGCAGGCGGGGCGTGGCCCGCGACAGCCGGTTCTGCACCTCCACCTGCGCCAGGTCGATGTTGGTGCCGGGCTCGAACGTGATGGTCAGCGTGCCCGAGCCGTTGGCCTGGGCGGTCGACTCCATGTAGACCAGGCCGGGCGAGCCGTTCATCTCCTGTTCGATCACCGCCAGCACGCTCTGCTCGAGCACCTGCGCCGAAGCGCCAGGGTAGGTGGCGGTGACGACGATCGACGGCGGCGCGACGGTCGGGTACTGCGCGATCGGCAGCTTGGTGATCGACACCGCGCCGAGGATCGAGATGAACAGCGCCAGCACCCACGCGAAGATGGGCCGGTCGATGAAAAATTTCGACAGCATGGGCGGCCTTTCTCAGCGCGCGCCGGACGCGGCAGCGGAAGCGGCCGCGGGCGCACTGGCCGCGCCGGCCGGGCCGCCCTGGCCCTGCGCGCCCTGGCCCCCCGGCTGCCACGGCACCGTCTTGACCGGCACACCGCGCGCCATCATCAGTTTCTGGAAGCCGTCGACCACCACCTGCTCGCCGGGCTGCAGGCCCGACTCGATGATCCAGTCGTTGCCCTGCGAGCCGATCACCTTGACCGGCCGCGGCGCCACCTTGCCATCGGCCGACACCACGGTCACCGTGTCGCCATTGGCGCTGCGGCTGACCGACTGCTGCGGCAGGCGGATCGCGTCGTTGACCCGTGCCTGGTTGATGCGCACGCGCACGAACAGGCCGGGCAGCAGCTGCAGCTTCGGGTTCGGCAGTTCGGCGCGCATCAGGATCTGGCCGGTGGCCGGGTCGACCGACTGGTCGGAGAACAAGAGCTTGCCGGGCAGCGGATAGACCGAGCCGTCCTCCAGCACCACGTCGACCCTCGCGGCCTGCTCGCCCCCCTTCTGCAGGCGGCCTTCGGCCACCGCCTTCTGCAGGCGCAGCGCATCGGCCGCCGACTGGTTGAAGTTCACGTACAGCGTGTTGATCTGCTGGATCGTCGTCAGCGGCGTGGCATCGCTCGGGCCGACCAGCGCCCCTTCGGTGACCGCCGAGCGGCCGACCCGGCCGGCGATCGGCGCCCGCACCGCGGCGTAGTCGAGGTTGATGCGGGCCGACTTGACCGCAGCCTGGCCGGCGGCCACGTCGGCCTCGGCCTGCTTCAGTGCCGCCTGCGTGGACACCCACTCGGCCTGGCTGATCGCCTTGGCCGCCACCAGCGGCTCGTTGCGCTTGTACTGCGCCTGCGCCTGCGCCAGCCCGGCCTCGGCCCGGGCGGCCTGCGACTGGGCACTCGCCAGCGCGGCCTGGAAGGTGCCGTCCTCGAGCTGGTAGAGCGACTGGCCCGCCTTCACGTCGGCCCCTTCGGTGAAGACGCGCTTCTGCACGATGCCGCTGATGCGTGCGCGCACCTGCGCCGTGCGCCAGGCCTCGAGGCGGCCGGGCAATTCGGTTTGCAGCGCCACGGCGCCGCGCTGCACCGTGACGACGCCGACCGTCGGCGCGCCGCCGCCGGCGCCCGGGCCGCCCTGCGACTGTGCGTCACCACATCCCGACAGCAGCAAGGTCGCGCTCAGCAGCGCCACCGCAGCGGTGAGCAGGGTCGGGGAAAAGGACGCACGCAGCACGCGCGGCAGGGAGTGGCAGGCAGCCATGGTGACCTCTCTGGGCTGCTGTAGCCCGCGACGAAAGACTCTTCTTGTGGTGCGGGAAAACCCGCAAGCTGGCATGATACATACAGGCATGAATGTTTTAAGTCGCCGAACCTTCGAAATCCCTGGGAATCCACTGACTTCCTCCTCACCCGTTTGACCGGCGTGCCGGTCTGTGCGCAAACGACGAACGAACCTTGGCCCGAAAGACAAAAGAAGAGGCACTCGCCACCCGGGAACTGCTGCTGGACACGGCCGAGTCGATGTTCCTGCAGCACGGCCTGGCGCGCACCTCGCTGAACGACATCGCCCTGGCCGCCGGCCTGACCCGCGGGGCCGTGTACTGGCACTTCGAAGACAAGGCGGCGCTGTACAACGCGCTGATGGACCGGCTCTCGGTGCACTTCGCGCCGGCCTGCAGCGACGCCTCCTGGCAAGGCGATCCGATCGAGGCGATCCGTCGCATGGTGCTGTTGCCGATCGAGCTGCTGCGCAGCGACGAGCGGGCCCAGCGGCTGTTGACGATCGCCATGCACCGCATCGAGTTCAGCGATGACCTGTCGCTGATCTGGCAACGCCACGTCACCAGCCACAGCGAATACCTCGAACAGCTGGAGAAGCTGTTCACCGCCGCAGTGAAGGACGGCGCCCGCTGCCGGCTCACGATGCCCCCGAAGGCCGCCGCGCTCGGCCTGTTCGCGATGGTCGACGGCCTGTTGACGTATGCCACGCTGGAGCACGGCCGCATCCCGGCCCTGGCGCAGGCCGAGACCCTCATCGACGCGTACCTGGCAGGGGTCGGCTGCGTGCTGCCATCGCCTCCCGCCGCTGGCTGAACCCGCGTCGCTTGCAGGGTGGGGCGGCCCGGCTTGCCGCGCTCGCCGCAGCAGCATAGGCTGCACGGCACGGCAACCGTGGGAGCTGCGCGATGGCGTCACTGTCCTCCTCGTCCGACACCGCCCCCCGACCCGCTGCCAGCGGCGGCGACGCGGCGGTGCACGCGCTGCGCAGCTTCGCGCTGCTCGGCGCCACCGGCAGCGGCAAGACCGCGCTGGCGCGCGCGCTGCTGCAGCGCGCCGGCAGCAGCGCCGCACTGGACGACGACGCACTCGAGCGGCGCCATCACCACACGCTGCACGCCACGCTGCTGCACGCGCGGCACCACGGCACCCATTTCCAGATCGTCGACACCCCGGGGCTGCCCGATCTCGTCGGCCATGCGCTGCCGGCACTCGGCGCGGTCGACACCGCGGTGGTGCTGATCGACGGCGTCACCGGCCCGGACGCGCAGGCGCTGCGCTGGATGGCCCAGGCGGAGGCGCGCGGGCTCGACCGCGTGCTGGTGGTGAACAAGATCGACGACCCGGCCTGCCATCCCGAGGCCCTGCTGGCGCAGTTGCAGGCGCTGTTCGGGCGCCACTGCCTGCCGCTGAACCTGCCGGCCCGGGGCGGCCGCGACGTCGTCGACTGCTGGTTCCAGCCCACCGCACCGTCCGGCCTCGTGCCGGATTTTTCATCTGTGGAGGCGGCACACCGGGCGCTGGTGGAGCAGGTGGTCGAGGTCGACGCGGCGGTCGTCGAGCGCTACTTCAACGAGGGCGACATCGACGCGCACGAGCTGCACGGCCCGCTCGAGCAGGCACTGCGTGAAGGCCACCTGGTGCCGGTGTGCTTCGTCTCGGCCGAGCATGGCGCGGGCATCGACGCGCTGCTCGAGGCCATCGTGCACCTGCTGCCCGACCCAACCGAAGGCAACCCACCGCTGCTGGTGATGGGCGACGGCGACGCGGCCCGGCCGATGACCGCGCAGGCGCGGGTCGACGCCCCGGCGATCGCGCACGTATTCAAGCTCCTGTTCGACCCTTACCTTGGGCGGCTCGGCGTGGTGCGGGTCCACCAGGGCAGGCTGCAGCGCGACGCGCCGCTGTACCTGGGCGCCGGCCGCAAGCCGGTGCGCGCCACCCACCTCTACCGGCTGCAGGGACCGGCGCACGACGAGGTGCAATCGGCCGGGCCGGGTGAGCTGGTGGCGCTGGCCAAGATCGACGGCCTGCAGCTCTACGACGTGCTGCACGACGCCCCCGACGACGGCCAGCTGCACCTGCAGCCGCCGCCGTTCCCGAAGCCGGTGCACGGGCTGGCGATCGGTGCGAAGCGGCCGAGCGACGAACAGCGCCTGTGGGAAACGCTCGCCAAGCTGGTGGCCGAGGACCCGTGCCTGCGGCTCGAGCGCCATCCCCGCACCCACGAGACCGTGGTGTACGGCCTGGGCGAGCTGCACCTGCGGCTGCTGCTGGAACGGCTGGCCGAGGTCGGCCGCTTCGAGGTGGAGACGCGGGTGCCGAGCGTGGCGTACCGCGAGACGGTCTCCGCCACCGCGCAAGGCCAGCACCGGCACAAGAAGCAGTCCGGCGGCGCCGGCCAGTTCGGCGAGGTGCTGCTGCGGGTCGAGCCGCTGCCGCGCGGCAGCGGCATCGTGTTCGAAGACGCGGTGAAGGGCGGCGCGATCCCCGGCGTCTTCATGCCGGCGGTGGAGAAAGGCGTGCGCCAGGCGGCCGAGGCCGGGGTGGTGTCCGGCCACCCCGTCGAGGACGTGAAGGTGACGGTGCTCGACGGCAAGCACCACAGCGTGGACAGCAAGGAGATCGCCTTCGTGATCGCCGGCCGAAAGGCCTTCGCCGCCGCGGTGCAGGCAGCGCAGCCGCTGGTGCTGGAGCCGGTGGTGCAACTGTCGATCACGGTGCCGGTGGCCGCGGTGGGCGATGTCACCGGCGACCTGGCCAGCCGGCGTGGCGAGGTGCAGGGCACCGCCGGCGACACCGTGCCGATCGACGGCCAGACCGTCGTGCGCGCCCGCGTGCCGCTGGCCGAGCTGACCGGCTACCAGTCGCGCCTGAACGCGCTGACCGGCGGCCAGGGGCGCTACACGTACGAGGACTCGCACCATGCGCCGGTGCCGCCCTCGGTGCAGCAGGCCTTGGTCAAGTCCTGGCAACCCAGCGACGCGGACAGTTGACGGCGGTGTTCGTCTTTGTAGGAGCGGCTTCAGCCGCGATCGTGGCAGGCAGCGAATCGCGGCTGAAGCCGCTCCTACAAGGGAAAAACAAGGAGAAAAGAGAATCGCTCAGCGGGTCTGCACCGCCTCGACCTGGATTCGGAGTTCCGTCTCCATCTTGAACCCATAGGCCTTGCCGGCATCGACACCCCACTGGTCTCGCCGGATCACCGCGCGGGCATCGGCGCCGCACCAGTCGCGCTTGAACAGCGGGTGCGGCATGCACTTGAACGACAGCACCTGCAGTTCGACCGGGCGGGCGATGCCACGCATCGTCAGCGTGCCGGCCACGCGGGTCGGCGCGCCGTTCTGGAACGCTTCGAGCCGGCCCTGGTAGGTGGCCAGCGGGAACTGCACGGTGTCGAACATGCCGTCGCCCTTGGCGAGGCGGTTCATCTCGTCGAGGCCGAAGTCGATGCTCTCCATCTCGATCGTCAGCTCGACGCTGCCGGTGCCGGCGGCCTTGTCCAGCATCACGGTGCCGGTGGTCTTGTTGAACTTGCCGCGCCACACCGACATGCCCATGTGGTCGGCCTCGAAGCTGGGGTAGGTGTGCGCCGGGTCGACGGTGTAGGCCACCGGCTCGGCGCCCGCGCTGGCCGCCGCGAGGGCCGCACCCCAGGCCAGGACGGCGCGCTTCATGCCGCGGCCTCCTCGAAGGCCGCGTCGAGCGCCGACACCCACAGCGCCTTGTCCGCCGCGGGCGCGAAGCTCGCGACCAGGCTGTTGCGCAGCAGCGTGTACGCCTCGGGCACGCCGAGCTGCGGCAAGGCGTCGAAGGTGGCCAGGTAGTTGTCGTTCAGGTAGCCGCCGAAGTAGGCCGGATCGTCGGAGTTGACGGTGGCGCACAGACCTGCCTGCAGCAGCTGCGGCATCGCGTGCAGGTCCATCGACGGGTAGACGCACAGCTTCACGTTGGAGAGCGGGCACACCGTCAGCGGCATGCGCAGCGCGGCCAGCCGGTGCACCAGTGCGGGGTCCTCGACACAGCGCACGCCATGGTCGATGCGCTCGACATGGAGCAGGTCCAGCGCCTCCTCGATGTAGGCGGGCGGCCCCTCCTCGCCCGCATGCGCCACGCGGTGCAGCCCGAGCTGGCGGGCCCGCTCGAAGACCCGCTGGAACTTCGACGGCGGGTGGCCGCGTTCGCTGCTGTCGAGGCCGACGCCGATGAAGTGGTGGCGCCACGGCAACGCGTCCTCCAGCGTCTTCAGCGCGTCCTCTTCGGACAGGTGGCGCAGGAAGCAGAGGATCAGCGACGCGCCCACGCCCAACTCCGCCTTGGCGCGCTGGCAGGCGTGGTGCAGGCCCTGGATCACGGCGCCCATCGGCACGCCGCGCTCGGTGTGGGTCTGCGGGTCGAAGAACAGTTCGGCGTGCACGACCCCGTCCGCAGCGGCCTTCTCGAAGTAGGCCCACGCCATGTCGAAGAAATCCTGCTCGTGCAGCAGCACGCTAGCGCCGGCGTAGTAGATGTCGAGAAAGCTCTGCAGGTCGGTGAAGGCGTAGGCCGCGCGCAGCGCCTCGACGCTCGGGTATTTCAAGGCCACGCCGTTGCGCGCGGCCAGCTTGAAGATGAGCTCCGGCTCCAGCGAGCCCTCGATGTGGATGTGCAGCTCGGCCTTCGGTGCGGCCCGCAGCAGGGCGGGCAGCCGGTCGCGGGGGATGCGGTCGAACAGGGCGGCGTCGGGCGGGTTCATCACGGCTCTCCGGGGGTTCGGGTCGATTATGCGCAGGGCATCCCGCACGAAACATGCCGTGGTGGCAGACTGCTGGGCCATGTCCGGTGCCACCTTCGATCCCACCCCTGCCCCGCTGCTGGTCGCCTGCCTGTGCGCCGGCTGGTGCACCGCCTGCCAGGCGTACGCGCCGGTGTTCGCCGCCGTGGCGAAGCAGTTTCCCGACGTGCCGTTCGCCTGGGTCGACATCGAGGAGCACAGCGACGCGCTCGGCGAGGCCGCCCTCGACATCGAGGACTTCCCGACGCTCATGCTGCTGCGCGGCGACGGTGCCGCGTTCTACGGCACCGTGCTGCCGCATCCCGGCACGCTCACGCGCATGGTCGAGGCGCTGCGGGACGGCGGCGCGCTCGCCGTCGGGCAGCCGTGCCCGGCGGGTTTCGCCGCGGCGGTGCGCCGCGTGGGGGCCCTGGCGCTGCTGCAATAATCGCCGCACTCCCGCCGCGCGCGGGCTTTTTACTGGCCGAGAGTTCCACCATGTCCGACGACCAACAACCCGTGTTCCAGATCCAGCGTGTCTACCTGAAGGACCTGTCGCTGGAACAGCCCAACTCGCCGCAGATCCTGGTCGAGCAGGGCCAGCCGCAGGTGGACATCAACCTCGGCGTCGAGGTCAACCCCGTGCAGGACGGCATCTTCGAGGTGAGCGTCACCGGCACCGTGACCACCAAGCTCGGCGAGCGCACGCTGTTCCTGGTCGAGGCCAAGCAGGCCGGCATCTTCGAGATCCGCAACATCCCCGAAGACCAGCTGCAGCCCATCCTCGGCATCGCCTGCCCGGGCATCGTCTACCCGTACCTGCGCGCCGTTATCGCCGACGTCATCACGCGCGCCGGCTTCCCGCCGGTGCACCTGGCCGAAGTCAACTTCCAGGCCATGTTCGAAGCCCAGCAGCAGCACCTGGCGCAGGGCAACGGCGCGGCCAACTGAGCCTGCCGCACCGCATGGAAGTCCTGCCGGGCCCCGTGCCCGCGGCCGGCCCGGTCGCGGTGCTCGGCGCCGGTGCGTGGGGCACGGCGCTGGCCGTGCACGCCGCCCACCGGCTGCCCACGCTGCTGTGGGCGCGCGACGCCGCGCAGGTCGCCGAAATGGCGGCCACCGGCAGCAACCGCCGCTACCTGCCCGACATCGCGCTGCCCGCCGCGCTGACGCTCACCGCATCGTTCGACGCCGCCGTGGCGCACGCCGCTGCCGGGGGCCTGTTCATCGTCGCCACGCCGATGGCCGGCCTGCGCGAGATGCTGCAGCGCCTGCCCGATGGCGCCGCCGTGTTGTGGCTGTGCAAGGGTTTCGAGGCCGGCAGCGGCCGCCTCGGCCACGAGATCGCGGCACAGGTGAACCCATCGCTGCGCGCCGGCGTGCTGTCCGGCCCCAGCTTCGCGCAGGAAGTGGCGCAGGGCCTGCCCACCGCGCTGGTGGCCGCCGCCACCGACCCGTCGGTGCCAGCCCGCGCCGTCGCCGCCTTCCATGGCCAGCGGCTGCGCGTCTACGGCTCGACCGACCCGGTCGGGGTCGAAGTGGGCGGCGCGGTCAAGAACGTGCTGGCGATCGCCACCGGCATCGCCGACGGCCTCGGCCTGGGCCTGAACGCGCGCGCCGCGCTGATCACCCGCGGGCTGGCCGAGATGACCCGGCTGGGCCTCGCGCTGGGCGCGCAGACCGAAACCTTCATGGGCCTCTCCGGCCTCGGCGACCTGGTGCTGACCGCCACCGGCGACCTGTCGCGCAACCGCCGGGTCGGGCTGCGGCTGGCGAGCGGGCTGCCGCTGGCGCAGGTGCTGCATGAGCTCGGCCATGTCGCCGAGGGCGTCTACAGCGCGCCCACGGTGCTGGCGCGTGCCGAGGTGCTGCAGGTGGAGATGCCGATCACGCGGGCGGTGGTCGAACTGCTGCAGGGGCGGCTGTCGGCGCCGGCTGCGGTGGCGGCGCTGATGGCTCGCGATGCGCGGTACGAAGGCTGAGGTTTTTTGAAGGGTATCGGTGTGCCCAGAGCCCGCCGGGATTCCGCCCCGGCGGGCGGGTCACTTTCTTTGGCAGCGCGCCAAAGAAATTAACCAAAGAAAACGCTGTTTGAAGACAGCGGCCCAGCCGCGCACCGAGCGGTGAGGAGGCTGGCGCAGGAACACGAGTCAACGGCGCGGGCACCGTCAGCTCCCTTGAACCACCGTGGCAGTGAACCGTCGCCGCTCTCACAGACGGCCGCCCCGCACCGCGGCCTTTACAACCTTCTGGGCCGCCCGAATGGTTCGTCTCCCGGAGCGGTGACAAGGGGGGACCGAGCCGTCGCATCCCCTGAGCAGCACTGGACGCACCCCCACCCGCACCCCTCGGTGCGCGGCGCAGCCGCTCTTCAAGTCCTTTCTTGCCTACTTCTTTGTGACCAACAAAGAAGTAGGTCGCCCTGCCGGGGCGAACTCCCGGCAGGGTCTGTCCAACCCACAACAACAACCCGGCCGGCAGGCCGCTACAGCGACAACGACAGCGACAACTACCCCGCCCCCCCGTACCCGTTCTGCCGCCAAGCCTCAAACACCGCCACCGCCACCGCATTGCTCAGGTTCAAACTGCGCTGCCCAGCCCGCATCGGCAGTCGCACCCGCTGCGCCTCGGGGAAGGTGTCGCGCAGCCCCGCCGGCAGCCCGGCGGTCTCGCAGCCGAACACCAGCCAGTCGCCCGGCTGCCAGGCCATCGCCGGCAGCGGTTGGCTGCCGCGGGTCGTGAACGCGAACAGCCGCGCCGGATCGGGCCGCTCGGCCGCCAGGAACGCAGCCCAGTCGGCATGGCGCTTCACCGGCGCGTACTCGTGGTAGTCGAGGCCGGCGCGGCGCAGCAGCTTGTCGTCCATCGAAAAACCGAGCGGCTCGATCAGGTGCAGCGCGCAGCCGGTGTTGGCCGCGAGGCGGATCACGTTGCCGGTGTTCGGCGGGATCTCGGGGTGGACGAGGACAATGCGGAACATGGGGGGCGGCGGCGAAGAGGTCAATGCAGGGCGGCGGGCGTGCGGGCCAGCACCCACACCTGCACCGACGCGGCACCGCCGCGCAGCAGCGCCGCGGTGGCCGCCTCGGCGGTGGCGCCGGTGGTCATGACGTCGTCGACCAGCGCGACATGGCGCCCGGCCAGCCGGGGCGCGGCAGCGCGCGGCACGGCAAACGCGTCGCGCACCTGTGCGCGGCGCTCGGCCCGCGAGCCGCCCTGCTGCGACGGGCCGTCGAGCAGCCGCTGCAGCGCCCGCGCCTCGGCCGGCACCCCGAGCCGCGGCCCCAGGCGGCGCGCCAGTTCCCACGCCTGGTTGTAGCCCCGTTCGCGCAGTTTCGCGGCCGACACCGGCACCGGCACCAGCAGGTCGGCGCCGAGCGGCCCTGCGGCCTGCACCGCCGCCTGCAGGCGGCCCACCAGCGGCAGCGCCAGCTCCGGCGCCTCGCGGTACTTGAAGCGCTGCACCAGGCCGTCCCACGGGAACGCGTAGTGCAACGCGGCCAGGCTGCGCCGCTGCAACGGCGGCGCGAGCAGGCAGGCGCCGCAGCGCGCCTGGCCGGCCGGGACTCCGAGGGCGCAGCCATCGCAGCGGTGCACCGGCAGCGCAAAGCGCGCCAGGCAGTCGTCGCAGAAACCGCCGACGCAGCCGCTGCGGCACACCAGGCAGGCGCCACCCACGCGCGCGGCAAGCCGGCGCAGCGGGGTCGTCATGGAGGAGATCAGGGACCGGGCCGGCATGGGGCGATGACTATACTGCCCGCCCCATGGCCGACCCTGCCGCCGCCCCCGACCCCGCCCGCCGCCTCGACCCGACCGCTCTTCAGCGCCAGCTGACCCGCGTGGTGCGCGAAGGCGCCGCCGCGCCGGCCTGGCTGCTCGGCGAGATCGGCCGGCGCATGGACGAGCGGCTCGGCTGGATCCGCCGCGAGCCCGCCGACGCGCTGGTGTGGTGGCCCGAGCTGGGCGGCGGCGAGGCGCTGCTGCGCCAGCGCTACCCGGCCGCGCGGCTGCAGACGCAGGCCGCGCCCGGCGCCGGGCCGCGCGCCGGCAGCCCGTGGTGGAAAAAAGCCTGGGGCCGCGCGCGCGACAGCGCCCCCTTCGACCCGGCCGCCCCCGGCACCGTCGGCCTGGTGTGGGCCAACATGATGCTGCACTGGGCGCCGGACCTGCCGGCGCTGCTGGCCACCTGGCAGCGCACGCTGCAGGTGGACGGCTTCCTGATGTTCAGCTGCTTCGGGCCGGACACCGCCCGCGCGCTGCAGCCCCTGCACGACGCCCTTGGCTGGGGCCCGGCCGCCGCGCCGTTCGTCGACATGCACGACCTCGGCGACCTGCTGGTGCAGGGCGGTTTCGCGGATCCGGTGATGGACATGGAGTTCATCACCCTCAGCTGGCCCGACCTACCGGCGATGCTGGCCGAGCTGCGCGGCCTGGGCGGCAACGTCGCCGTCGACCGCGCCGCCGCATTGCGCACGCCGCGGGCGCAGGCGCGCTGGCAGGCCGAGGCCGAACAGCGCCTGCGCGGCCCCGACGGCCGCCTGCAGCTGCGCTTCGAGATCGTCTACGGCCACGCGTTCAAGCCGGCGCCGCGGGCCAAGGTGCAGGCCGAGACCACCGTGTCGCTGGACGCCATGCGCACGATGGTGCGCCAGGGCCGCGCAGGCAATCCTGACTGATCCGGGAACCGCGGGGGCGCTCGCATTGCGGCCGCTTTCAACGGCCGAATAGAATGCCGGTCGTTTCCGCTCACGAACGTCCTGCTCTGATGCAGATCAAGGCCCCTCCATCCGGAGGCCGCCTGATCGAGCCGAAGTTGAGTTCCGACTCCAGGTGCGAGCGGGCGGAAGCCGGTGACCAGGACCGGCCGCCGTCTGCCGAGGAGCGGGCACGGACAGAAGAAGTTCCTGAACACCACGAACGCGGACGGACGCGCAGCACGGTCGACAGCGCTGCCGACCACGCGCCGGTTTCAAGAGACAGAAAGCGAGCGAGATGGAAACGAAGAGCACCCTGTGGCGTCGTGCCAGCCGGTTCGGGCTGACGGCTGCTGCATCCCTCACCGCGACGGCCGCCCTCGCGGTGGAGAACCTGCCCGGTGGTCCCGCGGTACGCCAGCTGGATTTCCAGCCCGCCGTGACGAAGATCGCCGAGAACCAGGCGTGGCTGCACTACGTGATGCTGATCATCTGCAGCGTCATCTGCGTGGCCGTGTTCGGGGTGATGTTCTATTCCATCATCAAGCACCGCAAGTCGAAGGGCCACAAGCCGGCCAACTTCCACGAGAGCGTCGCGGTCGAGGTGGCCTGGACCATCATCCCCTTCATCATCGTGATCGGCATGGGCGCCATGGCGACCAAGACCGTGGTCGCGATGAAGGACACCACCAACGCCGACCTGACCATCAAGGCCACCGGCTACCAGTGGAAGTGGGGCTACGACTACCTGAACGGCGAAGGCGCGGGCATCAAGTTCCTGTCGACGCTGGACACCGCGCAGCGCAACCTGTCCGACGCCGGCACGCCGCAGGGTGTCGACTACCTGCTGAAGGTGGACCACCCGCTGGTGGTGCCGGTCGACCGCAAGGTGCGCATCATCACCACCGCCAACGACGTCATCCACGCATGGATGATCCCGGCCTTCGGCGTCAAGCAGGACGCCATCCCCGGCTTCGTGCGCGACACCTGGTTCCGTGCCGAGAAGGTGGGCGACTACTATGGCCAGTGCGCCGAGCTCTGCGGCAAGGAACACGCCTACATGCCGATCCACGTGAAGGTGCTGTCGCAGGCCGACTACGCCGCGTGGACGCAGGAAGAACTGAAGAAGGCCGCGGCGGCCGCCGACGATCCGAACAAGGAATGGAAGCTCGACGAGCTGATCGCCCGCGGCGAGAAGGTCTACGCGGCGAACTGCCAGGCCTGCCACCAGCCCAACGGCAAGGGCGCCGGCCCGATCCTGCCGCTGGACGGCTCGAAGATCGTGACCAGCGACAACCACGCCGAGCAGATCAACGTGGTGCTGCACGGCCGCAACGCGATGCCGCCGTGGAAGCAGCTCTCCGACACCGAGCTCGCCGCCGTGATCACCTTCACGAAGAACGCGTGGTCGAACAAGACCGGCCAGCTGGTGCAGCCCGCCGAGATCGTGGCCGCCCGCAAGTAAGCCGCAGAACACAGAGGACATCCCCATGAGTGCTGTACTCGACCCCCACGGTCACGCGCACGGTCACGGACACGGCCACGGTCACGACGAGGCCCACGAACACCCGCACGGCTGGCGCCGCTGGGTCTTCGCGACCAACCACAAGGACATCGGGACGCTGTACCTGCTGTTCGCGTTCACGATGCTGATCATCGGCGGCATCCTGGCGCTGTGCATCCGCCTCGAGCTGTTCCAGCCCGGCCTGCAGTTCTTCAACCCCGAACTGTTCAACTCGTTCACCACGATGCACGGGCTGATCATGGTGTTCGGCGCGATCATGCCGGCCTTCGTCGGCTTCGCGAACTGGATGATCCCGCTGCAGATCGGCGCCTCCGACATGGCGTTCGCGCGGATGAACAACTTCAGCTTCTGGCTGATGGTGCCCGCCGCGATCATGCTGGTCGCCGGCTTCTTCATGCCCGGCGGCGCGCCGGCGGCCGGCTGGACGCTCTACGCCCCGCTGACGCTGCAGATGGGCCCGTCGATGGACGCCGGCATCTTCGCGATGCACATCCTCGGCGCCTCGTCGATCATGGGGTCGATCAACATCGTCGTCACCATCCTGAACATGCGCGCGCCCGGCATGACGCTGATGAAGATGCCGATGTTCGCCTGGACCTGGCTGATCACCGCGTACCTGCTGATCGCGGTGATGCCAGTGCTCGCCGGCGCGATCACGATGACGCTGACCGACCGCCACTTCGGCACCAGCTTCTTCAACCCGGCCGGCGGCGGCGACCCGGTGATGTACCAGCACGTGTTCTGGTTCTTCGGTCACCCCGAGGTCTACATCATGATCCTGCCGGCGTTCGGCATCGTCAGCCAGATCGTCCCGGCGTTCGCCCGCAAGCCGCTGTTCGGCTACTCGTCGATGGTCTACGCCACCGCGTCGATCGCGATCCTGTCGTTCATCGTCTGGGCGCACCACATGTACACGACCGGCATGCCCGTCACGGGGCAGCTGTTCTTCATGTACGCGACGATGCTGATCTCGGTGCCCACCGGCGTGAAGGTGTTCAACTGGCTGGCGACGATGTGGAAGGGCTCGATGACCTTCGAGACCCCGATGCTGTGGGCCGTCGGCTTCATCTTCGTGTTCACGCTGGGCGGCTTCACCGGGCTGATCTGCTCGATGGCGCCGATCGACATCAACCTGCAGGACACCTACTACGTCGTCGCGCACTTCCACTACGTGCTGGTGGCCGGCTCGCTGTTCGCGCTGTTCGCCGGCGTGTACTACTGGGGTCCGAAGTGGAGCGGCGTGATGTACTCCGAGGCGCGCGGCAAGTTCCACTTCTGGGGCTCGCTGATCACCTTCAACGTCACGTTCTTCCCGATGCACTTCCTCGGCCTGGCCGGCATGCCGCGTCGCTATGCCGACTACCCGATGCAGTTCGCCGACTTCAACGCCCTGGCCTCCGTCGGTGCGTTCGGTTTCGGCCTGATGCAGGTGTACTTCTTCCTGTTCGTCGTCGTGCCGATGATGCGCGGCAAGGGCGAACCGGCACCGCAGCGTCCCTGGGAAGGGGCCGAAGGCCTGGAATGGGAAGTGCCCTCGCCGGCGCCGTTCCACACCTTCGAGGAACCGCCCAAGTTGAACGGCGCGGCCACCAAGATCGTCGCCTGAGGCCATGACGAACGAAGAACAGGCTCGCCGCAACCGGCGCCTCGGCTGGATCCTCTTCAGCGTGGCGCTGGTGTTCGGCCTGGGCTTCGTGGCCAAGATCATCCTGTTCAGCCGCTGACCGGTCCCGCACGATGGCCCGTCCCACATCCTCGCTGATGTCGCGCGCACTGCGCCGCGACAACCTGCAGATGGTGGCCAAGCTCGCGCTGCTCACCGGCGTGATGTTCGGCTTCGGCTACGCGCTGGTGCCGATGTACAAGCACATCTGCGAGGCGCTGGGCATCAACGTGCTCAGCCGCGGCGAGCGCGAGGCCGGCAAGAGCGGCGCGGTCAACACGCAGGTGGACACCAGCCGCACCATCACCGTCGAGTTCGACGCCAACGCCCGCGGCGTGTGGGACTTCAAGCCCGCCGCCGCGAGCCTGAAGGTGCACCCTGGCGAGGTCACGACGGTGATGTACGAGTTCCGCAACCTGCAGAACCGCACCATGGCGGCGCAGGCGATCCCGAGCTATGCGCCGAAGCGGGCCTCGGCCCACTTCAACAAGCTCGAGTGTTTCTGCTTCAACGAATACACGCTGCAGCCGGGCGAACGCAAGCAGTGGCCGGTGGTCTTCGTGATCGACCCGAAGCTGCCCAAGGACGTCACCACCATCACGCTGTCGTACACCTTCTTCGAGGTGGGCGGCAAGGTGCCCCCGGCGCCGCAGTCATGACCCCGACGATGACCACCACGCCTCCCGAAGACGAAGCCGGCCTGCGCGGCGCCTCGCGGCGCAAGGGCTCCTTCGTGCAGTCGATGCGCGCGGTGGCGTGGTCGTTCTTCGGCATCCGCAAGGGCTCCGAGCACGACCGCGACATGCAGCAGCTGAACCCCGTGCACGTGATCATCGCGGGCATCCTCGGCGCACTGCTGTTCATCGCGGTGCTGATCTTCGTCGTGCGGGCCGTCACCAGCGGCGCGTCCTGACGAGCGCGATCAACCCATATCGAAAACCCAGAGACGAAAGACCCAGGAGCAAGCATGTCGGCCAGCACGCAGGGCAAGACGCCCTACTACTTCGTTCCGGCGCCATCGCGACATCCCGTCCTGATGGCCGCCGGGCTGTTCTTCGTGATCCTCGGTGCCGGCCAATGGACCAACGGCCACCAGTGGGGCATGTACTCGCTGTTCTTCGGCCTGCTGTGGTCGGCCGTGGTGCTGCGCCAGTGGTTCGGCGAAGCCGCCGGCGAGAGCGAAGGCGGCCTCTACAGCGACCGCATCGACGTCTCCTTCCGCTGGAGCATGGCGTGGTTCATCTTCTCGGAGGTGATGTTCTTCGGAGCCTTCTTCGGCGCGCTGTTCTGGGCCCGCACGATGTCGGTCCCGAGCCTCGGCAGCCTGGACAACGCCATCCTGTGGCCCGACTTCAAGGCCATCTGGCCCTCGGTGCAGGCCGGCGCCACCGCGTCGCCGGCCGGCACGGTCGAGCCGTTCTCGACCATGGGGCCGTGGCCGATCCCGACCATCAACACCGCGCTGCTGCTGACCTCGGGCGTGACGCTGACGATCGCGCACCACGCGCTGATCGCCGGCCACCGCGCCAAGTGCATCCTCTGGATGTGGATCACCGTCGCGCTGGGCACCACCTTCCTGGGCTTCCAGGCCTACGAGTACCACCACGCGTACAGCGAACTGAACCTCAAGCTCAGCTCCGGCGTGTTCGGCTCGACGTTCTACATGCTGACCGGCTTCCACGGCTTCCATGTCTGCGTCGGCGCCCTGATGCTGCTGTTCATCACCATCCGGCTGATGAAGGGGCACTTCACGCCCGAGCGCCACTTCGGCTTCGAAGGCGCCGCGTGGTACTGGCACTTCGTCGACGTCGTCTGGCTGGGCCTGTACGTCGTCGTCTACTGGCTCTGATCGGCAGGCCAGCACCGACACCGGAAGAGCGCCTGCGGGCGCTCTTTTTTTACGGCGCCGCGACCGCGCGGAAGCCGGTGGGATGGATCCAGCCCATCCACCACGACAGCAGGATGAGCACGAACAGCGCCACCGACACGCCGACGCGCACCGCCAGCGCCCGGGCCATGCGACGGTGCTGCTGGATCTCGTCACCGTCCGCCGGGCGGCCCTTGAGCATGAACACCCCGGCCGCGGCCAGCGCACCGAGGATCACGACAAACGCCAACAGGACAAGGGCTTTCATGGCGACCGATTATTCCCCCTCGCAAAACCCCTGGGCGTGAATCGACTCGGATGAAAACCGTTCCCCTGCGCCGCTGGGCCGTGCTGGCCGCCGCGCTGGTCGGCGCCGCCGTGACCGCGCGGCTGGGTGTCTGGCAGCTCGACCGCGCAGCGCAGAAGGTCGCGCTGCAGGCGCAGATCGAAGAGCGCGCCCGCGCCGCCCCGCTGGCTGCGGCCGACCTGGCACGCGACGAGGCCGCCGCCGCGGGGCAGCTGCAGCGGCCCGCGCGTGTCGCCGGCCACTGGCAGCACGGCGCCACCGTGTTCCTCGACAACCGCACCATGGACGGCCGCACCGGCTTCCTGGTCGTCACGCCCCTGCAACTGGCGGACGGCGAGACGCTGCTGGTGCAGCGCGGCTGGGCGCCGCGCGACGCCCAGGACCGGGCCCGGCTGCCCGCCGCGCCGCTGGCCGAGGGCGAGGTGCAGTTGCAGGGCCGGCTCGCCCCTTGGCCTTCGCAGCTACTGCAGCTGGGCGCGTCGCAGGCCGGCACGATCCGGCAGAATCTCGACCGCGACACGTTTGCCCGCGAGCTGCGGCAACCGCTGCTGCCGGTGACGCTGCAACTGACCGCCCCGCCCCGGCCGGCATCGGCCCCGGCGCCGCAGGACGATGGCCTGCTGCGCCACTGGTGGGTGCCCACCGCCGACGTCTCGAAACACTACGGCTACGCCGTTCAATGGTTCGCGCTCGCCGCGCTGATCGCAGGTCTCTATGTCTGGTTCCAACTCGTCCGTCCCCGGCTCCGCGCGCAACGTGGCACGTGAGCTCGCCGAGCCGCTGGGGCTGTCGGTGCATTCGATCCCGGTGCCGCGGCCCGAGGCCGACGCCCGCACCCGCAACGGCCGCCTGAAGATGATCCTGGTGCTGCTGGTGTGTGCCGCGCCGGTGATCGCTTCGTACCTGTCGTACTACGTGTTCCGCCCCCAGCTGCGCAACAACTACGGCACGCTGATCGAGCCGATGCGCCCGCTGCCGGCGGCCGGCGCGCTGCCGCTCACCGACCTGCAGGGCCGGCCGGTCGATCCGACGTCGCTGCTCGACCAGTGGCTGCTGGTGGTGGTCGCCGACGGCAGCTGCGACGCCACGTGTGAGCGGCTGCTCTACGCGCAGCGCCAGCTGCGCGAATCGATGGGCCGCGAGAAGGAGCGCATGGACCGCGTCTGGCTCGTCACCGGCAATGCACCGCGCGCCGAGCTGCTGCCGGCGCTGGAGCAGGCCACGGTGCTGCGCACCGACAGCACCGCGCTGAAACAGTGGCTGCAGCCGGCCCCCGGGGAGTCGATCGGCGCGCACCTGTACCTGGTCGACCCGATGGGCCACTGGATGATGCGCTTCCCGCCGCAGTTCGACCCGGCCAAGGTCAAGCGTGACCTCGACCGCCTGCTGCGTGCCGCGTCGTCGTGGGACACCGAGGGCCGCGACCCCGCGCACATCCAGGCGCTGCGGAAATGAACGACGCCTCCCCGCTGAGCCCGCTCGAGCTGATCGACCTCGCCCCGGTCGCGCAGATCCTGATCGTCGGCGCCGTGCTGGCCACGCTGGCGCTGGTGCCCCTGCTGTGGCGGCAGCGCCATGCACCCGTGAGCGCGCGGCTGCGTGCCCTCACGGTGCTGACCACGTTCCTGACCTTCGACCTGGTGATGTTCGGCGCCTTCACGCGGCTCACCGACTCCGGCCTCGGCTGCCCCGACTGGCCGGGCTGCTACGCCACCGCCAGCCCGCTGGGCGCACACGCCGAGATCAGCGCCGCGCAGGCCGAGGCGCCGCACGGCCCCGTCACCCATCAGAAAGCCTGGATCGAGATGGTCCACCGCTACCTCGCCACCGGTGTCGGCGCGCTGCTGACGGTGCTGATGGTGTGGAGCTGGCGCGCCGCGCGCCGCGGCGACGATCCGCACGCGGCGCCGCGCTGGGCGGTGCTGAGCTTCCTGTGGGTGTGTGTGCAGGGTGCCTTCGGCGCGCTCACCGTGACAATGAAGCTGTACCCGCTGATCGTCACGCTGCACCTGCTCGGCGGCATCGTGCTGCTGGCGCTGCTGGCGTGGCAGGCCGAGCGCTACCGCGCCGAGCGGGCGGTGCTGTCGCCGGCGCTGCGCGCCGGTGTCGCCGCGGTGCTGGCGCTGCTGCTGCTGCAGAGCGCGCTCGGCGGCTGGGTCAGCACCAACTACGCGGTGCTGGCCTGCGAAGGGTTCCCCACCTGCAGCGGTCAATGGTGGCCGGCCGGCGACTACGCGCAGGGCTTCGAGCTGCTGCGGCCGCTTGGGCAGCAGGGCGACGGCCAGGCGCTCGAGTTCGGCGCGCTGGTCGCGATCCACTGGGTCCACCGCCTCGGCGCGCTGGCCGTGACGCTGGCGGTGGGCACCCTCTACCTCGCGCTGCGGCGCCACGGGCCCGCGGGCGTGCAACGCCTCGCCGTCGCGCTGGCCGCGGTCACCGTGCTGCAACTGCTCACCGGCTTGAGCAACGTCGTGCTCGGCTGGCCGCTGGTGGCCGCCGTGCTGCACACCGGCGGCGCGGCCGCGCTGGTGGCCGTGCTCACGACATTGCTGGCGCGCACCGCCGCCGTCCGAACCGATGCCCGCGCCGCCGCCCCGCGCACGGCCTGGCAGTCCTGATCCCGCCGTCCCATGTCCTCCGCCACCACCCTTGCCCACGATGGCGCGCCGTCCCGCTGGCGCCAGTACCTCGCGCTGACCAAGCCGCGGGTCGTGCAGCTGATCGTCTTCTGCGCGCTGATCGGCATGCTGCTCGCGGTGCCCGGCCTGCCCGACCTCGGCCAGGCCCGCGTCGCACTGCTGGCCACGATCGGCATCTGGCTGGTCGCCAGCGCCGCCGCCGCGTTCAACTGCCTGATCGAGCAGCAGATCGACGCCCGCATGAAACGCACCGCCTGGCGACCCACCGCGCGCGGCGAGCTGAGCCGATCGCAGACGTTGCTGTTCTCCACCGTGCTCTGCGCCGCCGGCATGGTGCTGCTGCACGAGGCGGTGAACCCGCTGACCGCCTGGCTGACCTTCGGCACCTTCGTCGGCTACGCGGTGGTCTACACCGTGATCCTGAAGCCGCTGACGCCGCAGAACATCGTCATCGGCGGCGCCTCGGGCGCGATGCCGCCGGTGCTCGGCTGGGCGGCGCTGACCGGCGAGGTCGGCCCCGAGGCCATCATCCTGTTCCTGATCATCTTCCTGTGGACGCCGCCGCACTTCTGGGCGCTGGCGCTGTACCGCGCCGACGACTACGCGCAGGCCGGCCTGCCGATGCTGCCGGTGACCCACGGCAACGACTTCACGCGGCTGCAGATCCTGCTCTACACCTTCGTGCTGTTCACCGCGCTGATGCTGCCGTTCGTGCAGGGCATGAGCGGCTGGGTCTACCTGGTCAGCGCGGTGGTCCTCGGCGCGCGCTTCATCCAGCTCGCCTGGCAGCTCTGGCGACAGTACAGCGAGCCGCTCGCGCGCAAGACCTTCCGCTTCTCGATCTGGCAGCTCAGCCTCCTGTTCGCCGCGCTGCTGATCGACCACTACACCCGGCCCCTCTTCGCGTGATGACGACACCCTCTTCTTCGCTGCCCACCCGTCGCCGCCTGCTGCTGGCCGCTGGCGCCGCCACGCTGCTGGCCGCCTGCGACCGCACGCCGAAGCCGAGCTTCAAGTCGGTAGACATCACCGGCGCCGAATACGCCCGCCGGCTGCGCCTGCCCGATGCCGACGGCCACCCGCGCAGCCTCGACGAGTTCAAGGGCAAGGTCGTGGTCGTGTTCTTCGGCTACACGCAGTGCCCCGACGTCTGCCCCACCACGCTGCAGCAGCTGGTCGAGACCAAGCGCCTGCTCGGCCCGCAGGGCGACAAGCTGCAGGGCCTGTTCGTCACGGTCGATCCCGCGCGCGACACGCCCGAGATCCTGAAGGCCTACACCGGCGCGTTCGACCCCACCTTCATCGCGCTGCGCGGCAACGACGACGAGGTCGCCCAGGCCGCGAAGGAATTCAAGATCTTCTACCGCAAGGTCGACGGCGCCACCCCCCAGGGCTACACCATCGACCACACCGCCGCGTCGTACGTGATCGACCCGCAGGGCCGCCCGCGGCTGTATGTGCGCCACGGCATGACGGCCGCCGATCTGGCGGCAGACATCAAGCTGCTGTTGGAGCAGAAAGGCTGATCGGGCACGCCCGTATACTGATTTGCCGAGCCGCAGGAGGTCTCGTCACGATGGGCGCCTTCGATCCTCGTCCATCCTGGCTGCCAGCCCGACACCGGCTGACGGTCGAGCAGTATCACCGCATGGGCGAAGCCGGCATCCTGGGTCCGGACGAGCGAGTCGAACTGATCGAGGGAGAGGTCGTCCAGATCGCACCCATCGGCACCCGGCACGCCGCTGCCGTGATGCGGTTGAACCGGTTGCTCTCGGTCGTCATCGGTGAAGCGGCCATCGTCTCGGTGCAGAACCCGGTGTGCCTCGACGACGGTTCCGAGCCTCAACCTGACATCACCCTGCTGCGCCCGCGCGCCGACTTCTACGCCGGCGCCCACCCCCGCCCGGCCGACGTGCTGCTGGTCATCGAGGTGGCCGACAGCAGCGCGCGGTACGACCGCGACATCAAGCTGCCGCTGTATGCCGCGGCGGGTGTGCCCGAGGTGTGGCTGGTCGACCTGGAAGCGCGGCTGCTGCGCTGTCACCAACAGCCGGTGGGCGGCGAATACCGGCTGTCCGAGATCATCGAACAACCCGGGCTGCAAGCACCGGTGGCCCTGCCTCAACTGCGGCTGGACCTGACCGGCCTGCTCGACTGAACCGCGTCACCGCGCCGACAGCGTTTCCCAGCGCTCCAACAACCCCATCAGGTCCTCCTCGATGGCGGCGTAGCGGGTCTGCACCTCGGTGATGCGGGCCGATCCCTGCTGGTAGAGCTCGGTGCCGGCCAACGCCTCGCCGAGGGTCTTCTGTTCGGTCTCGAGCGCCTCGATGCGCGCCGGCAGTTCGTCCAGTTCGCGCTGTTCCTTGTAGCTGAGCTTGGTGCGCTTGGGCGCCGTGGCAGGCGGCGCGGCGGCGGGGGCGGCCTTCGGCGCTTCGGCGGCCGGCTTCGGCGCGGCGGCCGCGGCGCGCTGCGACTGCGCCAGCCAGTCCTCCACGCCGCCTTCGTATTCGCGCCAGCGGCCCTCACCCTCCGAGACGATCGTGCTGGTGACCACCGCGTCGACGAAGCGGCGGTCGTGGCTGACGAGGAACACGGTGCCGGGGTAGTCCTGCAGCAGTTCCTCGAGCAGCTCGAGGGTCTCGATGTCGAGGTCGTTGGTCGGCTCGTCGAGCACCAGCACGTTGGCGGGCTTGGCGAACAGGCGCGCCAGCAGCAGGCGGTTGCGCTCGCCGCCGGAGAGGCTCTTCACCGGCGAGTTGGCCCGCGCCGGCGAGAACAGGAAGTCGCCCAGGTAGCTCATCACGTGCTTGCGCTGCGTGCCGGTCTCGATCCACTCGGAACCCGGGCTGATGGTGTCGGCCAGCGTGCGCTCGGGATCGAGCACCTCGCGCATCTGGTCGAAGTAGGCCACCTGCAGCTTGGTGCCGAGCTTCACGCTGCCGCTGTCGGGCGCCAGCTCGCCGAGGATCATCTTCAGCAGCGTGGTCTTGCCGGCGCCGTTCGGGCCGATCAGGCCGACCTTGTCGCCCCGCAGGATGGTGGCGGTGAAATCGCGCACGATGGTGCGCTCGCCATAGCGCTTGGTGACATCCTCCAGCGCCGCGACGATCTTGCCGCTGGCCTGGCCGGCGTCGACGTCCAGCCGCACCTTGCCGACCACGTCGCGGCGCTGCGAGCGCTGGTCGCGCAGCACCATGAGCCGCTGCACGCGGCTCACGCTGCGGGTGCGCCGGGCCTCGACGCCCTTGCGGATCCACACTTCTTCCTGCGCCAGCAGCTTGTCGGCCCGCGCATTGGCCAGCGCCTCGGACTCGAGCTCGCGCGCCTTGGTGGCCTCGTAGGCGCTGAAGCGGCCGGGGTAGCTGCGCAGCGCGCCGCGATCGAGCTCGACGATGCGGGTGGAGACGGCGTCGAGGAACGCGCGGTCGTGGGTGATCACCAGCAGCGCGCCGCGGAACCCGATCAGCAGCTCCTGCAGCCACAGGATGGCTTCGAGGTCGAGGTGGTTGGTCGGCTCGTCGAGCAGCAGCACGTCGGGCGCGGCCACCAGCGCCTGCGCCAGCGCGACCCGCTTGCGCAGGCCGCCCGAGAGCGCGTCGACGCGGGCTTCGGGGGTCAGGTGCAGCCGCTGCAGCGTTTCCTCGACGCGCTGTTCCCAGGTCCAGCCGTCGAGCGCCTCGAGGCGCGACTGCAGCGCGTCCAGGTCATCGCCCGGCGCGTGCGCCTCGTAGCGCTCGCGCAGCGCCTTCGCTTCGGCGACCCCTTCGCTGACGGCCTCGAACACCGTTGCGTCCGCGGCGAACGCCGGCTCCTGCGGCACGTAGTAGCGCCGCAGGTTCTGCTGCAGCTGCAGCGTGCCGTCGTCGGGCCGCTCGAGGCCGGCGAGGATCTTCAGCAGCGACGACTTGCCGGTGCCGTTGCGGCCGATCAGGCCGATGCGTTCGCCGGCGTCGAGCGACAGCGCGGCATGGTCGAGCAGGGCCACGTGACCGTAGGCCAGGCTGGCGTCGACGAGGGTGAGGAGGGCCATGGGCAGAGCGATGCGCAGAATCCACGATTATCCCTGCCGCCCAGAGCCCGCACGGGCAGTCACAGCCGCGGCACGTCGTCAAGGCAAAGTTCGTTACCCGCCGCAGCCGAGGGTAAAAAAGTCTTCGGCCGTGGGGCTTTTGTCACGGCTGTGGCATGGTCCGCGGCGACCCACCCGAACCGAGACGGAGAAAAACATGACCGCAGGGCTCGCCGAACGGCTCACCGGCCTGTTGCCCGTGGCACAGGCTGCACCCGACACCGCCGCCTCCGCCGCCCAGGTCGCCGCCAGCGCGGCGTCGTCGGTGATCGAAGCCGCCTCGCAGGCCGCCGGTGCCGCCGGCCCGACCCTGGCGCCCGCCCTGTGGACACTGGACCGCTGGCGCCACGCCGACCCGGCGATGGGCCTGGCGCTGCTGATGCTGCTGGCGCTGTTCGCCGGCGAGGCCGTGCACCGCCTGACGCGCCTGCCGCGGGCGATCGGCCCGATGCTGGTCGGCGCGCTGGCCAGCCCGGCCGCGCTGCGGCTGGTCGACCTGGACGACATCGAACCGTGGAAGCCGCTGCTCGACCTGGCGGTGGGCGTGCTGCTGTTCGAACTGGGCACCCGGCTGCAGCCGCGCTGGCTGGTGCACAACCCGTGGCTGACGCTGAAGTCGCTCGGCGAGGCGCTGCTCGCCGGCGTGCTGGTGGCCTTCACGCTGGTGTGGATGGGAGCGCCCGGCGCCTCGGCGGTGCTGGCAGGCATCGTGGCGATGTCCACCTCCCCGGTGATCACGCTGAACGGCATCAACGAACTGTCGGCGCGTGGCCAGGTCACCGAGCGGCTGCTGACGCTGTGCGCCGTCAACAGCGTGCTCGCGGTGCTCGGGCTGAAGGTGTGGGGCGTGGTCGCCGCGTCGTTCGCCACCGCCGGCACCAGCCCCTGGTCGTCGGTGCTGGCCGAGGCGCTGTACGCGCTGTGCGGCTCGTTCCTGCTGGGCGCGATCGCCGGGCTGCTGGTGGAACGGCTGTCGCGCATGCTGGGCAATCCGCCGTCGCGCGCGCTCCTTCAATTGGGCATCGTCGTGCTGTCGGCGCTGCTGGCGGCGCAGTACGGCCTGTCGGCGCTGCTGGCGCTGCTGGTGGCCGGTGTGGTGGCGCGCGCCCGCATGGGCCACACGCTGCAGGTCGAGCCGCAGTTCGGCCTGATGGGCAGCGCGCTGACGCTGCTGCTGTTCCTGTCGATCGGGCTGCTGGCCACCTTGCACGGCGCCGGCACGCTGGTGCCGTGGGTGCTGGCGATCATCGCCGCGCGCGCGCTGGGCAAGGCACTGGCGGTGATGCTGCTGGCGCGGCCCTCGGGGCTGGGCTGGCGTCAATCGGCGGGGCTGGCGCTGGCCCTGCAGCCGGCCTCGGGGCTGGCGGTGCTGTCGGTCGGCGCCAGCTTCGCCTGGCCGGTGGGCTGGGCCACGCCCGATGCACAGGTGTTCGAGGCGCTGCTGATCGCCATCGGCCTGCTGCAGGTGGCCGGCCCCGCGTTCACCCACTGGGGCTTGCGCCTCGTGGCCCGCGAAGGCCGCTGACATGACGCCCCCAAGCTCGCTGTCGCTCGCTACCCCCCGAGGGGGCTCCGGCAACGGACCGGCAAAGCCGGATCCATGCCGGGCCTTGACGAATCCCGGACGGAGTACTTCATGACGTTGGAAGCCTTCAACACCTCCGAACCGCTGACGCTGGGCGTCGAGCTCGAGCTGCAGCTGGTGGGCACGCACGACTTCGACCTGGTGCCGCAGGCCACCGACCTGCTGCGCGAGACCGCGCGGCACACCGGCGCCTGGGACATCAAGCCCGAGATCACGCGCAGCATGATTGAGATCGGCACCTCGGTGCAGCGCGAGCATGCCCCGCTGCTGGCCGAGCTGCGCGACCTGCGCGGCCAGATCACGCGCGCCTCGCGGCGGCTCAACATCGCGGTGGCCGGCGGCGGCACGCACGCGTTCCAGCACTGGGGCGAGCAGCAGATCTTTCCCACCGAGCGCTTCCACTACCTGAACGACCTGTACGGCTACCTGGCCAAGCAGTTCACCGTGTTCGGCCAGCATGTGCACGTGGGGTGCCCGAACGGCGACGAGGCGCTGTGGCTGCTGCACGCGCTGTCGCGTTACGTGCCGCACTTCATCGCGCTGGCCGCGTCGTCGCCGTACGTGCAGGGGCAGGACACCGGCTTCGACTCGGCGCGGCTGAACTCGGTGTTCGCGTTCCCGCTGTCGGGCCGGGCGCCGTTCGTGCGCAGCTGGGCCGAGTTCGAGACCTACTTCGACAAGATGGCCAACACCGGCGTGGTGCGCTCGATGAAGGACTTCTACTGGGACATCCGCCCCAAGCCCGAGTTCGGCACCATCGAGCTGCGCGTGTGCGACACGCCGCTGACGGTGGAGAAGGCCGCCGCGCTGGCGATCTACCTGCAGGCGATCTGCCGCTACCTGCGCGAGGAGAAGCCCTTCGAGCCCGAGGAAGACGACTACCTCGTCTACACCTACAACCGCTTCCAGGCCTGCCGCTTCGGCCTGGAAGGCGAGATCGTCGACCCGAAGAGCAAGCAGCGCGTGCGCATCACCGACGACATCGTGCGCACCCTGGCCAAGGTGGAAGCGCACGCGGTCGACCTCAGGGGCTTCGAGGCCTGCAACCTGCTGCGCGAATCGCTGCACCAGGGCAACGATGCCAGCTGGCTGCGCGCCCAGCGTGCGCGCGGGCTGCCGCTGCCCGCGGTGGTCGAACTGGCGGCGCAGCGCTGGGCCGGCTGAGCCGGCAGCCTGCAACACGCGGCGCAGCGCACCGACGCAACTGGGCGTCCTTCTCCGACCTGTTCCGCCGACCGCACGGGAGCACGATGGGGGAACCTATCGTCAGAGGGGGCGGAGCATCCGCCGCCGAGGAGGTACGCCATGGCCGTGATGTCCAGTCTCCTGCCGCTGCGCTGCGAAGAACGCGTCGATGCCGACGACGAACTCGCGCGGCTCGCCGATTTCAAGTGGCTGATGGTGCCGCACGGGTTGCGCATCGACCTGCCGCGCCTGATCCGCGACCGCATCTACGCGCGGCAGTGCCTCGATGCCGCACGGGCGACGCCGTCGGCGCTGGTGCGCAAGCGCGCCGAGCAGGTGCTGCCGCCGCTCTGCTGAGGCGCGGCGTCAGCGCCGCCGCCACAGCGCACTGGCGAGCGCCGCCGCCACAGCGACCAGCACCAGCGGCCAGAGGCCGAAGCGCCCCGCCCACCAGGCATAGGGCGTGACACCCTCGCGGCCCTGCACCTCGGTCTTCAGCACGCCCACCGTGTACGGCGCCAGCGCCGCGGTGACGCGGCCGGTGTGGTCGATCACGGCCGTGGCGCCGGTGTTGGTGGCCCGCACCGTCGGGCGCTGCAGTTCGAGGCTGCGCATGCGGGCGATCTGCAAATGCTGGCCCACCGCGACCGTCGGCCCGAACCAGCCGATGTTGCTGAGGTTGGCCAGCACGGTCGGCGCGGTGGCCGGGTCGACAAAACGCGCGGCCAGCTCCTCGCCGTACAGATCCTCGTAGCAGATGTTCGGCCCGATGCGGGCGCCGCGCACCGGCCACGACGGCGCCGCCAACGGGCCGCGGTCGAAGTCGCCGAGCGGGATGTCCATCAGCCGCACGAACCAGCGGAAGCCGAACGGGATGAACTCGCCGAACGGCACCAGGTGGTGCTTGTCGTAGCGGTAGCCGTCGCCCTCGGGGCCGAGGCCGCGCGCGGCGTTGGTGTAGCCCTGGCGCTCGTCGCCCAGCGGCAGCCCGATCAGCGCGTGCTGGCGGCCTTCGCCGAAGCGCCGCACCAGCGCCTCCCACAGGCCGGGGGGCAGCTGGTCCGGCAACAGCGGGATCGCGGTCTCGGGTGCCACCACCAGGTCGGCGTCGGTGCGCGCCAGCGTCTGCACGTGCCAGCTCAGCGCCTCGTAGAGGTAGCGGCTCTCGAACTTTTCTTCCTGCGGCACGTTGCCCTGCAGCAGCGCCACCGTCAGCCGCGCGCCGGGCGACGTGAAGGCCTGCGGCAGCGTCTGCGGCACCGCCACCAGCAGCAACGCGGCCACCAGCGCACCACGGCCGCCCCGCCACAGGCCGAGCCGCGCCGCCGCGTACAGCGCCGCCGCGAGCGCGGCCGCCACCGCGCCGAGGCCGTAGACGCCGACATACGGCGCCCAACCGGCGAGCGGCCCGTCGACATGCGCATAGCCGGCGGCGCCCCACGGGAAGCCGGTGAACCAGCGCGCGCGCGCCCATTCGGCCAGGCACCACCAGGCCGCGAAGGCGACGATGCGCCGGCCCGCAGAGGCGCCGCTCCAGCGCACCCAGGCCGCCGCGGCCGCGCCGGTGTACAGCGCCAGGAACGCCGCCAGCGCCAGCACCGCCAACGCCGCCATCCAGGCCGGCAGCCCGCCGTAGCGGTGCATGCTGATGAAGAGCCACCAGAACGTGCCCGTGAGCCACGCCAGCCCGAACAGGAACCCCGACACGCCGCCCTCGCGCGGCCGCGCCGCGGTCCACAGCAGGTGCACCAGGCCGATCGAGGAGGCCAGCTGCAGCAGCGCCGGCAGCGCCTGCCACGGGCTGGCGGTGGGTGCGCCCTGCCACAGGCCCGGCGACACCGGCACCATCGCCAGCGCCTGCAGCGCGCCGGCCAGCAGCGCCCCGACCGCGCGCGCCGACACCTGCCCCACGGCCCGCGCCGACGCCTGCGCCAACACCCGGCCGGTCACGTCGCCTGTGGCTCGCCCGCGCCCGGCTGGGCACGCGTGACCTTGAACCAGCGCACCGCACCGCCGCGCGCCAGCATCACCACGAAACGCAGCCCCCCCACCTCGACCGCCTCGCCGCGGCGCGGCACGCGGCCGAGCTCGTGGGACACCAGGCCGCCGATGGTGTCGAAGTCCTCCTCGGAGAGGTGGACATCGAAGGCCTGGTTCACCGCCGCGATGTCGGCATCGCCGGCGACCCGCTGGCTGCCATCGGCCAGCGTGTAGATGTCGGTGTCGCTCTCGTCGATGTCGAACTCGTCCTCGATCTCGCCGACGATCTCCTCGAGCACGTCCTCGATGGTGATCAGCCCGGCGATGCGGCCGAACTCGTCGACCACCAGCGCGAGGTGGTTGCGGTTGGCGCGGAAATCGCGCAGCAGCTCGTTGAGGTTCTTCGACTCGGGCACGAACACCGGCGGACGCAGCAGCGCGCGCAGGTTCAGCTCGGGCGCGCGCTGCAGCTTCAGCAGGTCCTTCGCGAGCAGGATGCCGAGGATGTTCTCGCGCTCGCCCTCGTAGACCGGGAAACGCGAGTGCGCCGTGTCGATGACCTTGTCGAGCAGCGTGTCGTAGGGGTCGGCGATGTCGAGCAGGTCCATGCGCGGCGCGGCAACCATCACGTCGCCGGCCGTCAGGTCGGCCATGCGCAGCACGCCTTCCAGCATCGCACGCGACTGCGGCTCGATCAGCTCGCGGTCCTCGGCGTCGGCCAGGGTCTCGATCAGCTCGTCCTTCGAGTCGGGGCCGGGCGAGAGGAATTCGAGAAGGCGCTCGAACAGCGACCGGCGG
>Ga0233424_10000064_pt1 | contig 149775 bp, 165 predicted proteins | sample Watercolumn_Towu_FD_181011 | JGI IMG/M metagenome (GOLD analysis project Ga0233424, IMG submission 181011) | Freshwater microbial communities from Lake Towuti, South Sulawesi, Indonesia - Watercolumn_Towuti2014_125_MG | ecosystem: Environmental > Aquatic > Freshwater > Lake | place...
TTTGAAATACAATCCAAGCAATTTATGATGCTCCCTTATCCGACGGATCCAGCTCCAGTGCCCGATTAAAACACTCTAGCGCTTCATCGTACCTACCAAGGCTTCGCAGTGTCGAGCCCTTTTTGTTCCATATTTCCGAATTTGTAGGCTCTAAGAGCAGTGCCTGCTCAAAATATGATATGGCATCATCAAAGTTGCCCTCAACTAAAAGAGATATGCCTTTTTCCAGTAATTCAGGTACGCTTGGCAATGCCAACCATACACACCCAAGCCTTTTGTTACTTTCCTGTCTGTTTGAATAGAACACACGCACGTTATTGCATATCCAGTTCTATCCAAAATCAAATTGAAGATTCTAGTAGCAGAAGACAACCAGTTTACGGCAACTCAATACGAGAGAATACTCAAAAAGTACGGCCACGACGTTACCATAACCAATGACGGCGCCCAGTGCCTAGAAGTGTACAAAAAGCAAAGCACCGAATTTGATCAAATAGACAAAAATCCATTTGATGTCGTAGTATTAGACCAGTCCATGCCAAAGAAAAGCGGCACCGAAGTGGCAAGTCAAATTCTCAACTCCAAGCCAACCCAAAAGATAATCTTTGCCTCTGCATATGCCCTATCCAGCAATGACGATAGTCGCAAGCTAGAAGACAGAGTAGAATACCTCCAAAAGCCGTTTTCGTTAAATTCTTTTGTGCAAAAAATCCAAGGCTAGACGCGACTAAACCTTTCGCACCCACACCTGCTTACCAGACAAGACTCGTAGTTTCGCAGATGATCATGCAGTAAATGGCCACACCCAGAGTTGGCGCAGGTTCTTTGCATTATTTCTCGCTGCACTACTTTTTGTGCAATTTGATTTGCCGCCTCTTTGGTATAGTGCTTTTTGTCCAGGTAATACCGGACTATTCTGCCATACAGCTTGTTAATGTCAAATCTTTTTTCCAACATCACATCATTATGATCATGGATGAATTTATTGCCCATCCAGTCCAATCTGAAAATTTTTTTAAAAAAACTGGATAACCTTTAATATTTGTAAAGCACATATTATACACAATGATTTTAGATAAAACAGACATCAAGATTCTCAAAAACCTCCTAGTCGATGCACGATTGTCATCACGCCAACTTGCACTAAAACTTGGCATGTCAACTGTCACCATATTAACCAGAATCAAAAAAATGGAGCAGGAAAAAATAGTCAAAGGCTACACTGCCATAATTGATCATGAAAAACTCGGATATGACCTCACGGCCATAATAGAAATCTATACCAAAAAGGGCAAGATGGTCGAAATAGAGCAAGACATTGCATCCCTAGAAAACGTCTGCGCAGTATATGATGTCACAGGCGAATCCGACACGGTTTTGGTTGCCAAGTTCAAAAACAGAGATGATCTGAGCAAGTTTGTCAAGACCCTATCTTCTAAGCCAAACGTGGACAAGACAGTCACAAACATTGTTCTAAATACCGTCAAAGAAGACTTTAGACTCGTTTAGGCAATATTAATAAAATTTTGAATCAGAGTCAGATCACAATGAAACTAGTCTGGCCAGTCCTTGCTTTGGTGTTGATTCCAGCAGTGTCGTTTGGACAGCAAATGATACTAGAAAAGCCACAACGAGGATCCGAGGAAATCTCCGAATATTACAATCCAGAAGACGTCAGACTATTCATGATAGGAATGGCAATTGCAGTAATTGCCTTGTTTTTGTATTTGGCGCGCGATATCATATTACGCAAAAAATCAGACTATGAGAAAAAGGACTTTGATTCAAAGAAAAACCGGGACTATGAAAAGTATCACTCCGAATGGAATCGAGATGATGAAGACTATTTTGGAGAAAAAAAGTCCAAAGAATCCCAAGAATTTCGCAAAATGATGCAGGACTCGGCTCTGCCAAACTATTATGGTGTATTGGGCATACCAATGGAGGCAACACAGGAAGAGATCAAGGCAAAGTTTCGACAGCTAGCAAAGGAATATCATCCAGACAAGTCCAAGGACGAAAAAAGCGCAGAAAAGTTTGCCGAGATCAACAAGGCCTACGAAGTATTATCAGATGAGGAGGTCAGAAAAGACTATGACAAGTACTTCAAGGCCTCATTTGGGTAGTCTCCACTATAACCAAATTAAGATCAAAGCCAGTGCTTTTTTGCACATAGTTAGTCAGATTTGCAAAGATTTGTAGTGACACAGAGCCTAGCACCAATTGTATTTTTGCAAAGTCCGTGTTTGGTCCAAGCATTGCCTGCGATAGCATTTTGGAAATTGAAGCATCTTGCACCAAAACTTTGGCCTTGTACGCCATTGTATCGGCAAAATACACACCACCCCTAGTGGTAGGCCTGCTCACCGGAACATCAGAATATATAATTTCAGATGATTGTACAGAAAATTTGGTACCCTGTATTACCAATTCAATTATTCTTGTCTTATCAGATATTATTTTATCAAGTGCTGCCTTGTCTATTGCCACAAAACAAAAAGAAAAGAGAAACGGTATTGAATCTTTAGAATTCTACTACTCCTGACTGTAATGCCTTGAGTTTTAGCATCAGATCAATTTTGACCTGTTTGCAGGCAAGTCGCGCCTCCGACTGGGAAATACCGAACTCTGACTGGAGTCGTTTGTAGATCTTGGTCTTTTCGGTAATTCCGTCATCAAGTATACTCATAATGGATGATCGAATTTTAGCCTGACCATGTTTTGCGCTCATATTACACACCAAAACCAATTTCAGTACATGACTTTGTGTGTGTACGCCAAACCAAAAATGGTGTTTGCACACCAAAGACACACACTTGCCAATATTGCATACCATATTTTGTGATGGCAAATTTAGTACAGATTTTACAAGATTTAATGTAATTTTTACAAAAAAATTCTAGCTACAGATTTAAAACTGGACTGGCCATCCATACACTAATGCAGCTGTTTGCCAATCCACAGACTTTGCGCAATGAAATCCTAAACTTGGCAGTCTCTTGTGGTCTGGACAGCCCCTGTTATGGAAAAATGTTGGATTACACCATCAAATTATTTGAGACCCAAGGTTTGGGCAAAGAATACTATGGATATCACAACATCACACACGAGTTAGAAGTAACTTATGTCACATTGGTGGTGCTAAAATGGAAAAGCATCCTCAATAACATCAAAGAAGAAGACTTCAAGTATCTTTATGCATCTGCGCTATTTCACGACTTTGATCCTCAAAAAAGCGTGGACAAGCCACACGAAGACAATGTCATTAGATTCTTAACACAAGACCTCAATTTGCAACAACTACTCCAAGATGCAAACTTGGACATTAACATAATCATAGCGCTAATTTTGCGCACCACATATCCATGGAGGGGCGAGCTCAAAGAACATGCAGAAGAGCAAATCACAAAATGCTTCGAGTGCTCACCAATCACAAAGGACAGTCCCGAGATGCGCGACTATTACATGCGCCTTGGCTGGCTATTATCAGTAATTGACCGAGTCGGTGGCTATGCACTTGGGGACTTTGCAAAGGCAATGGATATGGCAAAGAAAAACGCACATGCTCTTGCATGGCACCCATCATTCATTGTGAAAAGATCTGTTGGCTATTTTGAGGATCTGCTAAACAGCGAATCCGAAATGTGTGAAACAGTACTACATGCACTACCAAAAAACATGAGAAAAAATTTCATGGAGGCAGTGACTGGATTTTTGAATCTCCGACAGCAAGAAATCAAAATCCAATCAGACTATCTGTATGAAAACCTAAGACTGGTCCCAAAAATAGAGTCAATGCGGGCAAGACAAGACAAGGAATTCCAATCAGTGTTATTTGAGATATTCAATGAGCTGCCAACTCCACTGCAGATAAACCGAGAGAATTTTCTAAAAACAGTGGAAGATCCAAAAACAATTCTCAACACACTGCGAATTGGCAGCTCCGACGGCCCAATCATCGGCTTTGCCAAGGGCGGGCCACTGGAAGGCTATGCCCTCAGACCAGAGATCATTGATGTCAACTTTGGCAAGCACAACACCGTATTCCTAGAGCCAATTGCGCTAAAGATGGGATACTGGGGTCTGCACGGTGGAAGTGAGATGCGACATTTATTTACAATGCAGGCTCATTCGATGAACTATCAGTATTTGACGAGTTTTGCGCTCAGAGACGTCATAGAAAAAAGAAGGGAGAAAAACGAAAAGGCCGAGTTTGTCACCAAGTTTGACCCAGAGCGCTGGGACTATTACCGCATAGAATTGTAGGCAAACTCTTTAGTACCTCACAATTTTGTATTGTTTCGTGCTAAGACTAGCTGCAGTTTTTGCCATAGGGGTTTTGGTTTTCGCATCGTTTGGCTCAGCCTTTGCCCTAGATGGAACACAGCGCGCAGAGATCAAAAATCCACGCCTGCTCAACTCTTTTGGCGAGGCATTATCGCAAAACGTCAACGCAAACCAGCAGGTCCAGATTTCAGCGGATATAGTAAACAAGCAGGCAACGCCACAAACCTTTGTCTACATTGTGCAAATAGTAGATGGTGTAGGAGTAATACACAAGCTGACTTGGATTTCCGCATCACTCAACCCACAGCAATCGCTATCTCCTGCAATATCTTGGAATCCATCAAAGCCAGGATCATATACGGCACAGATCTATGTCTGGGATTCCATAAAGGATGCAAACGCATTATCACAAAAAACAGATCTAAAGATTTTGGTCAGCTAGAATGAGTCTTACCAACCAGCAAAAGAAAATTGCAGTCGGCTCTTTTTTGGGTTGGTCACTGGATGGATACGACATTGTTCTGATGTTACTAGTGACTCCGTCAATTTCGCAATTGTTTTTCCCATCGGATAATCCCGCATTTAGCATAATTGCAACATTTGCATCATATACTGTTACTTTGATAATGAGACCCCTTGGTTCCGTTATTTTTGGAATCTATGGCGACAAGTTTGGCAGAAAAAAAGCCATGATAGTTACAATACTTGGCTTTTCATTTGCCACATTTGCAGTTGGCCTACTTCCAACGCATATGATGGTAGGTGTGATTGCACCGATTTTGCTTATTCTGGTTCGATTAGTACAGGGAGTTTTTGCAGGAGGCGAGTGGGGCAGTGGAGCAGTTCTCACAATAGAAAGTGTTGAAAAACAAAAACGCGGTGCTCTGTCTGGATTTTTGCAAAGTGGGTTTTCATTTGGGTTTTTACTTGCTGCAATTGCGTTTCAGATAATCACATTATTGTATCCAGGACCGGCATTTGAAGAATGGGGCTGGCGCATTCTCTTCTTTACTGGCATAATACCCGGCCTTGTGGCACTTTTTGTGCGATTCAGTATGGACGAGTCCCCATTATGGGTCAAAGAAAGCAACAATCGCACCCTAGAGCACGCGCCCTTGCGAAAAATAGTCCTAGGAGACCACAAAAAAGAGTTCATTCTGTGTGCAGCCATAATGACTGGGCTTGTCTACATGTACCATGGCTCCATTAGCATACTTCCAACGTATCTACAGCAATTTGGAGAATTTGGCAAAAACGAGATTGCAAGACTGATGATTTACGCCACAACATCATCATGGCTTGGGATGATACTGACAGGATGGATCTCACAAAAAATTGGAAGAAAAAAAGCAATCACCATTTTTTGTATCTCATCAATCATAGTGTCAATTCCCCTTGCAGGATTGATCATACAAAAAGAAAATTGGTACGAACTCTTTGTGATTATATTTGCATTCATAGTATCTACAGCATCAGGTCCAATTCCTGCGTTTTTCTCAGAGCGATTCCCAACCAGTCTTAGAAACAGTGCCGCTGGATTTTCTTACAATGCTGGTTTGATCTTTGGATCCTGGTCACCACTGATTGCACTGCACTTGATTGGTTTAGTATCAAAGGAAATGATCCCAGTTGCATTGGGAATCAACATCATAATTGGTGCCATAATAGTGATAATTCCGACGGTTTTGAGCCGAGAAACCAAGGAAATTGAGCTTAATTGATAAGGATTGTGTCCAAATCATTAGCGGAATTAAGATCTGCACTCCACTATTCTGTTAAATAATTTTTACAGGATTCCGCTAATAGCAGATCTTTGCAAAACAAGACATCATGATAGGCTATTGCGTCAAATGCAGAGCAAAACGAGAAATGTCAGGCATAAAGCCAGTCACAATGAAAAATGGCAAGCCTGCAACAAAAGGAACATGTCCATCATGTTCAACAGCTATATTTAGAATCGGAAAGGCATAAGCCTTTTCTATCTTTTTTCAATTCAGAATTTCCACTCTGGCGTCAATCCATTCCAAAGTGATTTTAGAGGACTAGGGTCTTTGCCGATTTCTTCTGTAATTCTATTTTTTAGTGCAAAGAACATGTTCACTAGCGCATCGACTCCGCCATCTGCAAACAATTCATGGCCGATTTCAGTAATGCGAGTCTTTTTTGATGCAACCTCAAGCGAGTCCGGGTTTTGCAAACAAAACGTCAAAAGGTCGATTAGTTCTTCTTCTAGCATAAAGTCCATTACAAATCAAAAATCATACTCCCGATATAGCCATTTTGATGGTATGATCAGAGAATTCTTGTAAGCGTTATTCCAACTAGAGATAGTATTCCGAGGCCTCCCATGACAAGGCAGTATTTTCGTCCAGCACTGCGAAGTTGTCTGCTTTTGTATGATCTGTCCCTTCTATCAGAGATTGCCTCCTCGAAGAGTTTTTTTGTATCATAAAATTGCCAGCCAAGAATAGAAAGCCAAATTATAACCACAATTGAGCGAAGCGCCATAATGCTTGGCAGTATTGATTCATCACTTCTGTGTATCATGGGAATTGCAAAAAACAAGGCCAGTGCTAAGATTGATACTGCCAGTACTTCTATTCCCTGTCGATATTTTCTTAGCTGAAAATACCCAAATCCCTGCAGTCCCACAAGTGCAGGTGCCAGCGATAAGATCAAATTTAATTTTTTATTTTTTCGCCATGATTGCCTCTGAGACGATCTTTTTTTTCTCAGTTCCGTGAGAATGTCATATTCTTCTATTGTTATTTCTCTCCGGGTTAGTTTTTCTCTTAGATCATTTTGTTCTGTTGGAGAGTCTGCAGGGATTTGGCTTTCAGGATTAGATTCAGATACTCCCAACAACGAGTCGACATATTTTTGATCCGACAGATATAATGGTGAGCCGCGTCTTAGAGTTTGGACTATGTGGTGTAGTCTTCCAGTGTCACATCTCCCAGATTTGATAATTTCTAGTATTTTGTTTATCAGATCTTCAGACATTCTGAATTAGAATTCTATTGGGACACATAAATTAGATACCATCAATTTATGAGCAAATGAGACTTGCCATAGTCAAAGGTGAAATTCCATAAAACTTGATCAAATAGATTTGGCGTTTTTACACCTAGCAATATTAAAAAACGGCACATTCAACGAGCAAGACTTGGCAGGCTCGGATCTTGCATATCTTGGAGTTGGCAGAACGCTGGACAAGCTAGCATATCTCAAAGAAAACGGACTCATCACAATAAACAAGGAATCATTTTCAATCACTGATACGGCAAGGCAGATTCTCTGGGATAATACCACACCATTGCAAATCAGAATCCTAAGACTACTTCAGATAAAATCATTTGAAGAATCCGAGATTGCCAAATACTTGCAAGAAGAACCAATCACCACACAGCATGAAATAGACAGATCAAGAAAGCAAGGATTTGTGATATTTACCACAATAAAAAAAGACGAGCGAATCATCAAAGTCTGTGAGATAACACATGAAGGGGTAGAACTTTTGCTCAGCCCTAACCCAAGGTCACAATTGCAAAAACTGCTGCAAAATTTATCAGACAAAATTCAGGACTCTAAAATCCCAGAACAAAAAATCAACCAGATATTAGAAAAGATACGAAATACTTCTACTGAGCTGGACTAGTTTGCAATATTGCCTTTACCTTGTCCTGGATTTGGGCCAAGATCAGTTCTGCTTTGCCCTTGTTCTCAAATGATTCTACTTTATTGTCCATAATAGTGTCGATTTCGTAGCTCTTATCGACTAAAACTTTGGCAACATGCTCATCTAGTGTTCCATTTCCAATCAAATAATACGCAAAGACAGTATTTTTTTGGCCGATTCTGTGCAGTCTGTCTTCTGCCTGCAGGTGTATTGCAGGACTCCAGTCCAGTTCTGCAAAGATCACATATTTTGCTCGAGTCAGATTGATTCCAACGTTTCCTGCTCGCAGTCCCGCAATCATAAGCTTGGTTTGACCGTTCTGGAATGAATCAATATTGTCTTGTCGCTGCTTGTCCGTCTGGCCGCCAATTATTGATGCCGGCTTGAACTCGGATAAACTCTGGTGTAGCAAAGAGTGAATTGATTTGTGGTGACAAAACACAACTACGCTTTCTTCTATTTCCATTATGTTTTTGACAAAATTAATTACGTGTGGTAGTTTTGCAGCACCGGCAGCCTGCCTTTCGCTTTGTATTGCTCTCTGATATGCAGTTGATGCATCAAATGCTGTTTGTGCTTCTTTTCTTTCGTCTTCTAGTTTTTTCCAGATTCTCTCGAGTTCTTTGTTATAGTAATTGATATCAGAGTCGATGATTTCCTTGTAGCGAATTTTTTCTTTGAGCTCAGATAGTACGTCTGTTTTTTTGCGCCTAAGCATCACATGTTTTTGTAGCATGTTTCGGAGTGATTCGCGCTTGTTTTCTAGAACTATGGCTTTTCCTTTTTCATTGACATAGCAGAAATACTCGCAAAATTCCTTAAACGAGCCAAGCAGTCCTGGGCGCAAAATATCTACTATTGGCCAGATCTCTGAACCTCTATTGTAGATGGGTGTGCCAGAAAGACCCACCCTATATCTGACAGACTCTAGTGCCGCGAGTTTTTTGATTGCGTGATATTTTTGAGTTGTCTTGGAGCGCAAGTTCTGCACCTCATCACATACAATGGTTCGCAGACCAAGCTTTGCCAAGTCCTTGTATCGTTTGTATAGTAATTCATAATTGATAATATAGAAATCATATTTGCCCAAGTCTTCGGATTTGCCGACTCTAATGATGGTAGATGTTGGGGCTTCGCCTTCAACTAGTCTACCGTTTCTGCTTTTTCTCATTAGGAATTTTTCAATTTCTCTTTGCCAGTTTTGCAGTGTAACCAACGGTGCAACAATTAGTGCAGGAAATGCGTTTTGCTCGGATGCCAAATACGACAATGACTGAACCGTTTTTCCAAGGCCCATTTCGTCTGCAAGCAGTGCGTTTCCAGCAGACTTTAGCAAAAAGTCAAGGCCCTCTCTCTGAAAATTAAGCAGGTTTCCTCGGAACTGCTTACCAGGATTTGCCAGCTGTAGTCGTTCCGTCTTTTTTGGTTTTTTTGGAATGACTTTGGCAGATGGCGGCAGTTTTTTTTGCCAGATGTTTTTGGATAATATCTCCAATGGGTATCTGTCCATAATCCACTTTATCTGGGCGACATTTTTTGGATCGTCTGGAACAATTGCCTCGTATTCTCCGTCCCCATACCAGGCCTGAGGTATTATTCTAGAAACCATTGCGACTGCGCGCTCACCAGTTACCTTCCAGCTCCACGTGCCGGAAAATTTGTCCAGTACATATTCCAGGGTGCCGAAATTAGTCATAAGCCTCGTTGATCTTCGTTGGGTTGTTTTTTTCCCTTATGAATCTTGAGATTAATGATCGAATATATCATATGATTTGTACAAAAATTTAGAAAAACCACATTCAATAAAGTTAATTTTTCATAAAATCAATTACTTTTCATTATTATTCCAAGATTAACTATTGCTTTACCAAAGTTTTAATCGACATGGAATAGTCAAGTGATCATTGAAGTTTACACAAAGCACCGAGCCTGCAGTGCAAAAACCGCTGATAATTGCAGCTATGCAAGACATGGGAAATGTAGGAAACATTGTAATTGATTTTCTAAACAAGTCAAAAAAGACCACACAATTTAGGCGAGCCGAGTCCACTGAATTATCATATGTCCTAGACAAGGGAGGCCACATTGAAATCCCAAAGGAGGGCTGGGACTACAAGTACAGCCAAAATCTGATAATATTTGGAGGCGGTGCTGGCCAGCCAAAGACGCAAGAAGAGCTGCACGAATTATGTCAGGACGTCATCTCTGTTGCAAAAAAGTACGACGTCAAGTTCATCTATACTGTTGGCGGATTTCACACCCCAAGAATCATACGCGAAGAACCACAGACCTACATCACCACAACATCGCAGGAACTATCAAAGCAGCTGGAAAGACTAGATGCATCCATGACGCCATCAAAATCAGTAATAACTGGATTCAACGGATTAATCCTAGGATACGCCATGCTAAGCGACATTTACGGAATTGGCCTGTATGGTGAAATTGACGAGCCATCCATTCCGCAGTACAGGGCAGCAAAAAGTGTCATAAAAACACTTGAAAAACTCACATACCAAAGCTTTGGCTCAACCCAAGAACTGGATGTGCTGGCAAGTGAAATTGATAAAAAGTTGCGCTCTGACTGGAAAGTAGACTATTAGTGCTTGTGCATTTCTGAGTCCAGATGGCAATCACATGTGCATAGCTCTGTTTTGTGGTTGTTTTGGCAGTCGATACACTCGTAATGCTTGTGTTTTTCACAGCTGGCGCAAATCATCTTTTGTAGTGTAGGATAGTCTCATATTTTAGGACTGCGTCACAAATCAATTTCGCTTTTTTCCAGTATTGCAGCAGTCAGTGAATAGTATGATTTTGGGTCGATTTCCTTGGCAAAGCCCTTGTCGATATTTATTAGATAAATCGAGTCCAGCTTGGCGTTTAGTATGTCATCGAATTCAATTGGTGGGTTTTTGTAAAATGCATCACATAGTGATTTTATTTTCTTGATTTCTGCCTGTGAGCGCTGTGCTGGAGGATTTAGAAAGATCTTGTTAATTGGCAGCATTCCAATTACCGGGGTTGCCAGGGAAAACTCGTCACAATACTTGCTGTATCTTGCAATTTTACTTATGATTCTGGATTTGTAATAGTCTATAGTGTCCAGGGCATGCTCTGGTGGAGTAAAGCCAGTTTCTATTTCTATGATGGTGGTTTTGTTGTTCTTTTTTGCATACAGATCACACACCAGTGAATTAGTCAATGGCTTTTCCACATCCACTGTAAAGCCTTTTGCGACCAGATTTGAGGCGCAGATGAGCTCCAAAACAGAGTGGTTGATTTTGACTAGGTTTTGCTGGTATAGCTCAATTAGTCTTTGTCGCACAAAGTTCAGCTTGGGAATATCATCCGCTGTTAGGTTTTTTCCAAGATGGTTTGTTACAGTATAGACATCGTCTTGAAATTTTTCTAAATCCAAAATCTAATCAAAATTATGGGAAAAGGGTTAATGAAGGTGTGGGACTAGATTGCTTCTCGCACTGTCTTTACCTTGGCAATTGCAGTTGGTGCGCCGTTGATTGGGTCAACTATTACGGTGACTGTGTCTTTGGCGGTTCTGCCTGTGCCATCGCTGACAGTGATTTCAAAGACTAGTGTCTTTGTTTCACCATTTGCTACTTCTGGGGCAACAAATGATGGTTTTGCAACATCAGATGCAGAGAGTTCGACCTTCTCACCAGAGACTTGTTTCCAGTTGTAGTTGAGCTTGTTCTTTAGTGGGTCTTTGCCAGAGCCAAAGAGGGTTACCTCAGAGTGTTCTGGTACTCGTTGGTCTTTGCCTGCATATGCAGTCATTGCCTTTGCTAGTGTTCCTTTAACTGTGATATCTACTGTGTCTGGTTCGCTGTCTTCCTGTCCGTCGTTTGCAATCAACTGGAATGTCAGTGTAGTGTCGACCTCTGCCTTTGGAGCGACAAAGCTTGTCTCTAGTTCAGTTGTAGTTGATAGGTTAACTGCTGGACCTGCGATTTGGTTCCACAAGTATGTTAGTGGCTCTTCATCATCATCAGATGCAGAACCTGCTAGTGATACGGTTGCAGCAATTTCTACTTCTTGGTCTTCACCTGCATCAACTACTGGTGGTGTGTTTACTGGTAATACTGTAACTTTGGTAATGTCTTTGGTTGGGAAGCCATTCTCGTCTGCAACTCGTAGCTCAAAGACTAGTATCTTGACTTTGCCGTTTGCAACTACTGGTGCAGTAAATGTTGGCTCTGCTGCTTCAGTGTTATCTAGTTCTACTGCTTCGCCACCTACTTGCTTCCAAGAGAAGCTAATCTCTTCGCTGTCTGGGTCAGAGCCAGAGCCTGCAAGGGTGACTTCGGTTTGCTCATCTACGACTTGGTCTGCGCCAGCGTCTGCAGATGCTCTTACGTTATCAGAGACTACTGTTACTTTTACGGTGTCGCTGTCTTCGCCGCCGTATGGGTCAGTAACTGTTAATTCAAATTTTAATTCGGTTGATGCACCGCCAGAGACCTCTGGTGCCTTGAATCTTGCTTCACCCTTTGTTGGATACGCAATCACTACATCTTCGCCATCTACTTGTTTCCAAGTGTATTTTATGATGTCACCATCTGGGTCAGAGCCAGAGCCTGTAAGGTAGACAAATCTGTTTGACAGGGTATTCTTGTCTGGACCTGCATCTGCTAGTGGGTCATCGTTGACTGGTCGGACTCTAACAATAACTACATCGGTTGCTGTTCCGCCACCATCTGCTTGACATGTAAATCTAAATGCTGTTGGGACAATGGAGCCGTTTGGAATTTCTGGTGCCACAAACGTTGGGTCTGCATCAGCAGTTGATGATAACTCTACAAATGGACCTAGTGTTTGTACCCAAGAGTAGGACAGGTCTCTATCTAGCTTGTCTTCACAGACGCCTTCTAGTTGTACCGTGTCGCCTTCGTCAACAATTTGATCAGGACCAGCTGCTGCAGTAATAAGAGATGGTTTTCCTGCAGTCATCTTTACTATCATGGTATCTTTGGCTGCGCCGCCAAAGCCATCAAATACTGTTAATTGGAATCTGAAGATGCCTGTGCTTCTTGATACATCAGAGGTATCAAAGCTTGGTGTTTGTGATGTCGGGTCATCTAGTTCTATGATTGGACCATCGATTTGTGACCATCTGTATGTGAGTGCATCACCGTCTGGGTCTGTGCCTGAGCCATCCAATGTGACTTCGTCGCCTTTTTCTACTGTTTGGTCAGCGCCGGCATCAGCTGTTGGTGGTTGGTTTCTTGGTAAAATAGTGACTTTAACTAAATCAGTATCAATTTCTCCATAAGGATCTTCTACGGTTAATTCAAAGGTCAAGATTTTGACTTTGCCATTTTCTACTTCTGGTGCTTTGAATGTTGGCTCTGCAACTGTGTTTGATGGAGTCAGCTCGACTTCCTCTCCGCCGACCTGGGCCCAAGAGAGGCTCAGGGAATCATCATCTGGATCGATTCCTTCGCCAGTCAACGTGACAAAGTCGCCGGATTTTGCAATGTTTTGCACGTTTTGGGTGGATGGGGTTACCGCAGCAAATGCTGGAGATACAACCATGCTACCAACAAGTAGTGCCATCAAAACTGCGAGTGATTTTAGTTGCAACGTTTGTATCGTGAAAATACGCCGATTAAAAGCTTTCGTTCAAATCGGGACACTTTGTGGATCAATTTTTTGATTACAGATCATTTGTTTTATGTTTTGTCCAAAACGTGATCAAATGCCGATCATAGGATCAAGATCCAATTCTACGATCAATTTCGGACAAATTGGATCAGAAAACTGCTCAAAAATAACTGATCTGAAACTTGTGACATTTTGATTGCAGAGCTTAACAAAAAACGATCAAAACCATAGATTGTGAAGTGGGCAATACTGGCCATTGTTTTGGGAGCCATTTTGATTATGGGCCATACCTGGGCACATGCAAAGCCATGGGATTTGGTGATCTCTGCCAAATTCGAACAGGACCAAATAGAGGCAAACCAAATGCCAGTACTCATTGGAACAATAACAGATCACAAAAGCGAGCCTGTTTTTGGGGCCAAAGTCCAGATTCGCTTTGCAGGCAGTTCCGTTAGCACCACAACGGATGAAGAGGGCAATTTCAGATACGAGTTTGCCCCACAACAAGATGGAATATTTTCAACAAGCATCTTGACAACACTTGCAGACCTAAAGGGAATGGGCAAAGCCACAATAAAGATTGGAACCGGAGTGAGTACCTTTGAGGACTTGTATTATGCGCAGGATTTTGAAAAAAATCCCAAAAATGATCCCTACAAGGCCCTAAAGCAAAAGCAATACCAAAAATTCGTAGAAGATCAAAACAAGCGCAAGGCAAAGCAAAACGAACTTGAAGTAAAGAAAATGATACTCCAAGAAAAGCGAACTGTCGCAGACCAAAAACGAAGTGACGCCATCAACACAACCAAGCCCGGCGCAGGAGTGTACTCGTATGATGAGCAGGAAAGATACATTGCCAAAAAGGATCTACTACTCAAATCAATGATTAGAACCCAGATGGACCACACACGACAGATCTACGAGGAGGCAAAATACGAGATGAAAAAAATCCTAGACGCGGGCGGCTCACTTGAAGAGGCAAAAAAGGCATACTTTGATAGACTAGCCACGACACAAGAAGAACTCCAAAAGGTAGGTGCTGCAAACAACACTGAGAATTATTCCAAAGTCAAAAAATCCAATGAGAAAATAAGCAGTAAAAAGGTCAAAGGCCTCACGTACAACAAAAATCTCAAGTAAGCCCAGTTCCAATCTGGAACCAAAAAACCCGATCAAGTTCCGCCATAGATATAGTTGAACCTAAAGAATGGCGGGCATGATGTCAACACACATCAGTCTAGGTAAGGGAATAGGCAAGTATCTTTCTTCCATACTAGTAGACGAAGAAGGAGTCTCGCTTGAGAACATTTGGCAAACAATTACGGACTTTGGCATAAACCGCGAAGACCTCAAAAAGATAGACCCCACATACAAGGAACTCTTTGAGATCTATTCTGCCATTCGTGCGTACAGAATAAGCGTCAAGTACCTCAAGGACCTCAAAACCAAGATCTAGGCGACATCATAGGAACTATATGAATAGAGCAGACCTCAAAGAAAAGGCAGTCATACTTGGATTTACCAGTGCAATATTCCTACCTGTGCGACTAGTTGCAGGTCAGTTCCTTTTGGACCACTGGCTTGGGATGCTTGGAGTCGCATCTGTAATATCCATACTTTTGATGGTTCTAGTAAAAAAGGAAAAACTGGGCAAAATAGGCCCCATATTCCAAAGACAGATGACAAAGACACTTTGGGGCAAGTCCATTAGGTGGATAGTTCTGATGCTAGTTGTATTTTCTGCATATTTTGGCACGACCATACTACTAGTGGAAAAAGGAAACACAACATACTTGGCAGACAAGCAAATAATTGCACAAAACTTTGCCTCAATGGATAGAAATATCGTATCGCAACTTGATGGGCCGCAAACTCAGAATATCGAAGGAATCTCTCAGATACAATTCTTGGAGTATTTTCTTGCAATATCATATGCGATGATAAACGATGCTACAAACGGCTGGCTCGTCAATATGCATTGGATAATGTTCATAGAGCAAATCGAGGTTCTTGGATTATTGTGGTTCTATAGGCGTGCATTTAGGCCCCAAATTATGACAAACTGAGTCCGGTTTGTCTGTTTTGAACAGACAAATTCAGAAAATACAAGGTTTGTAAAATTTAGTGTTGCAAATACACCTAATTGTAGGACTGGCATTACTAGGAATGATATTTCCTATAGCACATGCGCAAAATTACCAAATCACCATACTAGACGGAACCTCAAAACAGGAATCAGGACTAAAGTTCTATCCAGAAACACTGCCTTTTAGTGAAGATGATACCATAACTTGGAAAAACGAAGACTCTACACCACACAGCATAACTAGCGGAATTGGCGCACATCCAGAATATTCTGGCAAGTTTTTCAAGACAGGAACCATATCACCGGGAAAGTCAGGCAACGCCAAAATTGATGTCAAGCAAAATTTTGCATTTTATTATTTTTGTGAACTGCACCCATGGCTTGCAGGAAAACTAGTAGTAGATACGGCCCCAGAGTCCCAGCCAGAGACTACAAACCCAATTGTCACAACAGGACAGATTGGCTCTGATGTTGCGATATCTGGCCAAGTTCATTTGGATTTTAGAGAAACGCCATACGATATTTTGACATATCAAGGAGACACGCTAGTCGACGTAAAACATGGAATATTTGATTATGCTGGCGCATATGTTGATTCCATAAGGCATCTCAGTCCAGGACAATACACGCTCAAAATAGTATATGGCTTGCCAACCCAAATTGGCACAACACAAATCCAGGTATCAGAGCAAATCCCAAGCTGGATTAGGACAAACGCAAAATGGTGGTCAGAAGGCAACACCGCAGACACTGAGTTTGTCAAGGCAATACAATATCTGGCAAAAGAAAAAGTAATCAAACTCTCAAAGGGAGATGCTACAAACTCGGATGCGATAGTTCCCGCATGGCTTAAGACTAGTGCTGGCTGGTGGGCATCAGGCCAAATTTCCGACACTGAATTTGCAAAAAGCCTCCAGTACCTCTCAGACAATGGGATAATTCAGATCTAGTTCTGTTTTAGAAAAATCCTGACTGCTTCTAGATGTGAGCAGTTTGCCTTGAGTCCTTTTCCGTGATGAAACTTGTAGAAGTTTTTAAAGCCAAGACAGTCACACGAGTCCTGCGTTACCATGTAAGATTTTTCCGGATCCGATGACGAGCGCACCTGAAACAGCTCGTCGTCGACTTTGATCACGTTTCCCTCATCGACTATCTTTTTTGCCTTGCGGAGTGTGTTTGTGCTCATGGTATGACAATGGATCAGAGACATTAGAATAGATTGCGATCATTGTATGTTTTTTGTGCAAATAATTTACTCATAGAACACATAAGGCATACCCATCAAATTTTGATTTGAAAGTGGAGCGAAAATTCAACCAAACGCCGGGAGATACGAACATTGCCATACTTGGGTATCTAACAAAGGTTGGAACGTGGATGAATCTGCGACAAATCACCACCGGAACTCCTGGCTCTGACCTAAACCGAGAAAGACTCCGACTAATTCTGGAGAGTTTTGCAAGAAAGGAATTTATCGAAATTCGGGAAAGCCAAAACCCCAAGGCAAAATTTGAATACAAGATAACAGAAAAAGGCAAAAACACATTTCTAAAATGCACTGGCTTTGATCCAGATGTCAGATATCTGATTGGCCTGCGAGACTACAAAGACACCTAGTTTATCCACAGCATAGAATAGCCCTGGTCATCTTCAAAAATCAAGTCCATATCAAATTTCAGATTCAGGTTTTGCAGTATTGTGGCAAGATTGGTAGACTGCAACTCATCATCAAAGTTTTTTGCAACACACAGAACCCGGAAAAAAGGCTTGCCGGATTTTGATAGATTGCCTGCAAATTGTTCTAGGTTTTGCACGGAAACAGAGTCAAAGAACTTTACTGCAAAATAGCCTTTTTTTGTTGACACCACAACATCCATTGTCTCGCCGCCAACATTCTGGTTTTGCTTGTATGGTAGCTTTTTCTCGCCAGGCTTTGCTTTTCGAAGTATTGCCTGTAGTTCCGGAAAGACCAGACTAGAGTGATTTAGGATTTTGTCTATTTTGGTTTCGCCTTCCGGCAGTGAGGTCTCAAAGTTTACCAAATATGATTGGCGTATAAGCTGGCTCTCAATGGACTTGAGTTCTTTTTTGTAGGACTGGCCACGTGCAGTAATCCACAAAAACAAAAACGACAGCAAGCCAATGACAACTCCATTGCTTGCCATAAGCCAGACTTGCGTTGTGTATAACTTTAGTATGCTTTCTGCTGAAAATATCTGGTCGGTGTTTGGAACAAACGCCAAGGCATCTTGACCAGATTCCTCGTCTTTGATTTCCTTGATTGTGCCGTGCTTGTTGATTTCTTCCTGGAATGTAAATTGAGACAGCGATATGACAACAGATAGCGACAACAATCCAATGATTACCATGATTAGAGTTACTCTATACCAAATTGAGAGATTCTCAATTGCCGCATCAAGTTTTTCTGCCAGAGACCTGTCGTCTTTAGACAACGCCATTGAGCGATTTTGTGCGTATATAACGACTTGTTACAAATTGTAACATGATACAGTTCTTGCAAAATCGCTTTTATATCTGAGGCTAACTAATCTCATGGAATCAGCGCAAACAATTGTACTTGACGCAAACGTGATCATAAAAGAAATCCAAGAGGGAAGAATTCTAAGACCAATCGCAAAGAGAATGAAAAAATACAAGTCAAAGCTTGTCTTGCCAGAAATCATACTAGGCGAGGTAAGCAAGATTACTGGTACAGATCCAATATCTACAATGGAACGAGTTTACCAATATTGCAAGCAGCCAATCATGATGGACAAAACTGAAGAAATTTTATCAGAATCACAGAGAATCAACGAAAAATACTATGAATGTCACAGATCAGACAGTCTTATTTTGGCCACTGCAAAACTGACCGGCTCTACTTTGGTCAGCTTTGATAGAGACCTATTACAAACAGCAAAGATGGAAGGCGTCCAGGCATTTTTGCCTCGAAACTATATCAGGTGGGGATAAAAAAATGAAGGCATTGGTTTTGGAGCAAAACGACAGAATAGTCCAATTATACAAATCTATTTTTGCTCAAAAAAGCATGGATGCCCAGTTCGTTTGCGACCATGGAGAATGTCTGGATACGGTAGCTAGAGGAAAATACGATATGGTCATACTAGAAAGACCAATTAGAACAGACATTGATACAAATCTTGAAGATGAAATACGACTTGCAAATCCGGATCAAAAAGTCTTCTTTTTGTCCCCATACATGACTCCACGCGATGAGGAATTCAACTCTGTAAAAGACACACTTGACCTAATAGACAAACCGTTTGCCATGGTAAATCTTCTCACACAACTAGAAATCAAGCCGGCACTTGGCAAATAAGATTTTAAGCTAATTTTACCTGTTTTTTTGTGATGGGCCTCAAGCGATATTTTGCCAAGCGCGCCCTGGTCTTGTTTGGAGTGCTGATGGCAACTCTGCTTTTGACGGTTCTGCTTGTAGGCTCCAACATGGACTCCATACTAAAAAAAGGAATTGCAATCCAAGTCAGATCAGAAATTGTAGAAAACAAAGACCTAGTGGCAGGATTTGCTGGTACTGATGAGCTAAACTCTTACATAGAAAGTCAGATACAACAACGCACCAAAGTACTCGGTCTTGATGAACCGTGGTATTCTCCAAGTAGGGTGGGTCTTGCAATGTACAAGATTTTGATTTTGGATTTTGGGCATTCGGCATTTTTGACTAGCGATTCTGGCTCTACTAGTGTTGGGGATATCATACTAGAGAAACTCCCAAGAACAATTCTGCTATTTACCACAGCCACCATCATTATTTCTATAATCGGAATACTAGTTGGGGCAGCTGCTGGAAGTAAGGTCGGCTCTAAAATAGACAAGATAACCTCATCGTTTGCCATAATCAGTAGTAGCTTTCCTGTTTGGTGGATTGGATTGCTGATGATTTTCGTATTTTCGTTTTGGTACGGAATATTTCCTGCAAGGGCAACACCACTTGTTGCGCCAACAGATCCGACATATTTTGCGTCATTACTCTACCACATGACATTGCCGATTATTACCATAGTTCTGATTGGGTTTGGTACTTGGGCGTATTTGGTCAGAAACTTTATGGCCGGAATAATGCAGGAAGACTTTATTTTTGTCAAAAAGACAATAGGCCTAAAACAAAGAAAAATAATCTTCGGCAGCGCTCTGAAAAATGCGGCGCCGCCAATTGTCACCATATTGGCACTAAGTCTGTCAGGATCACTTGGTGGCGCAATAATCACAGAGGCAGTATTTGATTGGCCTGGAATGGGTAGGCTCTACTTTGAGGCAATCACACTAATGGACCTGCCCGTAATAATTGGCGCAACATATGTTCTGACAGTGTTCTTTTTGGTCAGCATCTTTGTTTCGGATTTGTTGTATGGGTATTTGGATCCAAGGATAAGGACAGGCTAATGGACTATTCAGAGATAAAATCTAGTTTTGCAAAAAGCAAGATAGGTCTAGTTGGCCTAGGAATACTTGCGTGCCTAGTTGGGGCATCCATCATAACTATACTGGCAATACCCGTAGACACATACAAGCAATGGAACAACCCTGCAAGCTGGACAGAGTTTCCCAAATCGGCACAGCCAGGATGGGTAAACCTGATTTTGGACAAAAAAATACCAGAACATAAAATCCTTGATTCCCCACATACCTCGCTAAAACAAGGAGATTCAGAGTCCATCACAGCTCAGAGATTTGTAGTGGATTATCCGTATGATTATTTTCCAGGCGAATTTTTGCTCAACTACAAATCTGAATACTCTGGCTCACCATTACTGCAAATTAGCGTCATCAGACCAGACGGGATCACGCTGGAATTGCTAAGTGCATCTCTGCCACACTCGGAACAAAAAACACCATACACTGACAAAATATTCTCTACAAATGAATCCATTAGAAAAAACCTAAGGTTACAGTCTGAGCAATTTTCTTATCCAATCCAGTCATACAATGCCAAAGAGATAATCTTTGCAAAAACAGACACACATGAAACCCTCAAAGGAAAATACGAATTTGTCATCACCACATACAACACAGACACATTTGATTCAAGACTAGTCATTGGCGGCAAAGTGTTTGGTCTTGCAGGAACCGACGAGCTGAGACGAGACTTGGCAATAGGAATACTTTGGGGAACGCCAGTCGCATTATTCATAGGAATAGTAGTGGCGTTTGGCTCTGTGGTGTCGGGGTTGGTCTTTGGTGTTTATGCAGGATACAAAGGAGGAAGGACAGATGAGTCCATGATGAGAATTAACGATATTGTCTATGCACTGCCTGCCCTGCCGTTTTTGATAATTCTGTCCGTTACCACATCAAATAGCATATTTTTGATGATTGGATTTTTGATGATATTTGGTTGGGTTGGGATATCTAAGGTCTCAAGAAGCATGGCATTACAAATCAAGACACGCCAATTCGTTGATGCCGCAAAGACGATGGGTCAAAAAGACTCCAAAATCATACTACGGCATATCATACCGCAGATAATTCCGTATGCTCTTGCAAGCATTGCAATTTCTGTGCCTGCTGCCATAACAACTGAGGCAGGCCTGAGCTTTTTGGGTCTTGGAGATCCGACATTTCCCACATGGGGCCAAATCTTACATGACGCCAAATCTCATGGAGCAGCTGCTCGTGGATTGTGGTGGTGGATAATGCCACCTGGAATAATGGTTGCAATAACAGGTCTTGCCTTTGTCTTTATTGGAAATTCCCTAGAATCTACTGCAAACCCAAAGCTTAGACGCTAGTTTGAGGGCGTAAAATCTCGGATTATTCTCAGAGCGTTATCGTTTAGCTTTATGGTATAGGCTGCAGCGTTTGGATCGGTTAGTTGTGCCAAGGTTTCTGCAAACGTAGTCTTGTCTTTTCCCCTCTCATACATTCCGCCGGTTTCTTTGATGCACAGTGGGAATTTTTTGAGTGTCAATCCATTTTGGAGCAAATGTGCGATGAATTTTTTGTAGTTTTCTGTTTCGTACCAGTCTAGTTTTTTTTCCTCGCATGCGGCAATCCAAGTATCTATTGAATTTTGATAGATAGCCTTGGTGCGAAGTGTATCTAGGGCCAATTTAGAAATCTGCGCGCTTCATCTTAGAGCCGCATCTTGGGCATGTAGCTCCCTTGAATTTGTGGTTGCATGTAAGGCAGACGTATTTTACCCCGCCACCACCTTCGGAGTTGAATCCAAAGAATCCACCTCCACCTCCTGATGAGTCTCCTCCATATCGGCGCATCTTGCTCATCTGGCTTCGTCTTATCCAGATTGGCAAGAGAATAAAGACTGCAAGTGCTACTGCAAGGCCTGTATATGGCGGAAATCCTAGCCAGCCAAAGAGAATCTGGATTCCTATGCTAAACGCTAATGATGCAAATAAGTAAATGAGATATCGACGATAACCCGGATACAACACAGTAATTGCCTTTAAAAAGGATTTAAAGTTTTGTCAGTTTTTTTGAGCATCATTTGACTCGAATGTTATCTCTAGTTGGTTTCCGCTAGAATCCCATGCAAAAATGTCTTCGTCGTTTTCGTAAGGAGACTGGACAATTATTGATACTAGCCCAAAAAAGTTGTGCAAATCAGTAACGGATGGCTCTGCAGAACCACTTGGGTGAGAGTGCGCCGTTCCAACATATGCCAGGTCTAGCGGCAAAAACGACTGAGGAAATCCCGCAAATGTTTGGTCGCTGTATGAAAATGGCGGAATGGATAAGCCATCTATTGTGATTACGCCTTTTTTGGATTTGCCTTTGAGAATTAGAATTGCCTCATTTGGATGCTTCATTTTGCAATATGACAGAATGCTGTTTTTGACCTCATGCTCTAGGACTACTTTACGCTCTTGTTTTTTGCCAAGCATTATGCCAGATCACCTTTGATACCAAGTCTATCCAGTGCAGACTTGAGATCAGAGTATAGTTTTTGTTTTTGGGACTCTTTTTGGGCCAAGTCTGATTGCAGGTTTTTTATTTTTGCCTGAGCATCTTGTGAGTCTGATTTTGATTTTGCAAGCTGCTTTTCAAGGGATTCCAAGGTTTTTTTATCAAATGAGGATGTTCGATTTTGTGTTTCCTGAATTTGGGCCTGGATCTTGTTTTTTTGCAATATCATAGTATCCAATGTTGACATTATGTGAGTAAGATTATCCACTGATTTGTCGGTTTCTTTGACAGAAACGGTTCCAGAGACAATTCCCTTCATGCAGGATTCCAAAATCATAATAATTGATTCCTTTTTTTCTGCGACAATTACCTGAGATGGTCTTTCCACTAGTCTTTCTAGAATTGATTTTAGTGCTTTATCCAAAGATGTGACATAGACATATTTGCCAAGAGGTCGCGATATCTTGGAGAATTCGTCATCGATTTCCCGGTCCAGTTTTTCTTCTTGGGATTTTATTTGGAGTAGCTTGTTTTCCACATCTAAAAATTGTGCATATTCTGCAGAATTACGAATGTCTATGATTTGTTTTTGAGTGGTGTCGTGTAATTTTTGTGCCATACCATCAGAGTCTTGAAGTTTGGCAATGTGGTTTTGGATTTCTTTGATTTCTTTTACACATGCATGAATTTTTGATACAGCATCTTTTATCATTCCAGATGATGAATCCAGTGTAGAATAATCGCCAAGCATCTTTGTTAGCATGACATGGTTTTCAGTTACTCTGGCTAGATGATCTTTTAGTTCTTGGGCATATTTTTTTGCAAAGACGTGGATTACGCGACTGTGTTTACCTAGTACATCGCCTATTTTTTTTAGGGTGTGTGATGCAACATCGGCTGTTTTTAGTACTTCATCATATGTTGAGGCAGGCGGCAATGATTTTGATTCTTTAGATATGACATCAATTACTTCGGTTTTGGCTCGCACTACAATTACTCTAAGTACCTTTTCAATGTCATCTACTTTGAGGTCGTCTGATTTTAGGTGATCAACTATCTTGTAGATTGCCTTGAGCTCTGCTTCTATTTCAGAGAACAATGGTTTTGATTGAGTGACTATTTTCTTTTGTAGTTCGGCTTTTTTTGCAGATAAAATAGAATCGAGCTGATCTAGTTCTAGCTTGTTTTCTAGGGATGTCTCAGAGACTTCATGCTTTTTTTTTCCCCAGCCAAAGACCATGATGTGTCTGAGTGTGTTTCCAATGTATATTTGTCGTATCTTTTAAAGCCAGTTTATTCTGTGTTATGCATATGGCATCTAAAATTCTCGCTCAGAATAAAAACGGCAGTTTCTGTGGCACCGTAAGCCAGAACATCACAATCAACACTACAACACCCACACTATGGAAGACAGTTGGAAACTATACTGGTTTGCCAGAATGGGTAGTTGATGTAAAAGAGACGGAGGCCATATCAAAAATAAAAAACGACTTTGGAGCCGCAAGAAAAATCACATTTGCAGACGGCAGCAACGTAATAGAATATGCCGTAGGCTGGAAGGACAGAGAATACATATCATACATTGCAACAAGCGGTTTGCCGCTTGATGGGTATCACGCAACAATATCCATATCGCCCAAGGGAAAGATGTGTCAAGTCACATGGACATCATTTCTGATTAGTCAAAATTCCGATAAAAAGCAGTTTTTAGAGTTTTTGTCATTTATGGATTCATTTTACGCAAAATCCCTAGAGCATCTCAAAGCCAAACTGGAAAAAGCAACATAAGTCAGAACACCGTAGAACCCACATGAGTGACATCAGATTTACTTTGATTGGCGTTGGCCTGATTTTTGCAGGTTTTATTGTATTAGGAGTGTTTGGACATGATCACTACAGCTTTGCAATCCAGGAAAAGGAATTCGGGGATTGTTTTACGTATGAAGACGGAAAGCAAGTTGAGGTCAGCTGCAATGAGAGAATGCAGGATAGGTCCTTGTTTTTTGGACTAGTAATTGGAATAATTGGGGCTGGAATATTTTTCCTAATCAAAGGTGTCAGAGGAAAATGGGACCAAGATGTCAAGCCGCAAGACAAGGTAGGACCAGACTCTAGTTTTCCAAGCTAGGTTGCAATTATCCCATTTTGTATTAGATATTGGATACCTTTTACAAAGTCGCCGTTGCTGATTTTGCCTTCTGACCACCACCTGGCATTGTTTTTAATCCACTCTGGTATTTTTTTGGCTGAATCGCCTTTTTCTGTTGGAGGAACCTGAATAACTTTTTCTTTAATTAGATATTGAATTCCCTTTGTAAAATCAGAATCTGCAATTTTGCCTTCTGACCACCACTGCGCATTACTTTTTATCCAATCTGGGACCACAATAGAGCCATCAGAGACAAGTGTTGGAACTTGTTCAATTAGAACTATTTTGATACCATTTGCACGAATATCGGAGATCAGTGTTTGTAATAGTTGGAGTTTTTCTTGATTAATCTCATTTTTGAGTGAGTCTGTTTTTACTGCAAAATCAGCTGACTGGAGACTGATTACTGCAAATCCATTCTGTTTTATGCTGGATTGAGTCTTTGTGAGTGCTTTTTGAGGAATTGTTCCGGCTACGAATGGATCGTCGCTTATCAGATTAACAAAAGAAAGCGTGCTTGGTACGTGTTTTATTGCTCCGCCAGATAGTTTGTCGTTTGAGATTGCTGCGCTAATGTATCCCAGTTTTGCCTCAGAGACGGCATCAAGGGTGTCTTTGTTGAAGGCATCATATGGTGGACTGAAGAGATTGGGGTTTTTGTCAAAGACTTTGGCTATTTTTTCACTAGTCTGTTTGATGCTTGCTGCCTGTTTTTGCTTGTCAAATGTTGTGTGATCAACATATTCCCAGCCACGATTTGCTAGCTTGATGTTGGATGTCTTGTTTAGTTTTTCTTTTAGAAAATTGACGGACTTCGGATCATCGCCTGTGAATTTGCCAATAACAGATATGGTAAGAGGGGTTTTGTTTTTGTCAAATGCATCAATTACTCCGTTTTGTACATCATTTAGCCAGAAATCTTGAAAATTATCCATTCTAAATGCAACACAGTTACAGGTTGGCTTTTCTGCTTCAATTGGTTTGACTATTGGAGGTATTGTTTGCGGTTTATCAAAGTCTTGAATTTTCCCTATGGATAAAATTTGGTAATTGGCCTGCTTGACTCTATCAATTAACGAACCTAACTCTTGGATCTTTGTTGCGTTTACCTTGTTTACATAAAAACCGTTTTCATATTGAGCAAATTCATATGGGTGCATCATTACTACTGCATAACCATACTCAAAGATACTCTCTTCGATTTTTTCCATTATGGCGTCATTGGATATGTGTCTCCAAACTCCCGCACTAGGATCTAGTCTTGCAGTGGTTGGCAATGCCGGAAATTCATAGAAATCTGATTTTTTAAACGCTGGAGACTCACGTGCAGTTGTTGCATAGCTTATGTGAGTAAAGCCATTTGCCTTGAGAATAGATACAGTATCATTGTTGAAGAGATTTTCTGGTGGAATGAATACCATCGGAGATATGCCAAGCACGGTACGTATTTTGTCGTTGGTTTGTAATATCAGAGATTCTTGATCCTTTTTGGACAGAGTGGAAAGAACTTTGTTATTCCAGTTATGATTAGCCACCTCTAGCGGATGATCAGACTGCAAACCAGTCTTTATTGTCTCAATTAGCTTTGGATCAGTGCCAAACAACCCCCCAATCACACCAATAGTGAATGGAGCGTCTTTTTTCTCAAATAGATTGATCATCTCTATTTGTGCAGGAGCGAGAAAATGGTCCTGAATATCATCCAACCTGAATGCAACGCAATTACAGTTCAGATTCTCGCTGTTCATCTCAGGATTATGAAGATAGATTTTCGTGGTTCCGGTTTCCTCAGTTATTGTCATTTTTTTGGCTGCGATTGTAGTTAGCTTGCCTGACACATCCTTGGATTTGACATATAATGCATAATTGCCCACCTTAAGCTTTGAGAAGTTAGCAGTGCCTTTTGATATCACTTCGGATTCGGCAACTTTATTTTTCTTTGAATCATATAGTTGCGCCACAAACGCACCGTCTTGCTTTGTGATTTTGTTTTTTGTTGTATTGTACACTTCAACTGGGAAGGATTTATCCACAATGACGGGCCACTTGGTTATAACTTTCAAGTCTTGAGCAATCCCAGGCTCGAGTTTTATTGGAGTGTGAATGTACTTGAGGTTTTGGCCTAGGGATATTTCCGCAAAATAATGATCGCTTATTTTTGTAGTAGGATAAAGCCAGACTCTAATTGCCTGACCGTTTTGGGCAGTTTCGGAATAACTCCACCATTTACCATCGTATGATTTTATCCAGACTTTGGCCCCAGAAAGCGGAGTCTCTCCATCTTTATAGTACACAGTCAGCAATAATCCGCCTGCATTTTTTATTGGAACTTCAATGTTGGTATTCTTTTTTAGATCAACGAATTCTGTTGTTGCATACATGCTATTAGAATAAACCTCAATGCTGTATCTTTGGTCTAGCTGTAATGCCGACAAAGTAAACGGATTGCTGGCAAGAGAAGACAATTCTTGAATTGGTGTTTTTTCCTGGTTCTTGTAGACTTTGACTGTTATTCCCTCTGGAGTTACGCGCTCATTTTTCTCATTTTTGATATAAACTTGAATGTCGCCGGTTTTTTCTTGAGCAAATACAGGAAACATCAACCCTGCAAACAAAACAGCCAACATTACAGATATTACAAGTTTCATTGATGCACCCTTTTTGCACTTGTCCACTTTGCCTTGAGTCCAAGCAACTCCTCAAATGCTGCTCGTAGCTGCATAAAGTCGATTATTTGCTTGTAGCCGATTACCAAAAACACAGAATATAGAATCATTCTTTTATCATCACCGTCCATCCTTATTGCCATTGCGCTTAAAAGATATTGCAATATCACGAACATCGAAATGGTGAAAGCGACGAAGTGATAGTTTCCAATTATCAGCTGATAAATTGCAAAGCCCCAGACCATTATACTTGTGACTGGGATCAGTATCATGTGTATGACCATTAACGGAAATGCAAAGCTGTGTAAATATCCAAATCTTGGATTGGTTAGAATGTCAGAGTGTCTTCGCAGAATTTGCAGGTTTCCTCTATACCATCTTTTCCTCTGTTTGTAAAAATCAATGAACGTTTGTGGCGCCTGCGTATATGCAATTGATTTGTTGCTACCTTCTACTATCATGCCGGATCTTAGCACCTTGACAGTGGCATCAAAGTCCTCCACAAGTGTGTCCTTGTGATATGTCCCGGCCTCGATTAGCTTGTCTTTGCGAAATGCCCCCAGTGCTCCCGGAACAATATAGATTGCTCCAAAATAGTCAAGGCCGCGTCTCATTATTTGAATGCCAGACAGATATTCTAGTGCCTGACACCAAGTAATCCAGTTCATCTTGTTTCTAATCTTGACATTTCCTGCCACTGCGACAATGTTTTTGTCAACCATAGAGCGTGCCAAATATTTGAGTCCGGAGCGACTAGTTATGGTATCAGCGTCAACTATGACTACGACTTCGCCTGTAGAATACAACAGTGCCATGTTCAATGCAGATGCTTTTCCACCATTTTCTTTGTGCAACACCTTGACTCGGTCTTTGTATTCCATTGCAATCATCAGAGTTCGGTCTTTGCTGCCATCATCCACTACAATGATTTCCTTGTCCGGATAGTCTGCGTCAATTAGTGCCTCAATGGTAGTTCGGATTACTTTTTCTTCATTATACGCAGGCACGATTATACTCATTTTCGGATATACTGCCGGCTCTTCTATTTGAGACTCTTTTGCAATACTTCTAATTGCTAGTGGCACAAATATCATAGTCTGCCAGAACGACAAAGTCAGCATCCACACAAACAAGACTTGGATTATCGATAACGCACTAACATATCCGTCATACAACATTATACCGCCAAACGCAAAAGGCAGAATCATTACAATTATTGAATAAGCAGATGCAGTTCGTGTCTTGTATTTGTACTGCGATGATGGATCCCTTCTTGATAATATTTGGTAAAATGACAGAACCGCAGCAAGTCCAATTGCCACATAGCTTAGATAGCTAAACATCGAATATGCAGTATAGAAAAGCAATGCAAAGATTGCCACTGCCAGTACAACAAGTACGGGATCTGCTCGTGTCTTTTGTTTTTTTGGAGTTTTGAGCGGCTTTGATCTAATTTGTTTTTGTATGGGTTGCTCTTCTGGTTTTTTTGTAAATTCGAGATCAGTTGGTTTTGCTACAATTACATTTTGAATGATAGGTTTTGTGACAGGTTCAACTGGCTTGATTATAGGAAGAGGTGTTGAAGTATCGGTTTTTTTATTTGGTCTATGAGTTTGTTCAGATAAAACGGTAGCTTTGTAGACTGTAACTTTTGAAGGAGTTATTTTTTGTTCTGGTTTTTTTGGAATGGGTGCTAATTTTTGTTTAAAGCAGTTTTCATGAAACCACTGGTTTTCGTATCTAATCGACTTTTGTTCCAGCCTTAATTCATCATTACAAAAAGAACACTTTACCAGCGAATAATTTGTCAAGCTTGAGAGATCTGAAGTTTTGTAATTGTTGTGCATAATTGTCACAATAATTGCGTATATTGATCAAGTTTGTTTAGACTGCTCAATTAAGGGGAGTTGTTCTTTTTTGAACAAACTCGGGGTTATTCCAGAAGCGGCACTAGTCAAAAGCAATGCAGAAAGTCGGAGACGTACTCCAATCTAAACTGAAAAGTGGGCATGCCTGTACATGGTGCTCTGCCGAATTGTTACTTGATGACCAAGTGATCAGAGACAGAGGCAAATGGTATCATTTTGATTGTTTTACGCAAAACAGGAACCAAGTAAACAAGACAGAATTTGATAGATTAGAAGAAACATTTGGACAGGCCAAAATCATAAAAACAATTCCTGCAGCACAAAAACCAATCAGAACTTACAAAGCAATCATGTTAAGCCAGACAGTGCGACTAGAGTCAAAACAAACACCTAACAAACAGCACGTGTCAACATCTAAGAGAACTATTTTAGAACCGGAAAAAACAAAAGAAAAACCCATAACAAAATGCGATTTTTGCAAAGATGGCATTTTAGCGAATGAAAAATCAATTAATGCAAAAAACAAAACATATCATGAAATTTGTTTTGAGTTTGTAGTAGACAGAATCAAGCCGGAAAAACAAAAGTCCCCCAAGGACAAAAATTCACAACATGGTAGAATTGATCCAGTCCTGATTTTGTTAATGAGTGGAATTTTTGGAATGCTGATTCTGACTGCATATTTGATGTTAACAGTACTTAGCGCAATTGCAATATCAATTGGGATGGGACTGTCATTTTATCACATAATTGATGCTGGGCGAAGATTTTCAAAGAAAAATAAACCCAAGCAATTGCCATCATACTTTGTCTTTGTCACGTTGATCATGCCAATCATATTTGGCGCAATAATTGCAATCGACGGATACGAAGTTTGGTATTCTGCACCAAAGGCAATCATTGTGTGGGGTCTTGCACTCACATTTTGGAGCAACATGGTCTTTGTGCCATTATCAATCTATAGCAAGTACAAAGAATTAGCGCCATACGATAACACGTTTAGGCCGTTTGTGAGTATAATTGTGCCTGCGTATAATGAAGAGAAGGTAATTGGAAGAACAATAGAGTCCGTTCTTGCAGTAGACTATCCACGAATGGAAGTACTAGTAGTCAATGACGGCAGTACCGATAATACACTGCAAATAATCAACACCTACAAGCCAAAAATCAAGGTAATAGACAAGCCAAACGGTGGAAAATACACCGCACTAAACTACGGATTGTTGTATTCCAAAGGAGAAATAGTAGTCACAATAGATGCAGACACAATCCTTGCACCACAATCTATCACATCACTTGTGGAATCATTTAAGAACAAAAACGTAGGTGCAGTGGCAGGCAACATCAAGGTACGAAACAGAACAAACTGGATTACTTGGTGTCAAGCACTAGAATATGTAGCAGGAATTCAAATTTTTAGAAGAACGCTTGATTTTTTCAATTCAGTGGCCATAGTTCCTGGAGCACTGGGGGCATTTCGAAAGAGCTTTTTGCAAAAGGTGGGTAACTTCACTGGTGATACGCTGGCAGAGGACTTTGACGCCACACTCAAGATTCTAAAGTCAGGCCTTGTCGTATCTGGAAGAATAAACGCGCGTGCATATACAGAATCCCCAGATTCCATCACTCAATTCATCAGACAGCGAAAAAGATGGTATCGGGGAGACATGCAGGTCTTATCCAAGCACAGAAACGCGTTTATGAACTCTAAATTTGGAACACTTTACAAGCTAACCTTTCCACTGATGATAATTTCCATGTTTGTTACGCCTTTTGCTGGGATCATAGTTTGGACATTTGCAGTAATTGACATAATGGGAGGCGGCGCCATGTTCGTCGTACAAATGATGATGATTTTCATCATATTGCAACATTTGCAGGCAGCACTGGCAGTCAGAATTGAAGGAGAGAATCCCAGGTTGATTTTGTATTCGACGTTTTTTGTGGTAGGCTACAAGCAAATAATTGATATGTTATTGATGAAATCTGCAATCGAGACACTACTTGGCAGAAAAGCAGTATGGACTACAGTCAAGCGTCAGGGACTGAATCCGCAGAAAAAATGAGACTAGATTGTAATTATTTTGTAACCTATGCTTTCTCGCCAGATGGCATTGTCTAGCTCAAATTTGTTATTGCAGTTGAGGCATCGAAAATTCCATTGTAGTTCTGGGAATTTGTCACCACAATCATTACAAAAATAAAAATTATCAATCAGTCGGTAATCAACGCCCAATACCTTGACATCATTGTTACAACTGGGGCATTTTTCATTTTTATAAGTTCGCGCAGAACTGATGTTGCCACACCCATAATGCTCAATGACGCGGTCTTTTTTGAAATTATAACTATAACACGAAGGGCAGTGAAAGAACTGCTTTACTTTGACTGTTCCGCATTTACCACAGCTTATCTCCTTTAGAGTACCAGATTTTACAATATTTCCATTTTTCTCAAATCCTTCTAGGATTTCTGTAAGATCAGACTTGTTTTTGCCAGTACATTCAGTCAGCATTGCAACACTTATTCTAGAGTAATTTTTCAAAAACATTCGAATTATCTCCATGTCTTGGGAATTGTCATGGGTTTGCATGTCTTCTTTTTGTATTGTTTCGACTAGCTGTCGCACCTCTGCATATCCATACGGTTTTGACAGATACCCATATGCTCCATACGATATGACATCACGTACTTTTTGATCGTTTTTTTCCAGTGCTGTTTCCAAAATAACGCGCGTCTCCGGCCTAAGATCCAGTATTTGCGCAATTACAGAAATGCCATCCATATCTGGTAAATTATAGTCCAGAAAGACAAGCGGTGGTTTTTTTGCACCCATGTAATCTTTGAATGCTTTAATTCCCTCTGTGCCGCTTTTTGCTATGCGAATTTTGTTAAAGTTTAACTTTTGGCAGAACTCTTTTAGTCGCAGGCATACGGCCTGACTGTCCTCTATTATGACTACATCGTTTTGATCCACGATGTTATGAAATTAATAAGAATCTAAGTTAATCATAGTTTGTTCAAAATAAACAGATGACTAGTTAGATTTAGGCCGTGATGGGTTTTTTGGCAGTTTTATGGAAAATCGAGTGGGTTTGTTGCTTACCGTGATTTTTCCGTCGTGTTGCTCTATTATGCTCTTGCAGCTTGCCAAGCCCAAGCCAGTTCCTTCCTGCTTTGTTGTAAATAACGGCTCAAAGATTCGGTCGATTTTGTCTTCTGGAATACCAGGACCGGTGTCTTCAATGTCAATTAGATAGTTGCCCTTTTGCTCAGTCAGTCTTATTTTGATCTCACCCACATCCTTCATTGCCTGAATAGAATTGATTATCAGATTCACCAAGACTACCTCAAGTTTTTTGGGATCGCAGAGCAATTTGGCGTCATTTTCCGGAATTACTACAGTTATGGTGTTTGGTCTTTTGATTGAATTTAGTATGGAATCAAGTAGTTCCTTAAATGATATTTCCTTTATCTCAAGTGGACTTTCTCGCACATAATCCAAGACATCCTCTATCTGATGACTGATTCTTGTGACTGATTTTGTGAGCATCTGTAATTGTTTTTCCACTTTATCATCCATGTTGTCTTTGAATTTTAGTCGCATTATCTCTACGGTGTTTTTGATCACACTTAGCGGATTGCGAATGTCGTGTGCAAGTCTTGCTGCAATTAATCCAATTGTGATTAGACGCTCGTTTTCAAGCTCTGATCTGGACTGACGTAGTTCGTGTTCTAGCTCAATTTTCTTTTTTATCGACGTTCTGAGAAGATCAAAGGATTTTCCAACCTGTTCTATTTCATCACTGCCCTGGATATCCATTTTGTAATTGATTTTTCCGCGCAAAATGTGAGATACTGAATATGGGACCTTGTTTAGCTGAGATATGATGCTTTTTTGCAAGTACACATACATTGCAAAAAACACTGCCAATGAGGCCAAAACGGACAGAAGGGATACAGATGCGGCATTTACTTGATCCTGACTCAAAAGTATGTTGAAAAATCCAAGATCAATAGAATGTGTTTTTACATCAGAAAACACAGACATCAAGGCATTGCTTGCAAAATAAACTCCAGGAATGACTAGAATGATTACTGATGCAAACAGAATTGCAAGTTGCGAGCCCAACTTCATATTTTATGTGTAAAAGGTTTTAACAAAAGTCCGTGTTTGTTTGGCAATTACAAACAATTCTCTGCAAGCATTATTGTTCTGATTTGACTTTGCTTTGTAACGCGTCAAGGGCTTGGGCAATTTTGCCACTAGTGTCAGAAATTCCCAATTTTTTTAGCTCGTTTTTTAGTGTCAGAATTGGATCCTGAGGTGATTCTTGAGGTTTTTGCTGTTTTTGTCCCAAATATTGCAATTCTTCTTTTAGCTGCTCTATTTGCTGCTTTTTTGCCTCTAAATCATTACGGGTCTTTTGTATTTTGGATTGTTCGTGATCCAATCTTTCCTTCATTGTCTTGTATTCAACTTCTAGATTATCTACGATTAGTTTGGCATCGTTTTGAGTGACATATTTTGGATTTACTTTGTTTAGTTCAGTTTTGTCTTTTTTGATATCCTGGAAAAAGCTCATCTCTTCTGCAAACCTTTTCTCATCATCAAGCATTTTTTTGAGGTCTTTGACTCGCTCCTGCAGTAGAACGTTTACGAATTTTTGATATTGGTGCGTGTTTGAGATTTTGTCTTTTACTTCAATGGCTTTTTCTTGAACAATTTCTTGTTTTGTTTGAGGCCTTGACTTGTTTGAAAAAAAGATAGACCTATCAGTAATATCCATCGCATCACGTGCTTCAATTTTAGAGCCAACGCCTGTAATATGCGACCATTCGTCTGCTGCGTCAGTAGTTTGATTATAATGCTTTTTTAACTCCTCTTCTTCCTTTGATATCCTATTGATGTGCTTGACCAATACTGAGAATTAGATTTTACCAATATGATACCTTCGGTGGTTGAATCAAACAAACAATTTTTCCGATTTTAAATATGATAGTATGAGGATTATGTCAAGTTTTGCTCAAAGAACTCGAGTGTTTTTTGCCAGGCATCGTTTGCCGCGTCTGCAGAATAATTCCTATTTGATGGATTGGCAAAGGCGTGTCCTACTCCATCATAGATGTGAAGGTGGTTTTCTATACCCAAGTCATCTAGTACAGATTGGAATTCCAACACGCTTTGTTCTGGAATGCCGGTGTCTTCTTTGCCATAAATGCCAAGAATTGGGGATTTTATTTTTTCAAGCTTTGATGTGTCCAGTTCAGGCTGGCCATAGTAAATCACGGTTGCGTCATTTTCCACATTTAGTGCAAAAATCAGTGATTGACTTCCTCCAAAACACCAGCCAATAGAGCCGATTTTTTCTGCCCCATGTGATTTTAGATATTCTGCAGAATCGCGCATCAAGGCAATTCCTGCCTCAGAATCATAGGATTTTATCAGACTGCCGGCAATGGTTGCAGATTTTGCCACCTCGCCGTTGTACAAATCCACTGCCAGTATCGCATATCCATGAGATGCAAGTTTTTCTGCCATTTGCTTGACATTGTCATTGAGTCCCCACCACTCGTGAATCATCACAATTCCAGGCCGTGCCATTTCTTCAGTTGGTCGTACAAAATAGCCAAACGAACCATCAGAATATTCCACCATTTCTGATATGACTTGGTGCGGTCCGCTCTCAAACATGTCCGAGTTTGTGTTTTTGATTCCGGCATATTCGGGTAAAATGTGCAGGCCCCAACCCCTCTGCAATAGTATTGCAGGATCCTTGACACAAGCAGGACTTTGGTCGGATTTTTTCATGATTAATGTGGTGCCTTCAGAGCAGACAATTCTGCCAAGCTCGACCCCATTGTTTTGTTGTGCCACTGGAGACAGCCAAAACGGATCAGAGTTTATCGATGGTGCAAACTCAAACAAAATCAGAAATCCCAAAGATATTGTTACAAAGACTCTGGTCAATGCCAAGTAACCACATCAGATAATGTTTAACTTTACTACTAACGCTTTCTTTTTGCTAGCCAAGAAACCACTATTTGCTGGGCTAGCTTTTCTGGGTCTTCCTCTCTATACATGGAGATTCTCTCCAGCCTTTTCGCATATGTTTTGGGTAGGGTGACAGGCACTGTTTGTCGGACAGCCAATAGTCGTGCCTGTCTTAGTAAAGTAGTATGGTTTGCTCGTGGGTGTCCTGCCAGTGCGCGAAGATATGATTTCTGGGTTTTGGCATCCAGTCTAGAGATTCTGTGTGCTATTTTGATTGATTTTTTGACATTTGGTACTAGTTGATGTAATTGTATTGCAACACCACTTGTTATGGTTCCAGGAACCAGACTCTTTAGTGGTCCGGGAAGTGCTGCAAAGCCTACGTATTTTTTGAATGTCTTTCTGGATATACCAAGGGAACTTGCACCTTTTGAGATGCCCATCTTTTCTGCCAAAAAGCTGCAAGAGTGAGCCATGTCTTTTGGATTCATGCTCTTTCGGTGCAGATTCTCAATCACAGATGCTGCCTTGGCGTTTTCTAGGTCATAGCCTTTTGTTAAAACTAAAACTGGGATCTTTTTTGCCCTTAATCGTTTGAGAGCGGCCAATCTTCTTTGGCCAGACATTAGTAAGAATTGTCCACGTCCATCTTTTTGGACCATTGGTGGATTTTGCAGACCTTCGTTTTTGATCGATTTAGCTAGTTCTGCAATACCTTCTCTGTCAAGGGATCTTGCCTGTGCCTCATCCCAGACTCTAATCTTTTTGATTGGAATAACTTTTACTCGATAATGGATTTTTTGGTGGTACCTTTGCGACATCAGTCGTGGTTATGATGAAAAAGAAGCTAGTAAAGAGGTGGGTTAAATTGAATTTGCCTTTGTGTGTGAATTTTTCCTCTGAATTATCACAAAATCATACAATACAAAAAAGCGCCGGGTAAGGGATTCGAACCCCTGAGTGCGAATGCACAACCGCTATCCTGTGAGATTGATCTCGAGGCGGTCGCCGTACCACTTGGCTAACCCGGCACTCATTACACAAACAAAATCGTCCCTAATATAGCAAATCACAGTAAATACAAAAACAAGCAAAATCAAAGCAAAAGCAATGGGCGTAGACTTAAAGGGATTAATCACAAAAGAAAAGACAACGCTGGAATCATTTGCATCCAAAGTAATTGCAGTCGATGCTTACAATACAATTTACCAGTTTTTGTCAATAATTCGCGGACCGGATGGAATGCTTTTATCGGATTCTCAAGGCAGAGTCACCAGCCATCTTAGCGGCTTGTTTTACAGAAGCATCAATTTTTTGTCATTAGGGATAAAGCCAGTCTTTGTCTTTGATGGAAAATCCCCATCCCTCAAGGCAGCCGAAATAGAGCGAAGAAGGCAGATCAAAAAAGAGGCCACCATAAAATACGAAAAAGCACTTGCCGAAGGAAACATGGAAGATATGAGAAAATATGCCCAGCAGACCACATCCATGCAGGACGGAATGGTAGATGATGCAAAGCACTTGCTTGGATTATTTGGCATTCCCTGGATTCAGGCACCCGCAGAAGGTGAGGCAACAGCAGCCCATCTTACCAAATTAGGCTTGGCATATGCATCTGCAAGCCAAGACTATGATTCAGTATTGTTCGGGGCAAAAAAGCTGGTCCGCAATTTCACCAATTCCGGCAGAAGGAAGCTGCCAAACAAAAACACCTACATCGAAATAGAACCAGAGATAATTGACACATCCAAGGTTTTAGCTGAGCTTGGAGTTTCTGCAGAACAGCTAGTAGACATTGGAATCCTAATTGGGACGGACTTTAATCCAGATGGATTCGACAGAATTGGTCCAAAGACAGCTCTTAAGATGATCAAAGAAAACGGCAGATTAGAAGACATTGAGCAGATAAAAGACAAGCTGGAATCAGTGCCATACCAAGAAATACGCAAAATATTCCTAGAACCCAAGGTATCAGAAGTATCAGAGATAAAATTTGGCGAGCCAAACTATTCTGGAATAGTTGGATATCTGTCAGGCGAGAGAAGCTTTTCGCGCGACAGAGTTGAAGCGTCATTGAATCGATTGCAAAAAAGCACCATAAAGCGAAGCCATACCCTTGAGCAGTGGTTTAGCTAGACAGAGACATCAATCAAATTTACTTGTTATTTTGTAGATATCTTTCATTATCATATCGCTATGATTTGCTTCCTTATCAGCAGAAATTAGTATGACATAATTGTCTTTGAACGGTATGGATATTCTGGCCACCTTTTCATGTAGAGTCAGACTGTAAATTGTCTTACCAAAGTTTTTGTCATGAATTCGTCTATTAAAGAATCGAACCGTAGCCTGAATTAATGCGGCTTGCCCACCCATACGAGTAGTAAGGCTAGTCTCATCATTTCTATGCTCAGAACATAATATTTCGCCGCTTTCTGAGCACATTGATGCGGACCGAATGTTTGGATTAGAGCCAATTATCTTTCTGCAGATCTGCTCTGCCTCACTGGTCAAGATTTGTTCTGATTTACCCCACATGAGGTTCAATCATAATCAAATTACATAATTTGCTGTTTGTGTAGAAATGACAAGCTTTGATCAGATGGTATGATTGATAAGTAATGCTTTTTAATGATATCAAAAAATCCAAAACATGAAAGCGCTAGTTGCATTGGCAGCCGTTGCCGCATTGTTAGTGTCAGTAACATTAACAGATGATACCTTTGCCCAAAAATCAGGCAAAGAAGAAGTTCAAAGTATAATGACTGCATACAAAAAGGCAATACAAAAGGCCCAGAACGACTTTAATGCCGCAGTCAAAAAGGCAAACGAGGACGCACGTGCAGCAATTGCAAAAGGCGTGCCAGTTGACCAGATAAACGCTGAATCAAAGGCAGTAATCTCCAAGGCACGAGTAGACCTCAAGGCAGCGAAGGACACAGCCCAAAAAGAAGCAAAAGAAGGCCTATCAAAACTAAAGGCAGTAATCAAGCCTTAGTTCATTATTTTCTTGTTTCACACATGACGCATTTTAGACCGCGCGTAAATCTGCCACACCTAGTACAATGTAGGGAGAATTTTTCGTATTTTCCAACCTTGCTGGACTTGTAGTAGGCAAATAACACCACCAAAAAGATGCTGCCCATCATCAAAAAAGGTACCAAGTCGGGAGGCGCACCAATCTTGTATTGTACGTCATAGATTGACTTTGCAAAGACCTGAAGCGGTGCAAAAAAGACCAAACCCAATGCAAAAATGATCGCAGGTTTTGCAGGATTTAGCCTCATGGTGTGATAGTAGTACGCACGAACTTTAACAACTTGTTTGTCTAAAAAAGACAAGCAGTTTTTATTGAATCTGTTTTTTTAGCTCATCAAAGGCAGCCTGTATTTCAGATACTGCCGCCCCATCTTCCAGAGTAGAGACGTCGCCGATTTTCTCATTTGATGCAATTGCCTTGAGCAACCTTCTCATTATTTTACCGCTTCGTGTCTTTGGTAGCTTGGACACAAAGTAGAGCGATTGCGGGGTTGCAATTGCACCAATGTCTTTTCTAACCACATCAACTACTTGGGATTTGAGCGAATCCGATACTGTTACGCCTTCCTTTGGGACCAAAAATGCAATGATTACTTCTCCTTTGATATCATCAGGTATGCTACAGACGGCAGATTCGGATATTGAATGGTGTGACACTAGAGCAGATTCCAATTCTGCTGTTCCAATTCTATGGCCTGCGACTTTTAGAACATCGTCTGCTCGGCCCAACAACCAATAGTATCCATCCCTATCACAAATTGCATAATCGCCTGTATAGTAGGTGTCTGAGTATTTTGACCAATAGACTGTCTTGTATTTTTCATCATCGCCCCATAATGTCAAGAGCATGCCAGGCCAGGGTTTTCTTATTACTAAATATCCCTTGGTGTCTGGCGGGAGCGGTTTGCCAGCTTCATCCAATATGGCTAAATCCACGCCAGGAATTGAAAACGCACCAGAACCCGGCTTTAGTGGAATGGTTTCTAGTCCAGGTAGCGGTGAAATCATCATGGCGCCAGTCTCTGTCTGCCACCAGGTATCAATTATTGGGCACTTTGATTTGCCGATTGTGGCATAGTACCATTTCCAAACCTCCGGGTTTATTGGCTCGCCAACGCTGCCAAGCAGTCTGAGGTTGGATAGATCATGCGAATTTGGAATTGAATCACCAAATTTCATAAACATTCGAAGTGCAGTCGGCGTAGTATAGAAGATTGTTACCTTGTATCGCTGCAAAACATCCCAGATTCTAGCAGGGTTTGGATAGTCGGGTGCGCCCTCATACATTACCTGTGTTGCCCCACAAATCAGTGGACCGTATGCCACATAGCTGTGCCCTGTGACCCAGCCAATGTCTGCTGTACAAAAATACACATCAGAGTCTTTGATGTCAAATGCCCATCTAAATGTGGCAGAAACATGTGTTAGATATCCTCCAGTATCATGTAGAACACCTTTTGGTTTTCCTGTTGTGCCCGAAGTATACAAAATGTATAACGGATGCGTGCCATCTAGCTTTTCTGGAGGGCAGACATTAGAGTTTTTTTGCAACAAATCACCCCATGCAATGTCTTTGTTTGTCATTGTAACTGGGTTTTTTGCCCTAGTCAATACAATGACGTTTTGGACAAAATCAAGATCAGATATTGCAGTGTCAACTACATCTTTGAGCTTGACAATGTTTCCTCGCCTGTACCCACCATCCGCAGTGATGATAATCTTTGATTGCGAGTCAATTACCCTGTCCCTGATTGATTGGGCGGAAAATCCAGAAAATATCACAGTGTGGATGGCACCAATTCGTGCACACGCCAAAATCGATGTGATCAGCTCTGGTACCATTGGGAGATAGATTGTGACTCTATCGCCAGATTTTACTCCAATTGATTTGAGGCCGTTTGCTAGCCTTTGGACAGAGTCTAATAGTTTGCCATAGGTTACTGCCCTACGTTCCTCGTTTTCACCCTCCCAGAAAATGGCTACTTTGTCTGGGTTTTGCACATCCAATGCATTGTATGATGCGTTGAGCTTTCCTCCAACAAACCATTTTGCAAATGGAGGATTCCATTGCAGCGTTGTGTGCCAGGGCTCAAACCAGTGTAGTTTTTTTGCCTGCGACTCCCAGAATTTTACATAATCAGCAGATGCCTCTTGCCTTGTTTTGGTGTCATTGTGTCCTAGGCCAATAAGATAGGAATCCACAATACCAAATCACGCCTTGCCATTTCTAAATTTTTAGCAAAAAATGCCGTTTTTTGAATAAATGGAGGAAAATGGAAGTTTTTGGGCAAAAATCGATCATTTTGTGCGTAAATAAATGGAGGTCTAAATTCTACCTACTTTATGAAATTCATAAAATTAGAAAAAAGGGATGTTGTGCCCCTCACTGTGCTTGCATGTCTGCAAACCAATCTGATCTCTCAGTTTGTTTAACAGTATTCGTCGGTGGCTGAGGCAGATTTGCACTCACTACCTCTTCTCTATTTTCGGCCGGAGAAGGTGCTGTGTTTGCAAATATTGGCTGAGCCGTTGTGTTTGCATTTTCTGAAGGTTTAGCTTCAGCTGAATAGGAAGGTGCACTAGGAGCTTGCTCCACGGTTTGTCCCTGTGTTGTGTTTGTTACAAGATATGAAACTGCAGAGTGCTGGATTTGGGATTGCTGGTTTGCATCGCTGCGAACACCATCCAAGGATAAATCTGTCATTCTGCGCTGAATGTTTAGGATTTCTGCCTTTTCATGGTCGATGTGTTCCATTATCTCTCCAGTGTGTGTCTTGATGAGTTCATATTTTGCTTCAGAGATTTCGTTGCTCTTGAATTGGACTTTGGCATCAAACAACAATGTCTTTACAGTCTTTAGCTGTGCACCTAGCTCTTCGAGACGTGAGCCTAGCGCCGAGGTGATTTGCTTTTCAGCTTCCTCCAGCGAGATTAGTTTGGACTTGTATTTTTCGTGTATGATTTCTGCGTCTTCCTTCATTTCGTCGTTTTCTGAGACAATGTCAATTAGCGCCTTGAGACGTCTGATTGTCAGTCCCTTTTCTCTGAGGAATCGTTGTGCGTCGAGTCTCCATTTTGGTATGTAGATTACGACATCGCCCTGAACTACTAATTGTTCAAATGGGACCTGAGTGAGTCCTTGCAGACCACAATCAACGCCCACAGTCTGTATGGAGCCATCAATATCGGTTATAGTACCGATGACTTTGCCCATTTGGGTGCCATACATGTCTTTGACTTGCTTGCCGATAATCTCTACTTCGTCCTTGTTCATTGGCTAAAACTTGAGCGTTGTATATAACCGGCAAAATGTTAATAATCATTCTAGTTTTGGTAAGAAGAAATTAACCAAGGTATTTTACGAGTCGTAATTTTAAAATTTGAACCATTTTGCAATCATATCATGATAGACAAGGACGGCCTAGACCAAATCCTGAATTTCGTGGCAAAGCGCTGGATTGAGCTTTCTCGGGATCCTGCCAACAAGGCACTGCAGAACCTACCGTCGGATTTTTGGATGAACTCTGTTGGCGGCAAAGCAGGAGAGAAGGGTCATTGGATGACTATGCTTTTGTATACGGAAAATGAGGCAGACGCAGCTGCACTAAAAGAAGTCTTGCTAAGATGGCAATCAAAGGGATCTACACCAAAGACAGATCTCATCCAGATAAAACGAAAATAGTTTAATTAGATTTGTCCAGTCTGGAACTTGTTGAGCGAGTTCACTCCATCTGAAAAAGAACAATTAGCGCATCATTTCTCAAATTCCGACGATTCAGTATTTGCAATTATTACTCCTAGACAGGTAGACAGAGGCGCGTTGATGTCTCGCTATTCTAGGACAGATAAGAGTATGCGGCGTATTTTTTTGGACGAGTTTTTGGCAAATGAAAACCGCGGTGAGGAATTTTACAACAAGGTTCTCATAGAATATGGCGATGATTCTGTTGCAGAGCTTGGAATTGCACAAGTAGCAATAGAAGGCATATCCAACATTGCAGTCAAAAAAATCGAAGACCGCAGAATAGGCCTGTCATATTTGGAAAAATCATCACGCTATGTGTCATGGGCAAACAAAGTAAACGGCGAGTACAAATTCTTGCGAGAAAAAACAATCATGGAGTCCAAATTTGCGGATTCGTACATTGATGCGTGCAATTTTGACTTTGATGTATATTCCAAAAATATCGAACCCATGCTCAAATTCGTGCGAGAAAAAGAGCCAATTGACAAACTCAGATTCAAAGAATCTGAATCAGGTAAAGAAATCGAGTTTTCAAGACTAAGATCAGAGCCTGACATAAAATCTGCGACGTTTATCTACAACGCCACAACCAAGGCAAAGGCACTAGACATTTTGCGGGGCTTGCTGCCTGCATCTACTCTGACTAATGTCGGAGTATCTGGAAATGGTCGAGCCTTTGAGTATCTGTTGACCATATTGTTTGGCTCTGAGCTGGAAGAAGAGCGTGCAATTGCGCACAAAATCAAGCACGAACTAGACACTACCATCAAGTCCTTTGTGAGACGTTCAACAGACAAGTATGGCTTGGCAATTCAGCAATACCTCAAATCATTGCAGAAAAAATCCCACGCATTATCAAAAAGCCAAAAAATCAGGCCAAAACACAGAGGACATCTAGTTAGGCTGGTTGACTTTGAATCCGAAGCACTTGCCATAAATAAAATAATTGCTGCGATTTTGTACGAATCTCAAACCATTCCATATGGCGAGATTTTAGGGGTCGTCAAAAAAATGAGCAAATCTGCAAAAGCAAAAGTAGTCTCAGACTATGCCAAGATTCGAGAAAACAGAAGACAAAGACCCCCGCGTGCATTTGAGATGACACAATACACATTTGATGTGATTGGCAACTTTGGAATGTTTCGAGACCTGCACAGACATAGAGTTCTGACACTGGAGCGACAATTACTCACTACAGACCATGGGTTTAGCACTCCAAGGGAAATTTTGGAGCTTGGCATACAATCTGAATATTATTCCTGTATGAAAAATACAAAAAAAGTATTTGAATCTATGAGAAACAAAATGCCGCAGCAGGCGCAATATGTGGTAAATTTTGCATACAATTATCCATTTTTTATGAACATGAATCTGCGAGAAGCAGTCCACCTAATTGAACTTCGAACCATACCGCAAGGACATATTGATTATCGCCAAGTGGCACAGCAAATGTTTTTGCAAATCCAGAAAAAACATCCAACATTATCCAAGATCATCAAGTTTGCAGATCTCAAATCATACGAGCTGGAACGATTTGAATCCGAAAAAAGAATAGAAGAAAAAAGAAAATCCTCCAAATAGGAATAATCCTATAATAGTATAATTTCCAATCTCAATTATGGAGAAAATAGAAAAATCAGATGCCCAGTGGAAGCAGGAATTATCTGATGAAGAATTTGACATATGTAGAATGAAGGCAACAGAGCCACCATTTACTGGCAAATACACATACTGCAAAGACGACGGCATCTATCGCTGCACCTGTTGCGGTAATGAATTATTCAGCTCCAACACAAAATATGATTCGGGATCTGGCTGGCCTAGTTTTTGGGAGCCAATCAGAGAAGGTAGTGTCAAGTATGAACGAGATTCCAGTTATGGTATGATGCGAATAGAGGTAATGTGTGCCAAGTGCGATGCTCATTTGGGACATGTCTTCGAAGACGGCCCCAAACCCACTGGAAATAGGTTTTGTATCAATTCTGTATCATTGAAGCTGGAAAAATCCCAGTCTAACCATTAATAAATCAGGATTTGGTCAAGTCTGAAGTAGAAAATGAGAATCATAGTTTGCGGTTTTGGTACAGTTGCACAAAGTCTAGCAAAGCTTCTAGTGTCCAGATCCGATGATCTGTACGCAAAATACGGAATAATGCCAAGAATTGTTGGCGCATTTGACACCCATGGTGGTGCAGTGGACCAGTCTGGCCTTGACTTGAACAGACTAGTTGAGGTCAAAAAAAAATATGGCTCCATCAAATTTTATGATAAATCAAAAAAATGGTCAGGCCTTGATATAATAAAAAATGTTGATGCGGATGTGCTCATAGAAACTACTGCAAGCAACTATCATGATGCAGAGCCAGGCATGTCACACATTACAACTGCAATGAAGCTTGGAATGCACGTAATATCTGTCAACAAAGGACCGCTTGCAATTGCATTTCCATCACTAATGGAGCTTGCCATGTATAACCAGGTTCAGTTTAGGTTTTCAGGAACAGTAGGCGGTGGAACACCCATACTAGATTATGCCAAAAATAGCTTGCAGGGTGAGCAGATCACATCATTTGCAGGAATTCTAAATGGCACAACAAACTACATTTTAACCAACATGACTCATGGAATGAGCTTTGCGCAGGCGCTAAAAGACGCCAAGTCTAGAGGATACGTAGAGGCAGATGAATCACTGGATTTGGATGGATTTGACGCAGCTGCAAAACTAGTGATTTTGGCAAACTGGATCATGGGAATGAAAGTTACAATGCCAGACATCAAGCGAATCGGCATACGCAAAGTAACAAGTGCGGATGTCAAAAAAGCAGCCAAGAAAAAGATGGCAATTAAGCTCATAGCATCTTGCAATAAAGAACTAGAGGTTGCGCCAAAGGAAATCCCAATTGATGATCCGTTATGTGTCAATGGGACTTTGAATGCAATATCATTTACGTCAGAGCACTCTGGCACGCAGACCATAATTGGAAAAGGTGCTGGCGGAACAGAAACCGCAAGTGCAATTTTGCGAGACCTGCTAGACATCAGAAAGGAAATCCTGCGGGCTTGAAGTCAAATCTCATATCAAAGACAGAGACTGCCGAGGTCTTATCACAGATTGCAGCACAATGGAAAGTAGAGCTGCCAAAAATAAAAAATCTGAAAATCTACGAGTTCGAAGACGGCCAAATCATAGTAGGCGAGGGACTTACCGCAATCAAAAAAGGCGAGAGTTATCTGCCGTTTTTATCAGATTCGGTAACGCTTGCCAAATTTCCAAGCGTTATGGTGGATATGGGTGCAGTAAAATTCATGTGCAATGGCGCAAATGTCATGCGTCCTGGAATTCGAAGCTTTGGAGAATTTGAAAAAGATCAGATTGTTTGCATAATAGAAGAGTCTCAGAAAAAATCTCTGGCAGTAGGGCGCGCATTGGTATCAAGCAAGGAAATGGCAGAGATGAGCAAGGGAATTGTTGTGGAGAATCTGCACTATATTTCGGACAAATATTGGGAAGCCAAAAAGACGATTAAAGACTAGGTATCTTTCATTATAGATTTGATGTTCTTGGATAGTTCTGAGTTGATTGTTAGCTCCTTGTGATGAACTTTTACATGCTCTAGCGTGATCTTTAGGAGATCATCTTCGGATTCAGCGGCTGCAGACCAAGTGCAGGTCTTTCCGGCATCCTTGCAACTAATGCTTTTGCCCATATTGAAATTGTGATTTTGAACTATATTTTGTTTATCAAATGATGAATAATTCCAGAATGTCAGGATTTGTTTATAGTTTCTCTGTGAATTCTTTTGTGCCTTGTTTTGTCATCACAAGCACGTCAATTCCGTCGCCAGAAAACGAGTCTCTCATTGTTGCTGCCTTGACAGACTTGATAGCAAGCTCAGTTGCCTCTTTTTCTGACATGTTTGGTTTGAATGCTTGGTCCAAAACACCCAGTGCCATTTCTGCACCAGTTCCAACTGCTGCATAGTCATCTGGAAGCACTGAACCTAATGGGTCCAATGTGTATATCGAGGGTTTTCCTACAACCCCACCTACAATAACTTGAGTCAATAATGGGAAGAATCGTCTCTCATACATCATGTTTGACATCATTTTTGCAATAGAGTTTTGAGGAACGTCTCGCTTTAGCTCCATTTTGCGGATTTTGGCTAGTGCCTTTATCTGCAAGACCAAGATTTGCATGTCTGCTACAAGGCCTGCAACGCTTGTGCCTACTTTGTCAGTTAGGGTGTATGTCTTTTTGGTGTTCTTTGATACTAGAAAATTGCCATATGCGATTCTTTTTTCGCTTGCAAAAACTACGCCGCCGTCAAATGTAATTCCGACAGCAGTTGCTCCTGGCATGTACATTGACATGTTTTAGCTTGATTCTGATGCACTTTAAAGTCTTTTCTGGGTATTGTAGGCTCAGAATCTATCCATAATATGGCACATGCACTTGGTTGTTTTTTTGAGTAGATCGATTCTTGCAAATTCGTTTGGCGAGTGGATCCGCGCAAACATGTATGTCGATCCAATTGAGATGCATGGTGCGCCAAGGACACTAACAAAGGAATGCATAGGACCAGTACCAGCATTTGATACATTTACAATATAGCTTCCAAAGGATTCTTTGGCCGCTTGCTTTACTATATTCACAAACGGACTGGATGGGTCTGTCCTAGATGCTGCCTCACCATGAAATACTTTGACAGATATATCCGAAAAGCCGTGCTTTTTTAGATGTGCCTTTAGTCGTGCGATTTGCTTTTTTGGGTCCATCTTGGGCACCAACCTAAAATCAATTTTTACAGTAGCCGAGGAAGGCAAAACTGTCTTTGCTCCCTGTAATGTATAACCAGAAGTCATTCCGGCAATATTGCATGTTGGGTTGCCAGCCAGAGCCTTTTTGACATCAAGTCCACGCATTCCATTTACAAATTCTGTAATGCCATATTCTGATTTGAATCCAGACTCATCAAAGGGCTCGCCAGATAATAGCTCCAGGTCTTTTTTGTTAAATGGAGTTACCTCCCGATACCAGTCTCTTATGAGAATTTTGCCAGATGTGCCCCGCAGTGTCTTGAGTGCATCAATTAATCGCCAGGCGGGATTTTTTATTATAACAGCCAAACTGGAATGTGCATCACGTGTGGATTCCTTTGCAGTCAATTCTACATATAGAAGTCCTTTCATGCCAAGGCCGATTATTGGTCTTGATTTTGCATCGACATAGCCAAACTCCCAGATTACACCATCGCAAGCAAACTTTTTGCGGTATTTTCTGAGATACTGCTCCACGTGTGTGCTGCCGATTTCTTCTTCGCCTTCTATTACAAACTTAACATTACATGGAACATCTCCTGTTTTCTGCAAAAATGCTTCGACTGCCTTGATTCGTGTAATTAATTCCCCCTTGTCGTCTGCAGATCCACGTCCAAAGATCTTGTTGCCTTTTACCACGCCGCTAAATGGAGGATCATCCCACAGCTCAAACGGCTCTGCCGGCTGGACATCATAATGATTGTAAAATAAAATGGTCTTGTGCGGGTTTTTCTTTGATTTTATCTCGCCATAAACTAGAGGTGCCACACTCCTTAGCCTCAGAATTTCTGATTTTATTCCAGATTTTTTGAGCATCTTTGCCACAAGCCTTGCGCATTGCTCAATTCCCTCGTTTTTTGCAGAAACGCTTGGCTGTCGTATTAGAGTTTGCAAGTCCGATATCAGACTAGGCAGGGTATCATCTACATGTTGGAGAATTTTTTTCATCGAATCACTTTGTCTAGTGGCTTCATTGCGGCAGAGACATTATCGACTAGATCAGTTGCCACAATGTGAAATCCGTGCTTTTTTTGTGCCAGTTTTCCTGCTATTCCATTTACAAACGATGCAGATGCTGCAGACTCTATGGGATTGCGATTTTTTGCAAGCATTGCAGCAACCAGACCAGATAGGACATCCCCCGTTCCGCCAACTGTCATCGATGGTAGATTCTTTGTATTAAGGTAGGTCTGCTTGCCATCAGATATCACATCAGTTGGTCCCTTTAGGAGTATTGTAACTGAGTGTTCTTTGGCGTATTTTTCTACAATGCTGATTCTTTCTTTGATTTTATTTGATGGTAAAACGCCAAACAGTCGCTCAAATTCGCCGGCGTGTGGGGTCAGAACAATATTTTTTTGTGGCAAGTCAGGCAGAATGGAGCTGATCAGCGCACTTGCATCCAAAGATAACCTAACATCTTGAGAGGATAATTGTTGTATCAGGACTTTTAGTCCAATTTCATCTGCTACTGCAAGGCCCATTCCTATGACGGCAGAGTCTAATCCAGATTGGACTTGGCCTAACAGCTTGTTTGCAGAGCCACGCGTAAGCTTGGCATCAACCATTGGTATCACTATCAAATTAGGAGAGACAGCCCTTGTTGCAGACGCGTTGATTTTTGGAATTGCAGTGTATACAAGGTCGGCTCCTGCACGAAGCGCTGCAAGGGACGCCAAAATTGGTGCCCCATGATACATGTAGCTGCCACCAACTACGAGTATCTTGCCGTTTTGACCCTTTCTGGAATCAGTCTTGCGGCCTGGAATGAATTTCCTTACCATAATAGATGTGAGGTTTTTTGCCACAGGTATTTCAGATATGGTTTGGATAAATTTTCTTCGATTATTGGGGTTTTTCGTTTTTTATCATTTCGCGGATTGTCTCTAGCACTTCTTTGGATTTTTGCTCCACTTGTTGTGCTAGCCAATCGCGTTCGAGTCGGAGCTGCTCCTCTGAGCTTTGCAGTTTTAGTAGGGTTTCCTGTAGCTTTTTGTTTAGCTCATCCGATCTTGCCTTTTCATCTGCTATGGTTTTGTTTGCCTGCTCTAGCTGCATTACCTTAGAGTGCAATTCCGCATTCAGATTCTGTAACATGGACTCTTTCCACTTGTCCTCCTGCTCAATTTTTTCAAATTCGCGAATCTTGTCATTGAGAAGACATGATAGGTCTTCTAGTATCCGCTCCTTGTGAATTGATTTGAGTTTTCTCATCTCATCTGCAAAGCCAAGCTTTTCAATGTCTTGTTTTGTGATGTGATTTTCCGGATGAATCAGCCCAAACGAGTTTACGCTTTTGCGTGCCTCATCTAGCTGTATTTTCTTGTCTGTCTTTTTTTGTGCAGATAGCAATTCGGATCCAGTTTGTCTGAACCTAAAAAAGACTATTAGATTGTGTCTGTTTGCATAAAACGAACAGCGCACTAGGCAGACTCTGGCTCTGCTTGCTCTGTTTCTTTTGCTTCCTTTTTGGATTTTCTGTCATAGAATGCTTTTCTTGCAAAGGCAACGTACGTGGTGTGTCCTATTCCATAAAAAGAGTGCCTGGTTTTTCCTTCCCTCGCCTCTATTGTTCGCAAAATATGCTCAGAGCATTCTATATCGGTAAACTCGTTTTCAATTAGGGATGCTGTGAGTTTTTCCAGCTGGTTCATCGTAGGGCAAATTGCCACAAATGCCCCAGAGCCCTTGAGCATTTTTCTGACTTGTGGAACTACAACCCAAGGATCGCCCAAATCCACTACTGCCATGTCCATATCAGATAATGGCATTTTTTTGGCAGTCTTGATGTCAAGCTCGTGCATTGTTACATATTTTATCATGCCAGCGCGCGTGATGTTCTTTTTTGCAATCTCCATAAAGTCTGGCGCCACATCAAATGTGTAGACATGGCCCCTTGGCTTGACAATGCTTGCCAGAAATGTAGTCAGAGCACCACTTCCTGTTCCAATTTCCAATATTTTTTGTCCAGATTGCACACCAGAGCGGGCTGCAATGTAGCCTAGGTCTTTTGGATATACAATTTGAGTGCCATGCTGGCTTTTCATTACAAAATCATGGATTGTCGGCTCTAGCAAATACACATACTTGTCCTTGTTTGTCCTCAGTCTGGCACCAAATTCTTTTCCTATTGCGTCCTTGTGTTTTATTACGCCAACATGGGTGTGCAATGACTGCTTTCTGTCTATTTTTTGCAGCCATTTTTTGGAATCATTATAGAAAAATAAAACGTATGCGTTGTTTTTTATCTTCATAATCTGGCACTTGGCAGATCGAATAATAAGCTATCTAGAAGGTCTTTGCCTTTTGGATCTTGCGCAATGCTTCCAAATAGTCACGGATTTGTGCATGTGTTGGATTTAGGTCCATTAGATTCTGTATGTTCACGTTTAGCTTTGCCAGCTCATCATAGATATTTTTGTCTTCAATGGTATCAACTAGTGCTTGCAGCGAGAATGGCTTTTGCAACAATTCCACAATTTGCTTTAGGTTTTTGATAGAATCCACCAGAGTTTCCTGCACATATGCAGACGCAAATATTATTCTCTGTGATGGATTGAGGCCCAAAATTTCTTTTGCTGTTTGTAGTCCGTTTAGCTTGGGCATTGAATAATCAAGTACCACGGCATCAAATGGATTATCCAAGTCTTGGGAGAGCATCTTGGAGTATTCCAAAACACATAACTCGCCATCCAATGTGGTGACGACTTGGTGGCTTCGATCCTCTAGAATGGTTTTGTACTGAGAGAGCAGATCTGGCTCATCATCTGCAATTAGTATTCTCATAAGACACTATCAAAATCCGACAAATATAGCATTTATTGTGAAATTGTGACTGTCTGCTTGAAGACATTGTGTATTGTGTCTATGACGCTGTCTATTTCATATGGCTTGTAGATTACGGCTGATGCGTTTAGTGATTTTAGCTTCTTCTCAGTGTCTGCTGTGAGGTCTGCTGTGACCATTATTACCTTGGCGTCGGGATTGATTTTCCTAATGTTTGCCAAGCCAAAAAATCCGTCATATTCTGGCATCATCACATCCAGTAGTGCAATGTCTGGCTTGAATTTCTCATACAATTCCACCGCTGTTTTGCCATTGTAGCCTCGGCCAACCACTGTAATGTCTTTGATTTCCAGATATTCGCAAAATACCTCTACTGTGTCGACATCGTCATCAACTACTATTACTTTGACCATTCTTACCACCAATATCCCAGCATTTTTGATGGTACCACTTTGTGTCAAACAGTACAGCGCCTTCAGTAATTTCTACGATATTGTCACAAACGGCACATTTACTGTCTAAATTGGTACCATGCACTTGGGCCATACTAACTGATTTTGCGATAAAATGATATTATTTCCTAGTTTGTTCAAAACAAACAACACTATTACATTCTTGAAGGCGTGTCTATTCCAATCAGACTCAGGGCTTGTCTCAGACAGCTCTGAAATGCAAGTACAAGACAGATTCTTGCGTTGAGTAAATCCGGCTCTGCGTCCAGTACCCGTACATGTTCATAAAATGCATTAAAGGAAACTGCCAGAGAATAACAATATTTTGCAATCACTTTGGGCGATAGGTTGTTTGCTGCGTCTTGCACTGCCAAGTCCAGCTTGCCAATGGATTTGATCAGTGCTGATTCGTATTGGTCTTGCAGCATCTCAAATTTTGCATCAAAGTTTGGTTTGGTGTTTGATTTTTCTATAATTCTAGTGGCTCGTGCATATGCATATTGGATGTATGGAGCAGTGTCGCCTTCTAGGCTGAGGGATTTTGCAGTATCAAATGTTATGATCTTGTCCAAGTCTTGCTTTATCATCTCGTATCGTAGTGTGGCTACGGCTACATTTTGTGCTATTTCGTGTAATGTATTATCAGAAAGATCAGGATTGCGCTTTTTTGTCTCATCCAGTGTTTTTTGCTCTAATGTGTCCAGTATTTTGTCTGCATTGACATACAGCCCCTTTCTGCCAGACATTTGTGCGCTTTTTCCTCCAGTGTCAAGGCCCAAAGAATTTGCAGTATCAGACGATAATGTTACGGATTCATACGATAAATGGATGTATTCTTTTTTGTTTGCGCCAAACTTTGCCATTAATGTGGTGATAATGTTTTGGAGTCTGGCTTGTCTGGAATCAATTACAGTTATGACTTTGTCTGAGGAATAGTTGTGCTTTGGGGATTCGTTTGGTACCAATGTTGTTTGGTACAAGGTCTTACCGTTTGATTGATCACAGTATTTTTTGTAATAGAATGGATCGTCAACTAGCCCTAGCTTCCATGCAGCGTATGGAATGTCTTTTGCAATGTATGTTGCAGTTCCGTTACTTCGCACCAGAACTTTGTCCTCTTCGCCTTCTGCCAGTATTACCCAGCATCCCTGGTTTTTGCCCTCGGACTCGAATTTTATGAGATTCATTTGTTTTAGTTTCTCAAAGATTTGCGGCCAAAGATGCGAGCGTACAATTTCTGACTCAAAGTTCAGACAGTCGTATGAGACTCCCAGTCTCCAGCAGGTCTTTAGCTGCTCTGATAAGACCCGATTAGTTATCTTTGATGCAAATTTGGCAGTCTCGGAATTTCCGTCCTCGATTTCTTTGAGGATTTGGTTTCTTATTTCCTGCAGTGAGGGATTTTTCTGATATTCCTCTGTTGTTTTTACATAGACTTCGTCTCCGCAATAATGGTCAAATTTTTGTCCTACTGGGGGCTCTTGAGAAAAGCCAAGGTGCGTAAAGCCAAGCAAAATATCGGCTACTTGGAGTCCCGAATCATCCACATAGTTTAGCGTGTTAATTGAATAGCCTGCCTTTTGCAATATTCTAATTATTGAATCACCCACCACCACATTTCTTACATGTCCTATGTGCAATGCCTTGTTTGGGTTGACACTTGTGTGCTCTACTGTGAGGGTTGTGTTATGACCAATATCGACAGAGCCATAGTCAGTTTTTTGTGATGATTCAATTATGATTTTGCCCATCTTGCCGACATTGGCATAAAAATTCACATAGCCGGATGGGTGTGCTTCTACCTTTGAGACCAACCCACCTACAAATTTCTCATATTGTTGTGTAATGGATTGTGCTATTTCGTTTGGTCTTTTCTTTAGCGTTTTTGCCGCTAAAAACGCCACATTGCAGCTAACATCGCCAAAGCCCTCCTTTGCAGGCTCTAGTGAAAATGCAAGACCTGAGATCTTTTCCCGCTCTAGTATTGTAAGCAAATTTTTTCTGATTTCTTCTAGTAAAACTCGAAAGCTCATCCCTACAACTCCGAAAGTGTTGGCGCTATCTTGTCTAGTGCCTCAATTACGCCATCACCCGCATGTGATGATACAACCATCTTTGCGTGTGACTTTACATCATCAAATGCGTTTCCTACTGCAATGCTGTATCCTGCCATTTTGAATAATGGAACATCTGTTTCACTATCCCCAATTGCAATCACGTCTTCTGATCGTATGTCTAGCTTTTTCATTACCTCTTTGAACCCCGTTGTCTTGTCTATACCTGCCGAGTTTATGTGGATTGCATATTGGCTGTCTGCCAGAACTACATCCAAAGATGAGTTTTGCACTATTTTTTGCGCATCAGAAATATCAAATGTCCTCTCCAATACAACTTCAGTCATCCTAGGAAAGACTGGTTTTTCTTTTACATTATGGATTTTGGTGCGTATTAGAGAAAGTGCTTCCACGCATTGTTCCTTGTTGCCAATTAGATAATGTTCGTTTGTCCCATATGTGATACAGCCGCCATTTTCTCCGACACCTATTGTGTCTAGCCCACCAAAGACTCCAAGCAAATACGCCTCAACTGATGATCTGCCAGAAACCAAAATTACATTGTGTCCTAGCTTTTTGATGTGACGCAACGAGTTTAGTGCGCCAAGATGTATTCTTCCTCCGCCATTTTCCGTTATGGTTCCATCAATGTCCACTGCAAACGTTCTGCGCCTCATGTTGGATTTGGTGCTGTGACCTAGATAATAATCAATCAAAAGATTTTATTGATAAAGCAAGATGTTTTAATTGAATTGGGAATCCCAGAAAAAATCAAGGCAATACAAGACCAGATACACCAGACTCAGCTCAACAAGGCAACAGAGCACCACATTGGTTTGCTCAAAGCAAAAATTGCCAAGCTAAAGCGAGAGCAGGAAACAGTTCAGACAAAAAAGACAGGAATCAGCTCTGATGGGTTTGACATAAAAAGAACTGGTGATGCGACTGTTGTCTTTATTGGATTGCCAAGTGTTGGAAAATCCACATTACTAAACAAATTAACCGGCTCGCGTTCTGCAGTAGGAGCATACCAGTTCACCACACTAACTGTGGTTCCAGGAATTATGGAGTATAGAGGAGCAAGAATCCAAGTTCTGGACTTGCCTGGAATCATTGAAGGTGCATCAAAGGGAAAAGGCCTTGGCAAAAGAATCCTTGCAGTAGCTAGAAGTGCAGATTTGGTTATTCTGGTATTGGATGTGTTTCAGCCATACCATGAAAATGTTCTAAGAACAGAGCTTGGCAATATAGGGATCAGATTGGACCAAAAGCCGCCAAACGTAGTAGTCGAAAAAGCTGGAGTTGGAGGCGTGGCAATCGCCCAGCAAGTCAAGCTCACATCGATGTCTGAAAAACTGGTTCGTGAAATACTAAATGTATATGGAATTACAAGCGCGCGAGTAGTAATACGCGAAGATATCACCTCAGAGCAGCTAGTTGACCATCTGACAGGCGATAAAAGCTACGCAGAATCCATCACTGTGCTGAATAAAGTGGACCTAGTTGACCCCAAGTTTGTAAAAGAAGTTACCGCCAAGGTAAAATCCGAGGTAATCCCGATTTCCGCAGACTCTGGCCTCAACATTGAGCTAGTCAAAGAAAAAATCTACGAAAAACTAGACTTTATTCGACTATACATGAGACCAAAAGGCGGCGAGACAGACTTCAAGGAACCACTAATCATTAGAAGAAATTCTACAGTGGAAGATGTCTGCAACAAGCTGCACCGAAACTTGAAAAAAGATTTTCGTTATGGGTTGGTGTGGGGCAAAAGCGTCAAGTTTGGCGGACAACGAGTCGGCCTGCACCATGTTTTGCAAGATGAAGATGTTCTAACAATCATCAAAACGCGTTAAAATGGATCACGAAACTGAGAATCGTTGGTGCAATTATTGCATGATCAAGACAAAACAACAAATCATTTTTGTTGCAAAGAACGCAACATACAAGCGTAGAAGACAATACAAATGCACAATTTGCAACCACATAAGCTGGTTGCAAGGAAAAAGGCCGTCAGCTGAAAGTGTTTATTGAAATTTTTGCGATCAGAAATTTTTTTGTTGCAAAAAAATCGTGTACATTATGTAATCAGTTGGTGTAATTTTGTTTAGTATTACTATAGAAAAACAAGCGAACATCACTTTTTGTAATGGCTACTAAACGTAAAGCAGCAAAGCGAAAGGCAGCTCCAAAACGAAAGGCAGCTCCAAAACGCAAAGCAGCAAAGCGAAAAGCTCCAAAGAAGAAGGCAGCAAAGAAACGACGATAAGTCGTAATGCGTCAATCTTAGGGTTGGCGCAAAATATTCTTTTTCTATTCTAACTAAACATCTGACTTGGTGGCGGTGGTGCTTGTTTGTCTTTGAGGTTTTTCTCTACTGAAAACTTTCTGTCATTTGGAATAATTGAGATTTTCACAGACGTATTGATTGCATAGTGCGGTGTGCCGTCTGGGTTTTTGTGATTTAGTGCAATTCCGACTCGGTCCAGATCGACTTTGACCTTTACTAGGGCGCCGTCTTCCAGCTTAAACGCAACAAAATCTCCGCCGATTCGCTCATAGTCAAGCATCTTAAAATCAATCTTGTTTTTTGATTCGCTCATACTAGTACAGGTAGCTCATCAGCTTTATCTGCTCTTCAGTAGAAATGATGTTTTTGGCAGTTAGGACCTCAAGTAGTTCTTTGAATAATGCCTTTTGCTCATCAGACATGCCAGCTGCTCCTGGTGGACCTGGTGGACCTGGTGGACCCCTAGGACCCTTGTCACCTGGTGGGCCTTGTGGACCAAGTGTACCTTTATCACCCGAAGGACCTCTTTGTCCCGCTGGACCTCGCTCGCCTTGCTGGCCCTGAATTCCCTGCGGGCCTTGCGGACCTCGCTCGCCTGCCAATCCTTGTGGGCCTGGCTCGCCTTGTGGGCCTTGCGGACCAGAGGTTCCTTTATCGCCTGGCGGGCCAGTAGGACCAGTTAGTCCTTTTTCTCCTGGTGGTCCTTGCGGACCTCGTGGACCCCGCTCGCCTTGTGGTCCTGGAACTCCAGTTAATCCTTTTTCTCCGGCAGGACCTTGTGGACCTTGCGGACCTTTATCGCCAACCTCACCTTGAATTCCCTTTGGCCCCTTGTCACCTGGTGGGCCTGGTGGGCCTATTGGACCCTTGTCACCTCCAGGACCTTGTGGACCTCGTGGACCTCGCTCGCCAATTGGGCCTTGAATTCCCTTGTCACCTGGTGGGCCTGGTGGGCCAGTAGGGCCTTTGTCTCCTTGTGGTCCGGGTGGACCCATGACGCCCTTGTCACCTGGTGGGCCTTGAATTCCAGTTGGACCCTTCTCGCCTTGCAGTCCGATTGGTCCAGTTACTCCTTTATCGCCAGATGGACCTAGGGGTCCTTTGTCTCCTTTATCACCTGGTGGGCCTGGTGGGCCTTTGTCACCCTTGTCACCTTTATCGCCAGTAAGTCCCTTGTCGCCTTTGTCTCCTTTATCACCTGGTGGGCCTTTGTCACCCTTGTCGCCTTTATCGCCAGTAAGTCCCTTGTCGCCTTTCTCACCTTTATCACCAGAAGGACCGGTTGGGCCTCTATCTCCTTTGTCACCAGCTGAACCCGCAGGTCCCTTCTCTCCTTGTTGTCCGACAGGACCTGTTGGTCCCATTGGGCCTTTGTCGCCTTGAACTCCTTGTGGACCCGGTGGACCTAGTGGTCCTCGCTCGCCTTGTGGACCCATTGGGCCTGTTGGGCCTTTGTCGCCTTGCAAGCCAGGAGAACCACGCAAGCCGCGCTCACCTCTTGGCACTCGCTCTTCGTGCAATACTTCTTCGCGTTTTTTCTTTGGTGGTTGTGGTGTTTCTGTGGGTTCTGTGAACTCTGGTGCAGATACTTTGACTTCAAAAATTGAATGTAATGATGAGAATTGATCGCTTACAATGATCCAAATTGATGGCAAGCCAAAAACAGAATCTGGAATCGGGTTTGTATCAGAGCCCAATGTTTGTGTGAATTTTGCATCCTTGACATGTAAATGAAAATGCTCTTGCCATAAAGACGCAAAGCGCTTTGAGACAATCTCCTCAGTAGAGGGCATGGAATCACAAATAGAAACTTGGACTTCGTAGACGCCTGATTGCTTAAACGGTGCTGTGCCAGAAACCTCAAGCCTCTTAGCCTCAGTTGACATCAAACAGGTTGTAATCTGCAAGTATATTTGGATTTTCTATGTATGAACTAGTTTCCTTGCTTGTGTATGATCAGCTTGGTATTTATTCGAATTAACTCCAAAAATGACAAATGAAAAAGAGTTTGGAGGAAAAAGAGGGAAAAAACCTACCAAAGCCAGTAGATGATTCTGGAACCAGTCTAGTCAAGGCAGATTATCAGCAGACAAAGCTGCTCAAAAAAGGCATACATCTAATGGCAGACGAACGTCTTGAGGACGCAGTAAAGGTCTTTGATCAGATTATTCGCATCGACCCAAAAAACACAGAAGCATTACTCAAGATGGGATATTCTAAATTTCACCTAGACGATTACGCAGGTGCCCTCCAAGCATATGATAAGGTTTTGGATATTGATGTTGCAAACTCGGAGGCCTGGAATCTCAAGTCTTTGGTACACTATCAACAAAAACAATACGCAAAGGCACTGGATTGTGCAGAAAAATCAATCGAGTCCGACCCAACATTTGGAATGGCTTGGTACAACAAGGCATGTTATCTTTCAATGCTAAACGAGGTCCCAGATTCTATAGAGTCTTTGAAAAGATCAATTGAAATCGATGTCAAAAATGCAAAACGCGCAGTTCGAGACAAAGACTTTGCAAACATCAAGATCGAGGAAAGTTTTAGAAGAATAGTAGAACTAGTTGTGTTTGAGTCCATCAGGCAAGGCTATCACACAATTGGCGCAATAGTATGGACCACATTTATCAGCAAGGCCGAAGTCGAAGACTCACTTAGAAAATTACTAGAAAAAGGCCTGATTGTCAAAAACGAAAAAAGGCAAGGATTGAACAAAATTGATACTTATGACATAGAACCAGAGATGGCATCCAAGATTGGCGTAGAAAAGCGCAGTCTAATTGGCACAACAAAAAAACTCCCAGGAACGATCAAGTCCCTCAAAGAAGTCAGCGAAGCAATTCAGTCAACCAAATTATCAATTGAAGAAGAAAACATTGAGAAAATCATCAAGAACTTTGATTTGTTCATTGACGCAGAAAAGCTTGGCTCTACAATGATTGAGCAATTCCTAGAAGAGCATAGAGAAATTCGACTCTACAAAGTAAGACTAGAGGACAAGGGACTAGAATATCTCAAAGAAAACAAGGAAAAAATTGTCGGATTATTTGATAGCCTAGAGGCAATAATTACAAAGAAGCTTCGCGGCCAAGTTTAGTTATTCTGCAGACAAATCCCAATAGTTTGCGTTTTCCTGCTTTACTATTGGCTTGTTGAGGCCTTTCCATTCCTTAAAAGAGCGCACATACAGCTTGACGTTTGGATAGTCTGCTGATTTTAGCGCATAATATGCAAGGCCAGACAGTGTTCCGACGCTTCCGCAATACGTGATTATTTCCGCATTTTCTGGAATGTTTCTGTTTTTGAATAGTCTTTTGAGGTCTTCTTTTGGCTTGATGATTTTGTCTTCTGATGCCAGTGTGCGATAGGGAATATTTACTGCGCCTGGGATGTGTTGTTCCAGATAATTGAGGCGCTCGCGATTATCAAGTACGACGACATTTTTGCCTTCTTTTGCTTTTTCCAAATAATCAGCAGTTGCCATAATTTCCGGCTGGAGCTTAACAGAGTGTGTCTTAGATGATGGAGCGACATCTGCAGAATCAGTTTCCAGTCCTAGGCCCTTCCATTGTGAATATGTCATGTCCAGTAATGAAACATCGGTATGACCCAGATATTGCAGGGTCCATGCCACTCGTGATGCCAGTGCTCCAAAAGTATCATCATACACTACAACTGGTGTCTGATCGTCGATTCCAAGATTTTGTGCAATTTTGAGCACTTTTTCTGGTGAGTCGTCTGCCAGTAATTCTGCCAGCGGTAAATTGACTGATTTTGGGACGTGGTCTTTTTTGTAGTCTTCAGCTCGTCTTACATCGATTACTCGGACGCTGTTGTCTCGAAGCTGACCCCGTAGATGATCGGCATCAATTGTTGGTTTACTCAAGCTGCGCATTCTCCCTTGCCGGTTCGTGTGTGGTAGCTGGAATCGCTTCCATAGTCTGCATAGAAATCCTTGTCTTGTTCAATTGTTGGCGCCTGTGTGAATGGCAAGAGAATTTTTTTAATGTCATCCATGGTTTTGACTTGCGAGTCCGCATGTCCAGTTACAACTCTGTGAATCCATGACTGAAAGTCCTCTCCATTCTTTTTGTTTGCCTTGAATGTCTCAATTAGTTTTAGTATTGCAGGAATTACCCGTTTTGCAGGAATGCGCAATACGTTTTCGCCAAGCATTGTATCTCCATCGGATCGTCCTCCAATTGACATTTGATATATTGGATACATGTCCTTGCCTACTCTACCTCCGCCACCATAGAACCCAAGCGTTGCTATTTCATGCTGTCCGCAAGAGTTTGGACAACCGCTTATTTTGATTGATGCTTCTCGAAGATCTTCGTCTTCGTCTAGTTTTAGCTCAATGAACTTTCTTTGGATTTCCTTTGCCATTCGGTGCGAGTTTGTCAGTGCCAAATTACACGATGTTGTGCCAGAACAACCAATTGGGTGTACCATTGTAAGAGAGCCAGGATTTGCAAGGCCTACTTCCAATAGCTTAGAGTATAATCTTGGCAGATCAGATTCTGCTACATATCTAAGGTAGATGTCCTGCACAAATCCTGTTCGCGCGTATCCTTCTGCTGAAAATTCTTTAGAGATTTCTGCCATTACTCGAAGCTGGCTTGCGGTGATGTCTCCCGCTTCCAGAGTTATTGATACGGAATAATATCCAGACTGCTTTTGTGCAAATGTATTGCCTTTTCTCCATCTTGAGAATCCATCGGGGATGGATTTTCCGTCAAATCCTGAAATTCTAACATGTGATTCTATTTTTTGCGGAGTTTGATCAACGGATAATTTTACAATCACAGACTGGGCCATTCTTACTAGAGCGCGCTCTTTGAGGACTAAACTCTGGAATTGTTCCCAGCCCATAGAGTCCACCAAATATCGCATTCTGTTGCGTTCCATGTGTTTTCTGTCTCCTAATCTATCAAAGATTCTAATTGTTGCAATCGATGTGTACAATAGGTCCTCTTCTGGAGTCCAGTCTTCTAGCTGGTGTCCAACAAATGATTTGTTGCCAAGACCGCCACCCAAAAACACTTTGAATCCGCGTCGCTTTTCTCCGTTTATTTCTTTGATTTGTGGAATCAGTCCAACATCTACCATTCTTGCCATTCCGTGCTTTTCACAGCAGGTGAAATTGAACTTGAATTTTCTTGGTAGTGATTGATTCAGTGGATTTCGCAGGAAAAACTTGGCAGTTGCCAGTGCATATGGAGTAACATCGAATTCTTCTGCTGCACAAACTCCTGCAAGCGGACTACACATTACGTTTCTAACTGCGTTTCCACATGCCTCCCTAGATGTCAAGCCCACCTCGGCAAGGCTTCTCATTATTTCAGATACATCTTCTAGTATAACCCAGTGGAGCTGCACGTTTTGTCTTGTAGATACATGTGCAGAGCCAATCGAATATTGCTCAGATAATGTTGCTAATCGTTCTAATTGGTGTGGGTAGACTTCGCCTGCTGGAAGCTTTACTCGTACCATTGCATAATCATCAGCCATTCGAGTCCCATATGCGCCATTTTGCAGCCTGAATCGCCTGAACAAATCAGGATCCAGCTTGCCCTGTCGGAATTGTTTTACAGTGTTTGCAAAGTGGTCTGCCTCTTCTATTCTTGCCCAGTTTATCTTGGGCTTGCGACCTTCACGTGACTGTTTTGTTATGGTACTCAAATTCAACTAACTTCCCTTAAATTTGGATATAAATTTTTGATAAAAATTGGAATTTACCAATAAACCAAAAATGCCGACAAATTTTTCCGCATTAGTGCCACCTAAGATTCGTGCGTAGACGACAATAAACTATTAATGTCTTTTAATTCGGGCTAAATTCGTGCAAAGCGCTCAAACAAAGACAAAAATTTTTGCAGATGTAAACGAGGCAAGAATCACAGCTGCAATTGCTGACGAGTTCTTTGCAGTTTTCAAAGAAAGAATCACATCTGATGTCATCATAATTGGCGCAGGACCAGCAGGCCTAACAGCCGGCAGAGAGCTCTCATTGATGGGCTACAAGGTTTTGATCATAGAGCAGAACAACTATCTTGGAGGAGGATACTGGCTTGGCGGATACATGATGAATCCAGTTACTGTTCGCGCACCAGCGCAAAAAATCTGGGATGAGCTTGGAATTCCATACAAGCAAGCAGGAGAAGGACTATACATCACCGCAGGACCACATGCAGTATCAAAACTAATTGCAGCCACATGTGATGCTGGCGTAAAATTTCTGAATCTAACTAAATTTGATGATTTGATTTTAAAATACGGCAGAGTCTCCGGCCTTGTTGTAAACTGGATGCCAGTTTCTGCACTGCCAAGAAATATCACATGTGTAGACCCAGTCGCACTAGAATCCAAAATGGTAATTGACGCATCAGGACACGACTCTGTTGCAGTAAAAAGACTAGTTGATAGAAAGCTGGTAGACTGGAAGGGAATGAACCCAATGTGGGTAGAAGACGGCGAAGACAAAGTAGTCGAGTCCACCGGCGAGGTCTATCCAGGATTGGTTATCGCAGGCATGTCAGTTACTGAAACACATGGCTTGCCAAGAATGGGCCCAACCTTTGGCTCTATGCTATTTTCAGGCAAACGTGCAGCGGAAATCACTGCTCAAAAGTTAAAAGAGCTCAACCGAACCTAAGTCGTGCGGTTTTCTAGAATCTATCTCTACGACGAGCCATCTATACCGGAACTAAAACTGGATTCTCTGGCATTATTTTTAGAAAAAACATTTCACGTACCAGTACACAAAAGGCCAAACATCTTTGCCAACCAAGACAGAAAAGTCGCACATGACATAGCTGCAACTAGAATCTACAATTACAGACAGGAATTCCAGGCGCACGAGCCAACAGAAGAGGAAATACAATTTGAGATGGATTCATTTGCAGACTCTTCAAAGACAGAGAACATTGTTCTCTATGACGGATTTGAGTTTCACAAAATTGTATCAGGTCTTATTTCAAAAGAAGAGGCCACACTAGATGTCTTTCATATGATAATTACAAGCAAGCTTACCTGCACCTTTGATGATTCTGATTTTAGGTATCACGGGAGAGCACTCATTGGTGCAAATCCCGCAATAATATCCACAACTGGAATAATCGAAGCACCTGCCAAGCCTCGTGAATATTACATGGAGATGATGGCAAACTATGGGATGGGCCTAAACATTGATTCTATAAAACAAAAATACAAAGGCCAATACCTAGAGTACCACGACTCGCGACTAGATACCATCATACAGGGATATGCACTGCAGGCAGTATTTTATTTGATTATAGGTGAGCCGTTTTGCGAATTTTTGGATTGCAGACTAAACAATGCGCATTGGCAGCGCGATCTTTTGTATTCACAGCTGGAATTTGGCAAGCTTTGCCCAAAACACCAAAAGGCAATCGAAGATTGGTTGACTTTAAATTATTCAAATAATTAGGCACAAACATGATGGCATCACCAGACGGCGGAGCTACTATGATGGTGGAAAAAGAGTTCCCAAAAACTGAAAAGAAAAAAACAAACTATGATGTCATAATAATAGGAGCAGGTCCTGCAGGTTACACCGCAGGGATTTATTGCTCCCGTGCAAGACACGATACTTTGATTTTATCAGGAGTTTTGCCTGGAGGACAGCTGGTAAACACAACAGAAGTTGAGAATTATCCCGGATTTGAAAACGGAATCATGGGACCAGATCTTATGATAACAATGCGCAAACAGACAGAGCGAATGGGCACCACAATAATTGATGACGAGGTAATTGACGTGGATTTCAGACACAAGCCATTCAAGATTCTCACGGCATCAGAAGAATACGAGTGCAAGGCAGTAATCATTGCAACCGGTGCATCTCCAAGAAAACTAGGCCTACCAGGCGAGCAAACCTTTGGAGGTCGCGGCGTCTCATATTGCGCAACTTGTGATGGACCATTCTTTAGAAATCAGGAAATCATTGTAGTCGGCGGTGGAGACTCTGCAATAGAAGAGGCAACATTTCTGACAAAGTTTGGCAGCAAAGTACACATTATACACAGAAAAGATGCATTGCGTGCAAGCAAGGTAATGCAAGAACGGGCATTTTCCAATCCAAAAATTCAGATGCACTGGAATAGTGTTGTATCCGACATTCAAGGCGACCAAAAAGTGCAAAGCATCATACTAACAGATATCAAGTCTGGCCAAAAAACAACCATACCTGCCGGTGCAGTCTTTGTGGCAATAGGCCATGAGCCAAACACAAAGATCTTTGTGAACAGAGTAGAGATGGATGAGCAGGGATACATCAAGCTCAAAGATCACACCAAGACAAGCATTCCAGGAGTGTTTGCCGCAGGCGATGTTCATGATCACAGGTATAGACAGGCAATTACGGCAGCCGGCTTTGGTTGCATGGCAGCAATTGATGTTGACAGATATCTATCAGAGACCTAGTTCGTTCGATTCAAACAAACAACCACAAAAACAACTCTAAAGGAATTTTCAAGTGATAGATGTTTGAGAAGACCAGTCTGAAAATAAGCGGTACTGTTGGAATTATCATTTTGTTGCTAGGTGTTACTATTTTGTTTGGTACATACCAAATGTCAAAGGTAAGCTCTGAGATAATCATGATATCAGAAGCATACAAGCCACTACAGGAAACCCTAAGTAAAATAGAATTACACCATGCAAATCAGGCATCAAGTCTTGAGAAAATACTGTCATCACAAGACAATTCAGATAGTGCAAAAGAAAAATTCTGGTCAAGTACGGTTTTGATAAAATCAGACATTGATCATGCAAAAAAAATCACAGAGACTGGATTTTCTGTTGCGCCAGACCCAACCCAGGCAAACTTTAGACTGGTGCACCAAATGTTTTTGGACCTAGAGCAATCACACCTAGAATACGAAGATCTTGCCAAGTCTGCAATCACAGAATCAAGTCCTGTTTTACTAGACCAGCTTGACTCCAAGCACAGACAAATCCAAAACAAAATAGATGCTAACACACTAGAAATTGAAAAGTTTGATGACCAAGCAATAGCTGCAATAGAAGACCATGAGCGAGGATGGCTAGTCGTTCAAATCGGAATAATAGTCACAGTGGGAGGAATTGCGCTTGCACTACGACACTTTTTCTCTCAGGTAAACTCGGAGCTCAAAAAAGAAATCGAGGAAAAAACCCACGAACTATCCGAGGCAAACAAAAAACTCAAAGACCTAGACAAAATGAAAGACGAGTTTATCAGCATTGCATCACATGAGCTAAAAAGCCCAATTCAGCCAATCTTTGGCTTTGCAGAACTTGCGCAATCAGGAGACATTGACCAAAAAGAGGCATGGGATGGAGTAACTACACTTGCAAAGAAATTACAGGATTTGGCAAACGACGTATTGGATGTGACTCGAATTGAGAGCAATAGACTAACACTATACCAAGAAAAAATCTCACTTAACAACACCATAAAAGAGGCAGCCATGATGGCACGAACAGGACTATCCAAGAACATCATAATCATAGAGGAATCAGGAGAAGACGTCACAATTAATGCAGACAGAACACGGCTGGACCAAGTCTTGCGAAATCTCATAAACAATGCAATCAAGTTCACAGATGAGGGCAAAATCACAATAAAGAGTCAAGTTACACAAAACGAGGCAACAGTATCTGTATCAGATACAGGCAATGGCATTCCACAAGAAATTCTGCCCAGAATATTTGGAAAATTTGCCACAAAGGGTCATGGCCAGGACAACCAAGCAGGAAACGGCCTCGGATTGTTCCTCTGCAAAGGAATCATAGAGTCACACGGGGGCAAGATCTCTGCTAGAAATAATGCCGAGTCTGGAGCAACATTTGAGTTTACAATACCAATCATACCAAAAACCATAACCGTAACAAACTAGGTTTGCACTAATTGAACAGACGCATACTCAAGTATGCACAAATCAGAATTTTATCAAATGAGCCTAAACATACTAGTAGCAGAGGACAATGCGTTTACCGCAAGCCAGTACACCAAGATACTGGAAAAAAACGGTCACCACGTACAGGTAGCAAAAGACGGAGTAGAATGCATCCAAACTTATGAAAAGGCACTATCAGAGTTTGATTCGCTGGACAAAAACCCGTTTGATGTAGTACTATTAGATAACAACATGCCAAAAAAGAGTGGAGTTGAAGTGGCAAAGGAAATACTTGACAAGCGTCCAAACCAGAGGATAATCTTTGCGTCTGCCTATGATATCAATTCACTAATCAAGGCTCCAGGAAACGTGCCAAATTCAGTAGAAATACTAGAAAAGCCGTTTTCGCTAAACACGATGATAAGTAAAATCCAGACCTAGTCCAGATATGCTATTTTGGATAGGTGCTTTGCTTGCTTGAGGTTTGCATCAAATTCTTCTTCTGAGAAGACTTTTTGCTGTGCATATAGTGACTTGAACTTTCTGCCATCGTCTGCAAATATTCCAACTACTATTCCTTCTTCTATTGGATATTTTTTCATGGCAGCATAAACTGTAGCAGACGATGGTGATACCAGTAGTTTCTCCTTGGCAAATAGTTCCCTTACTGCTGCAAACGCAGTTTCGTTATTGATTGTAATCCAGTCATCGACTGTATTTTCTCGTCTGAGAAACAAGTCCGGCTTGGCAGACTCTTCAAAGTTTCGCAGGCCCTGTATTAGGTGGTTTTGCTGCGGCTGCACGCCTATTGTCTTTAGTTCTGGGTTTTGCTCTTTTAGATATGTAGAAATGCCAGTTACTGTTCCGCCGGTTCCAACTCCAGTAAAGAAATGAGTTATCTTGCCTTCTGTTTGCTTCCAGATTTCAGGGCCTGTGCCACGGTAATGGCCCATAAAGTTTGCCTCATTGGCATATTGATTTGGAGAATAATACTTGTCAGGGCGCGATGATGCAATTGATGTTGCAAGTGCAATGCTTTGATCAGTTCCTGCACCGACTTTGGGGCACAGATCATCGCTTGTCTCATATAGTTTGGCGCCAAGCTTGGCAATGATTTTCTTTGTTTCCTCTGATGCCTTTTCTGGGATGACAATTTCCACCTCATAGCCAAGCAGATTTGCTATGCCAGTTAATGCAATTCCGGTGTTGCCAGATGTTGGTTCTATTATTATGGTGTGATTTTTCTTTAGCTTGCCTTTTTCTTCTGCATCCTTTATCATCCAATATGCTGCTCTGTCCTTGACTGAGCCAAACGGGTTGTGGCTTTCTAGTTTGGCAAAATATTGGACCTTGTTATTTGATAACGAGTCTAGTTTTACTAGAGGAGTATTACCCACTCTATTTAGTATGTCTGCATCAAGTGCGACTTTGGCCAGAGATTACTTCACCTTTTTGATTTGAAATTCCAGTGAGCTGTCTTGCTTGTTTAGTGATAATAGTTCGTGTCCGTTTCGCTTGACCCATCTTGAGATGTCTTCTTCTGCATTTGGATCATCAGCTAGAACAGTTAGTGTCTCTCCTACTTGCATTCGCTCGACTTCGATTTTTGTTCTAAATACCGGCTCTGGGCAGAACAGTCCTCGTGCATCAAGCTTTTTGGTCGTAGCGCTCAATGTTTGGAAAAGGGAAATTTGCATATTAAAATCTATTTCGAATTTTCCTAGTGTTTAGTTTTAGCTAATCAAAAATTTTCAAGTTATTTTGCGCAAAAATGAGGTATTTTTCATATAATCTTATTAGTTTGAACGGTCTTTATGATGTGAAGATGGGAATCATACGAATTGGCGGCAGAGGAACATCGAGAAGAGTAGCAGAAAAAGAAGACGAAAGCAATTGGACTGGTCCTGCATTCAAAAAATACAGTGAACAACAAAAAGAGATGGCAAAAGACCAATACATCTCGATGGGTCGAGGAACTGCGAAAATAAAGTTCGGAGACGTGTCCAGCTCAACTACTACCACATCATCAAAAGGAATGTGGGTAGGCACTGGTCGCGGAACCGGAAGAAGAAAACTCTAGCCAGCCAAAAACAAAAATGAAGAGATGGACTAACGAAAAGTCCTTACTCGATTTACCACTTTTTTGTGGTCAAATGAAGATGTCGTAGTGATGAATAGTAAATGGTTTGGTCCTGCAGGCATTGTGATTCTCTTTACGTTTCCGTATTCAGCTAGCACATACTTGCATGCACCGAGTTTCTTTTCCAGTTTTTTGCGCACCTTCCATCCTCGCGCGGCGTTTTGTAGTGACATTTTGCTTTCCTGTTTTGATAAAAGCATCTTGACACGACTAGAACGCTCAGAAAAGAGTACCTTGCCATTCATGTCACAGATAGTTACAACTCGAACTGACGGGCTAAGCTTTAGTAGCTTATCAGCTGCTTGTTGAACTTCCATGGATAAGACAGCCCCAATCTGATTGATAAAGATTCTGTGCTATAGTGCCATTCTCAGCATTGTGGCAAGATTTCTATCGTGCAGCTTTGTTGCATCATATCCTTGATTGTTTATTTTGTTGGATACTCGTTTCATTAGGTATACTGCTAATTTGTATACCAAGGACCACATGTAGCTGTTCTGGTTTAGATCATACATTTTTAGCAGTAACGACATCATCCACTGGGAATTTGGATAATGCTCTCGGATGTATTCTGCCAAATAATCCTTGGAGTTGTTTATCTTGTATTTTATGTGCTCTAAAGTCTCTTGCTCTTTTGCATAACCTGTTTGATGTATGGTGATTTTGTTGTGCTTCATTGAATATAGTGCGTCATCTAGTGTGTTTTCTGATTCTATTACATTGACGCATCTGCCAAGTGTGGATAATACGTGCGAGTCGCTTCCTGCAACACCTATTTTGTTGTGCGCAAGTGAAAACTGTGTAGCTTTTGCATTAGATATGATATCTACATTGTTGCTGTTAAAGACCTCAACCATATCACATTGTATGGCGTCCTCTCGCAGTGCATCAAGTAGACTAAATGGGTGAGGCGCGCACGAGATTCCGTCCTGTTTGCGGATTTCATCTACTATTTCTTCTAGTGGCAGGCCTGCCTTGATTTCCTTGTGTATGCCATATGCAATTACGTGCGCTCCTGTGTTGGTAGTGATCTCTTCTGCTTTGAAGACTTGGATGTTCCTAAACTTTGCATGGTCTTGTTTGTATTGTAAGATTTGAGAATAACCATCTAGTGTGTTATGGTTTGTGACAAATATAGAATCCAGTCCTAGTGCATGTGCTCGCTCTAGCTGTTGGGGAATGGTAATGTTGCAATCAAATGGCGCGTCGTCTTCGCCTACATGAAAATTAGAAAATGAATTGTGACAGTGCAGTTCTGCTCGAATATACCCCAAATCACCTAAATTTTTTCTGCAATGATTATAATCTTTTGTAGAATTATCTAAACAAGTCAGTCTGCTTTGATCTGAGGATTGTTTGTATGCCATCTATTGAAGGCATGTATTCAAAATTCCTCACAACTGCAAAGGGGCAGTTTTTGGTCTTTTTCATTACTAGTTCTGCTGCACCGCACAACTCGTCTATTTGTGCTATTTTGGTCACACGCAGGGTTCTACCAAAGGTGTCCTCTTTTCCCTCATAATCATCCAAAACAGAGATTCCCCACACCCCAATTGCGACATTTGTCTGGCCTTCCCGGAACGGCCTGCCAAAGGTATCAGAAATTATGACTGATACTTTTTTGCCGGACTTTGCTTGTATTTTTTGTGCAAACTCGGATGCGGAGCGGTCTGGATTTTCAGGCAACATGGATGCAAATCCTTGCGGCAAGTTACTTTCATCGACTCCGGAATTTGCGCAAACAAAGCCGTGCCTTGTCTCAGTTATTATGATTCCAGATTCTAGTCGAACGATTCGCCTTGCCTCAGACAGTATGACTTCCACTAGCTTTGGGTCTTTGTTGTACTCAGCTGCCAAGCCTACAGACAAAACAGAGGGAATTACCTGTGCAAGCTCGATTGTTTTGCCTTCCTGTTTTGATATGATTTTTTGCGCTATAACTATGATGTCGCCATCCTGCAAATCCTGGAAATTAGAGGCAAAGATTTTTGCCAAATCATCGCCTTTTTTGATATCTGACTTTACTGGTACGGGAATGATTTGCAGCACGGATTTGTGCATACTATTTGTAATTTAACTTGATTTGTTTGCACAAAACCCAGTGCGTTTGTTTTGAACGGATAATTTTCCAAGATCTTTAGATGATTCGATATCATACAATACCCATGATGCCAGCAAATCTAAACGAAGAATCCCTAAGGTCAGTCCATGAACAAATCTATGGACACGCCAAAACTGATGCGGCAATCTGTATCCAGCTTGAAAAGCTAGACAGATACCTGACTCAGCACAAAGGATTCAAGCCAGACACATTTGATACATTCGAATATGCATAGAGACTAGGCTACTGTTTGTAGTTCCAGGCTTAGATCATATTTTGCATTGATAATTGGAATTAGGTTTGTTAGATTTTTCTCTTCAATGATTTCATTTGCCTTGTCCTTTACGATATCTTGTGCCCTAAAGGCAACACCTAGTCCACAAATATCAAAGAGAGTAAGGTCATTTGCGCCATCTACAGTCACTACAATGTTTTCCTTTTTTTCATTCCATTCTGCAATTTTGATTCGTGCAGACTTTGCCTTGTCTGATGTGACGTTGATTTTGACTCCGTCTAGCTTTCCGTCCTTGAATATCAGCTCATTAGAATAGACATGGTCCAATCCAAGCTGCTCTTTTAGTCTATCAGTCATAATTGTAAATCCTCCAGAGACTGCCATAATTTTCCATCCTGCTGCCTTGAGTGCTCTGCATGTCTCTATTGCGCCAGTCATAATTGGCAATTCGTCTGCTACTTCTTTGCAGGTATCATAGCTTAGGCCGCGCAATGCTTCTACTCTGGTTCGCAGTCCATCTTCCCAGTTTATCAAGCCCTGGATTCCTTTTTTGGTGATTGCCCAGATTTCGTCTTGTTTGTTTATTTTTTCCGCAAGAATTGGCAGATATTCGGCGTCAAAGAGAACTCCTTCCACATCAAAAATAGCTAGCAATTTTTTCTAGTTTTTTGGCTCAAACCTATCAATATAAAAGTTGAAGTCTGTTTTATGATCGCAAACGTTACCGTTAAATCATGGCACTCAAAATTTGACTCCATGGATGAGCTTGAACACAAATTCGAAGTCGAGGTAAAGGAAGCAGAAAAATCTCAAAAGTTAGGCGACGAAATCAAGACAGAGCTCAAGGCATCCGGAATGATGGATGACAAGGGCAAGCTAAAACTCAAAGGAGTCAGTCCAAAGATGCTCAAGCGAATGAAGCAGGAATACGTAGAGTGTCCAGTTCTAAAATCAGACGTTGGATTTATCCAGTGTTTTGTGTGCCCCAATTTTCAGTCCAGAGTCATGGGCAAAGTTTTGTGCAAAGGTGCACCACTTAAAAAATAAGTAAAAAAGAGAATTATTGTGATCTGGTTCCCCAGCCAAGTTGTACTAGTCTTTCTGCAGTTGTCGATTTGACGCATGCTGGAGAGCCCGTTGATGATTTTATGACTAATTCCATCTCATCACCACAGTCAACTTCTTCTGGGGCTACACCAGATTCGACTTGCTTTAGTGGTGCCATTACCATTCCGTGCTCTTCATCATGTTCTTCCTCATGTTCTTCTTCTGGAAGCAAGTCTTCGGCCTCTTCTAGTTTGACTAAAATTGCATCAACTTGAGAATTGATGTCCTCTGCTGGAACTGCTGCCTTTATCATGTCGCGGAGCTCTTCTCGCATCATGACTTCAATTTCTTCCATGAGTTCTTTGTCTTGTTGTGCAATTGGTGCCTCTAGGAATTCGTAGTTATCCAAGTATGCCTTGGTTGCATGTGCTAATGCTACATCGGTATTACCATCAGCGTATGTCTCTTTGACTTCTGCTAGGTGATGTTCGATTCCTTCAAAGTATGCATGCAGTCCGCCCTCTTCGGATTCTTCGCCTAGGATCTCTCCTACTTCGTGCTCGATTCCTTCTACGAAAATGTTCACGTTATCGACTGGTGCGATGTTTTTGATTGCTACATCCAAGTCTGCGAAAAACTCCTCGATTTTCTCTGCTTCGTGTTCTGGTAGATCAGCCTGAATCTCTGAGAAGATTTGTTGTGCTCGCCATACAAATGCAGAGCCGTCTTGGTATTCGACCATCTCCGTGATGGTGCCATCCTCTACTGCCTCTGCATACTCTACTCCGGCAGTCTCTACAAGGGTTTGGACCAGGGCAAGCCTAAAGTTTGGATCAGAGATGAGTTCATCTCCCACTACCAGCATTCTTGCCTCTTCTACTAGTCCTTTCATTTCATCAATTGCCGCTTGTGCATCTTCTCTTGGTGCATCTACTGTCTTGTCTGCAAGTTCTGCAAGTGCAGTTTTGAATTTAGCATCAAAGTCCGCATCATGTTCTTGTAGCTCTGGCTTCATGGACTCGTACAGTTCCGCAATTGGGTGTGTTGCATGAGTTCTTGCCAGATCTGAATTGGAATCATCCAAATTCAGCTCAAGCGCATGTAAATGTCCAAGTGTTTCTTCTAGTGCAGATGCAAATGATTCCTTTTCGGATTCTTCTGCATATGCGTATGAGAAACCTACTGCAAAAAGTATTGCCGCTAGTGCTGCAATTACTTTGTTCATGTGAGGGCAAGCTAAGAGTTGTGATTTAAACGAACAATACCATTCCAGATTCCTAGAATAGCGTTTTAGAACAACTAAGAAACGCTCATTTACCATAACCCAAAAAAAAACACTAGTTGAGCAAAGAAAGCCCCGGAATCACAGTATCAAAAAATGCGGATTTTTCTGAATGGTACACCCAAGTGGTGCTAAAGGCAGAGCTAGCAGACTATGCTCCTGTCAAAGGTCTAATTGTGCTGCGACCAGATGGCTATGCAATATGGGAATCAATCCGAGAAACACTAGATAAAAAATTCAAGGCAACAGGACACAGAAACGGGTTTTTGCCAGTTTTGATTCCAGAATCACTATTAGCAAAAGAATCGGATCACTTTGCGGGATTTACACCAGAGGTGTTCTGGGTCACTCATTCTGGTGAGAATGAAATTGGCGACAAACTTGCACTGCGCCCAACTTCTGAAACGCTGGCATATTCAATGTATTCAAAGTGGATCCAGTCCTGGCGAGACCTGCCACTGAAGATTAATTTTTGGAACACTGCATTACGCGCTGAAATCAAGGCAACAAAACCATTTTTGAGAACATCGGAATTTTTGTGGCAGGAAGGCCACACGGTGCATGCAACAAAAGAAGAAGCGGAAAAAGAAGTACTAGACATTTTAGAAATTTACAAAAAGACAGTTGAAGAAGAATTAGCCATTCCAGTAATTACTGGCAAAAAAAGCGACAAGGAAAAGTTTGTAGGAGCTGTCTACACCACTACAATGGAGTCGATTATGCCGGATGGTAAGGCGCTACAGATGGGCACATCACACTTTTTGGGACAAAATTTCTCAAAGCCATTTGAGGTAAAATATTTGGATAAAAACAATGCCGAGACATTTGCATGGCAGACATCTTGGGGCGTGTCATGGAGATTAATTGGCGCTACAATAATGGTGCATGGTGATGACAAGGGCCTGGTCTTACCACCAAGAATTGCGCCAATCCAGATTGTCATTGTGCCAATTTACTATAATGACAAAGACGCAGGACGTGTAAACGAGGCAGCAGACAAGGTTGAAAAATTACTCAAGGACAAGGGCTTGCGAGTCCATGTGGACAGACGTGATCAGCTAACGCCTGGCTTCAAGTACAATGAATGGGAGATGCGGGGCGTGCCACTACGAATAGAAATTGGGCCAAAGGACTTGGACAAAAACAAGGTAATGTATGCAACTAGACACATAAAGCAAAAGCTAGACCTGCCTATGGATATGATATCATCAGAAATTGATGGCATGCTACAAAAAATCCAAGATGAAATGTTCGAGTCTGCCAAAAAAATGCTTGCGCAAAAGACAGCAAAAACATCAGAATATTCAGAATTCAAAGAAGCACTAGAGAAAGGCTGCTTTATTGATGCTGGCTGGTGTGGTAGACGAGAATGCGAAGAGCAAATCAAAGAAGACACTGGTGCAGACATTAGAGTCATACCATTTGATGCGGGCAATTCCGGAAAATGCGTTTTTTGCAAAAAAGACAGCACTACAAACGCAATATTTGGCCGCGCCTACTAATTGATATACTGATTTTGGTATTAATGGTATAATTGGATAAAATACTGCAGGTAGAGAATCTCAAAAAATATTATTCAAAAAAGAACTTTTTTGGAAAGGAAGTTTCTTTGGTCAAGGCAGTGGATGATGTTTCATTTGATATAGAGTGTGGCCAGACTATGGTTTTGGCAGGAGAATCCGGCTCTGGCAAATCCACAATTGCAAAGCTGATTTTGCGTGCCATACCGCCAGACTCTGGCAGAATAATCTTTGATGGTACAGAAATATCTGATGATTCACAATCACTCAAAAAAATCCGCATGGGAATCCAGATGGTGTACCAAGACCCATATGATTCCATTAATCCACAAATGAAGATTCGCGACATTATCTCAGAACCACTTGAAATCCACAAAATTGGAAATCATAAAGAAAGACTAGAAATGATCAAATCGGTTCTACATGAGGTAAAGCTGGAACCAGCAGAAGACATCATGGAAAAATATCCTCATATGTTATCTGGCGGACAGCGTCAAAGAATAGTTCTTGCTCGGGCACTAGTGCTAAAGCCAAAAATGATAATAGCTGATGAGCCAGTCTCGATGCTTGATGTTTCTATTCGTGCCGAGGTCCTAGAGCTGATGAATGAGCTTCGAGAAAAACACCAGATCTCATTTTTGTACATTACACATGATTTGGCAACTGCTAGGTACTTTGGGCAAAAAATTGCCATCCTACATCATGGCAAGATAGTCGAGGCTGGGCCAATCAATGAGGTCTTGTTCTCCCCAAAGCACCCATACACGCAGGCTCTAATTGATGCAATATCAGAACCGGACCCGGATAACCTCACCAGAGAGAAAAAGATTCGCACCAACTAGACAGAACTAGACAATTTTGGAATCATCACTAGGCAGAACTAGGCAGTTTTACGCCTAAACTAGGACAAACTAGGACTTTTGGAAACGATACGATGTCAGATTAGTTTAATCCTAGCAATACTGGAATTAAACTCATCAGGTGACTGCCAACAAAAATAACGGCAAATGTACAGCATCATACTTTTAGTTCATAACCCACCCCCGGTTTCGCAGGATAATATTTGAAAACTAGCTTGTAATGGATGGCATGCGTTTGTCCTTGTATGTCACAACATGCGATACACCATTCTTTGGAAACACGCCATAAATCAGCTTGGCCTTTTGCACAACAGAGTCTTTCAAAGAAACCATGATGAACTGGCTTCCAGCAGAGCGCTGCTCAATTATTTTTGCAAGCTTTTCCGAGTTTGGAGCATCCAAGTGCGCATCTACCTCATCAAACAAATAAAACACCGAGGGCTTTAGTTTCTGCAACGCTAGCACAAAGACAATTGCTGCAAGTGTTTTTTCTCCGCCTGATATGGATGTGGACTCTCTTTTTGGCTTGTTTGGGAACTGGATCAAATATGATATTCCGGAATTGAAGATATCGTCCTCGTTTTGCAGCTCCAGCCAAGCTTCTCCGCCAGTCATGGTGTGGAATGCCTCGCGGATTTCCTTGTCTACCTTATCAAATGCTTCTAGGAATGTCTGGCGCTTGTCTTTGTCTATTTCTTCTATGAATCGAACTATGGCGTTTCGCTCTTCTTCTAGCTCGTTCTTTCTATCAGACATGGAGCGATACCCAGTCGATATCTCTACAAATGTTTGTGGGGCAGTTGCGTTTAGCTTCGATGCCAGTGAATTCATCTCAGATTCTAATGCAGACAGCATGGAATCTACCTCAAATGTTTCCGTGATTTCCTGATAGCCGTATTTTTCTAGTATCTTTTGGATTCTTGCCTCATTTTCTATAATATCTCGAATATCCCTAGATAATGAATCAGATTGGCGTTCCAGTCCGTTGATTTCTCGTGTGACTAGTCTTTCCTTTTCGTTTAGCTGTGATAATCTGTCATCAAATTCCTGTAGTTTTGATATTGATGTACCAGATGTTGCAATTAGATTTTGTTCTTTTTCTCTTAGCTTGACCAGATTCTCGCTTGCCAGTTCCCGGTCTTTTGCTATTTGGTTTAGTCTAACTTCGAGTTCATGTTTTTCGTGGTTTAGTGATGATTGTTCTTCTCGCAGGTTTTGCATTTTTGTCTTTTCTCCCACTTCCTGTGCTGATAGGGTTGCCAGTTGTGATTCGCGATCTCGCAGCTCATTGATTATGGCAGACTGGCTTGCCATCAGATCAGATCGCTTTTCATTTAGCCTGTTTAGCTCTGATGCAATTCTGTGGTTTTCTCCGTCTGCATAGTTTTCATGCATTAGGGTGATTCGCTCTTCTAGGGAAGATATTAGAGATTCTTCTTTTGAATGATCCAGTGTTATTTTTTCGATTTGCCTGCTTAGCTGAGAGATTCTGGATTCTAGTTGTGATTTTGTCTTTTCTATGGTGGATACTTTTAGCTTGAGATCTGAATAGCTAAGGTCGGCATTTGCAAGGCCGGTCTCTGATATGGATAGTCGTTCCCTATAGTTTTGGATTATTCCGTCCACTTTTTTGATGGAAAGACGCTTTTTGAGAATGTATTTTTTGAGCAGTGATATTGATTGGTGCAGTCCCTCAACTGAGGTGCTCATTGAGATTATCTTTGTGACTTTGGATATCTTGGAGTTGATATCAATTACAACTGCAGATGCCTTTGCCTCAAAGAACTCGCCGTCTATTGTTACTGTCTTGTAGCCTGACTTTGATAGCCTTAGGGCGGAATCCTGGTTCTTGACTAGTAGTACGTTGCCAAACAAGAACGTCAATAATGGTGAATACTTGGCATCGCATCTTGCATAATCGGATAATACGCCCAGCACATCCGAGTCATTTGGTACTGTTAGCGATACTTTGGGGATTGCCTCTAGTGGAATGATTTTGAGCTTTGGTAGTTTTTTTGCGCGTGCTACTTCGGCTAGGCTAAGCAGCGTTCCAAAGTCTTTTACGACAAAGGATTTGATCCAGTCCGATGCGGCAGCTAAAATTGCGCGCTCGTACTCTTTATTCCAGGAAATCATCTCATAGACTAGGCCTTCAATTCCCAGCTCCTCTCGGTGCTCTTTTAGGTGTGCAATGGTGTAATCTTCGTGCATTATGCTTTTGACTACACGAATTTTTGCATCATATTGAGCGGCTGCCTTTGCTGCTTTTTCTAAAATGAAATTTAGCTCATCAATGTCGTGTTCAATTTTGCCGTGCCTGCCTGTCTGCTCTGAGATTCTACCTCGAAGCTCTGCAATTGTTGCCTTGTGGTTTTCTATGATTGATTCTAGTCTTGACTTTAGTGTGAGCAGCTTGATAGATTCTGCATCGATTTCTATCATTCTGTTTTTGTTTGACTCGATTTTGGATTTTGCGTCGTTTATTTCAGATTCTAGTTTTGCAAATTCTACTTTGGCATGGTTTAGCTTTTGTGTTAGTCCTTGGATTTTTGTGTCGATTTCCTTTCGTTGTGAGATGGCATGTGATTGTTGTTTATACACAACAGATAATTCAGACTCAACTGATTTGATCTGCTCATAGATTTGGTTTTTGTCTTCTCTGATTTTTGTGATAATTGCCTTTTGCTCTGCGCTTTGGGATTCAATGTCTAGTCGGGCTTGGTGGAGTGACTCCAGATCAGATGCTATGATTGGCAGCCTTGTGTTGATTTGTTCCAGTCTTCTGGATTTTGTTATTGTTTCAGTGTTGGCTGATTCGTAGACTTGCATTGCCTGCGATAGTTCCGAGTCAATTGATGCCTTGGCTTGGTTGTATGCATTTACCTCACTCATAAAGGTGAATTTTTGCGATTCCAGCTCAGAAATTTCCTTTTTGATTGCCGCTCGCTCTTCGTCTAGTTTCTTTGATTCAGACACCAGTGAATGCATAGAGCGCTCTTTGGAGATTTTTTCTGTCTGGATTGCCTTCATCTTATTAGAGGCAGAGATTGCGTGCAGTCGTCCCAGCTCAAAGTTGATAAATTCGTGCCTGAGTTTTTGGTTTCGCTCCACTTCCAGCTCGTCAATTCTTTTTTTGATTTCATCCATTCTTGCCAGGGCTACTTCAAGTCTTCTGTCCGCATCCTCTAGCTGTTTTATGGACTCGGATTTTTTCTCATCAAAGTATGCAAGGCCAATTAGGTCCTCAATTACGGTTCGCTTTTCTTCTGCGGTAAACTCGGAAATTCTAGTTACTGTTCCCTGTTGTACTGCATTTAGCTGGTTGAGGCTTGCATTTGCTACTTCAAGCAGGTCCAGGATTTGGTTTCGGTTTGTTTGTTTTTGGTTTAGGTAATACACATTTTCGCCGTCCTCGCCCATTTCTCTTGTTATGACAACAGCGTTGGAATCAACTGGAATTTTTCTATCGGAATTATCAAAGTGTAATGAAACACGGGCCATCTTGGTGCCGCGCTTGGTTCCCTCAATATCATGAATTAGAGATCGGAGCTTGTCAACCCTCATGACCTTTGGCTTGTTCTCACCTAGTGCAAAGATGATCGCATCTAGGATGTTGCTTTTGCCGGACCCGTTTGGTCCAGAAATTGATACTAGTCCCTGCTCAAAGCCAACTGTAGTGTTGGTAAATCCAAATGACTTGAACCCATAGATCTCTACTTTTTTGATATGGACCAATAGAAATTGTTGCCTTGCAGGTTTGTTAATCAAATATAGACAAGTTTAGTTGACTGGCTTAACAAAATTCTTGTAATGCTATGAAAAATTTTGTCGCATTGTTGTGGGCTTAAATTTAGTCATAATTGTATGAAACCAAATGATAAAGCTAGGCATAGCACAAACCACAGCCACTACCACAAACGAGGAAGGGCTCAAGCAGGCATCCCACCTACTAGAGAGGCTGGGCAAAAATGAGGCAGACATTGTGTGCCTGCCAGAACAATATCTCTCTGATAACAAAATTGATGATTTTGAGGCTACTTTTGCACCCTTTGCCAAAATAGCCAAGCAGTATTCAATGTGCGTAATTGCAGGTGCATTTTACACAAAGTCAGGCACAAAGCAAACCATTTCTGCGCCAGTCATAGACAGTACTGGTCAGTTTATCGGAGTACAGGACAAAATCCACCCATTTGACTATGAAAATGACGCAATAAAGCCAGGGGTTGAGGCCAAGGTCTTTTCTGCAAAATGCAAGTTTGGAATTGTGATTTGCTATGACATGGTGTTCTCGGATGTTGCAGAGACTTTGGTCAAAAAGGGAGCCGAAGTCTTGTTTTCTCCGGCAAGAATTGTTCGAAGAGGAATACACCCATGGCACCTATATTGTCAGACCAGATCACTAGAAAATCGCATACCGATTTTAGCTGCAAACACGCAGACTCCCAAGTTTGGCGGAAAAAGCATCATAGTAGACTTGGAGGAAAATGACAGTGTCATGATACCAAAAACCAAGATTACGGTGGGCCAAGGAATCAGGCTCGAATCATTTGATCTTGCTAGATATGAAAAATCCAGAAAAGTCAGATATTCAGATCACAGAAAATTTACTTAGTATTCTTTGGAGTGAAACGCCATGATGTGGGCTTCAAGGCTTCGCACCGCAATTAGTTTTGAGCAAAAGCCGCACTCTACTTCAAATCGCTCTGCCTGCTCTGGAGTAATGTCCTGAGAGGCCATAATAGTAATCTCGTCTTGTACTAGTGCCATTTTCCTTGCCAAGTTTTCAGACCATATCTAGCTTGATAAGCTTTTGCAGATAATACCAACTTTGGAAACACCTTGATCCCTAATGGTAGTACCATCTCACTTTTTTTGTCTACAATGCATCCTAATGTAATTCAAATATTTACAAAAAAGACAAAGTCTGGAATTTGTGAAATTATGAACGAAGTCTTTACAAATGCGACATAATCAAAATCAGCCCAAAACAGGCATAAAATCAATTTATGAAAAGAAATCCAGTCATACCAATCCACACATTGCAGTTTTTTGTACTGGACTAGTATCGATAACATAGACAAAGTATATCAGTGATTTTTTAACAAATTGGTATGATGAAGTCCAAGCTATGGATCAAAGAGACCAAACCAATTAACATCGAAGACGGATACCTCATTGATGGGTTTCCATCGATTGGATTCACCAGTGCCATAGCAAGCGAATCACTAATGCATGGAAACAACTATGATTTAGTTGGATTTGTGGACTCGTATGATTTTCCAACAGTATCCATACTAAAGGACGGAATTCCAAGCTATGCAACTAGGATCTATGTCAATTCCAATCTCAAAGTAGGAGTGTTCTCGTCATTTCTTACAATTAACGAACCATACCACAGAGCAATTGCAAAGATGATGCTTCTTTGGGCAAAAAAGCACAAATGTTCTTTGGTGGTCAGCTCCTCCCCTATGAGCGTAGAAGGCGACAAAAAGCAGGTAATAGCTGCCGGAAGCACTCCAGAAGCCCGAGAGAAAATAAAGCAAGCAGGCATGATGGTTTTGCAAAACGGCACCATTCCCGGAATACCAGGAGAGTTACTAAACCAGGGAATGCTGTATGGCCAAAATGTAATTGTAATATTGGTAAATGTAGACGAGTCGGGTCCAGACTTTGGCTCTAGTGTTGATTTGTGCATGGCAATGTCCAAGATTCTGCCAGGTGTTTCCTGTGATCTTTCCATGATGAGACAACAGGCCGAAGTAGCAGAAAAACAAATCAAGCAAACAGAAAAGGAAACAAGGGTTCTTCGCGACTCGATGTACGGCTAGATGCAGGAATTTTTTGCGTTTTTTACCACAGTTGTGGCAGTTTCAATATCTGGCGTGATGGCGCCAGGACCACTATTTGCATCCACAATATCAAGTGGAGCAAGGCAAAAACTTGCCGGATTCAAAATTGCCATCGGCCACACAATAGTGGAATTGCCATTAGTCATATTGATTGGCCTAGGCGTATTATCGCTGGAAATCTTTCCCCAGTTCAGACTAATCATCACTGTGCTTGGAGCTGCAAGCATCTTCGGCTTTGCCGCAATTCAGGTAAGATCAGCACTGGTAGGAGTTACAAAACAAGATATCAAGTATGGACCATTACTCACTGGAATATTTCTTACCGGACTCAATCCGTTCTTTTTGGTCTGGTGGTTTAGCATTGGAATCAAGCTCATATCAGACGCCATGATATTGTGGTCGTTTTGGGGAATTCTGATAATGTTTGCAGTACATATTTGGATGGACTATGCGTGGTTGACATTTGTCTCGGCATCATCATCAAAGGCTACAAAATTCCTGTCCGGAAGATCCTACAAAATATTTATGATATGCATCAATGCGATTTTGGTTTACTTTGGTGTGGCGTTTGTTCTGGATATACTACCTGCACTGTAGTGTTTCTAGGTTTGATGGGCATTCAGAATTTAGGGTTTGAATCTTTTCTGCCAGAGAAACACACATGGAGTAATCCATGGAATATTCATATTGGATTATCTCATCTATTATTGAGAATTGCCTTGCGTTGCACGAGTTGAAATTCTGAAACAGTATCAGCGATGCAATTATGATGATTCCGCCGACTACTGATAATTTGTAATAGTTACTCTTTTGAAATATCAATTTCTATGGTGGAAACGTTTCTGGTTTTGCCGTCTTGGGATAAAAGTGAGTCGGATGCTATTCGCACATCCTTGATGTAATATCCCACGGTGTTCATGCGCTTGACTATCATTTGGGATACATCTACTGCCTGGGTGATTCTCTGGCCCCTTGCCTTGATTGTTACGACTGGTTGAGTGGAAAGCTGAGTCAGTGTTGCGGTAACATAGGTCATAATCGGCTTGACTCCAACAAAAATCACGTCGCGTGTCTTTTTTGCGTTTTCGTCTTCGTCCGTTTTGAGCTTTTGTGATTCTTCTAAAATTTCTTGTGCTTCGGTTGGCTTGTCGGACTCGCTCATGATTTGCTATGTTGCCCTTTTGCTTTTATTTAATGCTTAAGTTGTTTTTGGCCAAGTAATCTGCAATTACTTTTTCAATCTCATCCGGGCTTTTGCATTCTCGAATAGTACTGACTATATCCTCTTCTTCTATTTCATAGCAATTAAGAAATTCCTGCGAATCCTTGTAGACAAGCATCACCTTATTGTTGTGATAGCAATAGTACATTTTCTCTGGTTCCATTTCCTCTGCGATGATTTTGATTCCTTTTTCATCTGGAATGAGTGGATAGTTCATCATACCCTAGCAGCAAAATCTGTTATTTAGACTCTAGAGTCCGATATTGTAATAAGGATTTTTTGCGCAAGTATAGTGTGCGAGTAATATTTCATATTGACTTTGATTATTTTTTTGCCCAATGCGAAGAGATTAGAAACCAAACGCTAAAGACAAGGCCAGTCTGCGTTTGCATTTTCTCTGATCGTGGAGGCGACAGTGGGGCAATTGCTACTGCCAACTATATTGCAAGAAAATATGGTGTAAAATCAGGCATGCCAATCAAGTTTGCAAAAGCAAAACTCAAAGAGATTCCAGAATCGGCGTTTTTGCCTGCAGATTTTCCATACTATTCTGAAATATCACAAAAGGCAATGGAGATAATGAAGTCACATGCGGATGTGTTTGAGTATGTTGGGCGAGATGAGGCATACTTGGATGTCACAAAAAGAACAGAGGGCAATTTTAAAACGGCCACGCATCTGGCTCAGCAGCTAAAAAACCAGATTCGCGCGGAACTAAAAATGACATGCACTGTTGGCATATCACAAAACAAGCTTGTATCAAAGATTGCGTCGGGATACAAAAAGCCAGACGGATTAACTGTAGTAGAGCCGCAAAAGACAGCCGAGTTTTTGGGCCAGCTAAAGGTAGGCGACATTCCGGGAATAGGCAAGGTAACTGAGGAAAAGTTTGCAGAACTAAACATCAAGACAATATCGGATTTGGCAAAACTAGATGTCTTTACCCTAAACAAGATGTTTGGCAAAAAAATTGCATCCTACATGTACAATGCCGCAAGGGGAATTGATGATGACCCAGTGGCAGAACGAGCACCTGCAGTCCAGTATTCTAGAATCATTACCCTAAAGCAGGATTCCAAAGAATTTGGCTTTCTATCAGATGCAATAGAAGAGATTTGCAAGGACTTGCATGAAACCATTCTAAAACACAAAAAAATGTTCAAATCCGTTGGTGTACAGTTTGTCCAGTCGGATTTATCAAATAAAACCAAATCCAGAATGCTCAAAAACCCAACATCAAGCCCAGATGAGCTAAAAAAGACAGCGATTCTGTTGCTCCAAGAAGCACTAGCTGACCAAAACCAAAATGTTCGAAGACTTGGAGTCAGAGTATCGGAGCTATCCGATGTTACAGGGCAGAGCTCAATTGAGAATTTTTTCTAGGCAGACAATTTTTTGATTCTCTTTGTCTCTATTGCAGTAACTGCAAACAAATAGGCAAAAAGCCACGGCAAGAACATTATCTCGCCTGCAATTCCGTGAAATTCCTCAAATTCCACAGGATTTGTGGATACTTTGAGTACAAACAATGACAATGAGAATATCCTGATCATGTTGACAAAGATTGTTCCCGCAATTCCAATTGCAAAATACATTGCCTTTCTTTTTGGGGCAATGTTCATCTTTAGCAAAAATGCCATCATCACCAAAGAATAGATGATAACAGAATGGACTCCAGCAGACGGCCAAAACACCTGCAGCGCCATGGAACCATGGTCACCTTTGAGAAACATCAGATTGTTTCGCGCAATTGCAGTTCCCAGATCAAAGAATTTGATAATTTCCACATTTGCCTTGACTAGATATGGCACTACATATTGCAGTGGTCCGAGTGTGTCGTACGGGAAAAACGCATCCAGTGACAGTATGATTGCGCTTCCGCAAAGAAAAATTGGTCCGGCTGGTGCAATCCTAATCCATCTTTTGCCAAATAATATGGTGACTGCGGCAATCACAAATGCTGCCATTATCACAAAGTCCCAAAGCCATGTCCAAGAGTGAATCAGATTTACATTGTATAGCTTTGCGCCATCTTGGATGTATTGTCTTAGGCCAAAGTCAAGGGCTACCAAATAGGCAAAGACCGCGGCAGCAAACGGAATTGTCATGAGGACTCGCTTCTGCGATACTATAATTTTGACTCCGATTAATTCCGCTACAATAAACGCCATTGCAAAAAGCCATCCTCCTCTTCCCTGATTCCAGCTCAGAGAAAATGAATCTGGATGATACGCTAGCGCAAATAGAACCGGGCTAATTATGATAATAATAGCAAATGTCAGTGATTTGTTTTGCAATGATATGAGAAAATCTGGATTGAATAAAAACCAATTATTTCTTCTTTATAGTAAGTGTCTTTTGGATCTCATTCATTGAGCTGATGAATTTTTGTTTTGCCTCGTATTCGTTTGATACTTTGACAATTACCTCAGTTGATGACAGTAAAACATCCTTGACTACAAGCGGTGCTGATAATCCCAATAATTCCGATAGAAAATCAAAGAGATTGTGGAATTTGGTTTGATTCTTGTACTGGTATTGGACTCGGCCGTCCTTGAATGTTGGTTTTGGGTCCAGCGGTATTACCAGCTCTGGCGATGTCATATCGTTGATGAATCTCGCAGTGTCTGTCTTGATTGATGCGGATAGTTCCTCTTTTTTTGCCTCCAGGTTTGCCTTGGTCTTTTCCAAATTTGCCTGCTGGTCGTCGTATTCTGTTCCGATCATTTTTGCAAATGCAGACTCGGTTGGTTTTTTGAGTGGGATTTCGTGCAGCTTCATGTTTACTATTTTGAGTTCGTCTTCTATTTGCATCAGATATTTTCTGTTTGCCTTAATTTGGCCGGCAAGTTCCTCAAGATAGGTAAAATCAGACATATTACCCTCACTGGCTAAACTGGTGCACTACATCCATTAGTGATTGCTTGAAATCTTCAGTTGTGAGGCCCCATCTGCCATATTCGTCCTTGTAGGCATCCCATGCCTCTTCTGCCTCTCTTGCAATCTCTAGGATCTTTGGTCCAACAGCCTTTGTGTTTACAAGAATGGTGACGTTTGCCTGCTCTTTGTCCATGATTGGAATCTTGACAAATATCATTCTAGAATCCTCAATGTTGAATCGCTCTTTGATCAGTCTCTTGAGAATCTCTCGCTCTTTGATGTCAAACTCGCCTTTTACCTTGACTAGCGCACAACAAGAGTCCTTTGGTCCGCCATAGTTACGAATGTCAGTCTCATCAATATCAAATAGTATGGCGTCCTGCTTTTTGTTGATATTTTCTATGATACTATCCATGGTGTTGTGTTTGTTACCAGTAAGTGTGTTTAGGTTCCACTGGTCCTCATCAGGCAATACTGGGATGACCCATGGGATTGCAAACTTTGGTCGCTTTGTTGCAAGCCATGTTCTATAGTTGGACATGTCCCATTCTGTTTCTCTTGCAAATGATGAGATAAACATCGAAATTGCATTTGCCGCAATCAAATTCATGCCCTTGTAGTCCTTCCATCCAACTTCGTGCTCTTTAGGCAGATCATCAATAATAGACGGAATTTTTTCTACTCGTTTTTCGTATTTGTGAGCCACTTCTCGCAGTCGTTTGTTTGAGAACAAAATAGAACAATCAGAGAATTTTATCTGGTATTCCAGATTCATTACAATATTGATGGCAGCTGCTTCTAGTATGACTGGGTCCCATCCAAATTCTGGCAGTAATCCAAGTGTAGCAATTGTTGCGTGTTCTTTGGTGTTGCTTCTAATGAATTCAATAAAAGAGCAGGCAAAAGAGCTTCCAGTTCCTCCGCCCATTGCAAACGGAACGGTATAGCCTCGGACTTGTTCTGGAGATAATGCAGATAGCTGCTTGCCAAAGTCCCATTTCTGGGTGACTTCGTTTTTGAATCTAGAGCGTCCTTCTGCCCAGTTTCTTGCAGCACCTCCAGCACCATGGATTACGTGCTTGTCACGCAGTGCAAAGAGGTCTGGATATGATTGTAAAATGAGATTTGCAGCCCTTGGGTCTAGGTCAACTAGTAATGCCCTTGGGATTAGAGGTGTTTCTCCTCCGGTGTATGCGCCTGGAAATCGAAGTATGGTGCTTCCGTATCTTTTGAGGATTCTGGACTCGTCTTTTGTATCCTTGAGAACTGGCTTTAGTGGATCTGCGCCAACATCAAGAAGCAACCTACGGTAGGATTCTGCTCCAAGTCCAATTCCACAGTGACCAAAACATGTCATCAGAACTGGTGCTGGTGGTAGTGGTGCAGACGCTTGTGCCATGTTACTTGTTTGCCTCTTGGAGTTTAACTTGGTCTAGTAAACAAAATCGAGCGATTGCTTGATCGTTGTAGACATGTTTCATGAATGGAATTGTGCGTAAATGGATTTAACCATTAAGTATGATTTATCCGTAGTATACGAACCGTAGAATCAGAAATAATCCGTAATTGTCTTTTGCTTTAGCATTTTTAGAATGGTTCCTTTTGCAAGCCATTCGTTTTTGCTTATGCTCATACGTTTGCATACAAGATCAATTCCCTGATCCAGAGTATCTACCAAAGTTGGTATTTTGCTCATTGCAGCTCGGATTGCCTCCCGGACCTGCCAGACACCAACTGGCACTGCATAGTCTGGCCGTATCTCTCGCAAAACCAAGACACCTGCCTGTCTTTTTTTCTTTGACAGATATTCAGCTACTCCAAGCTTGGCCGCAAAATATGCTCCTGCAATACTAGGATAATGATCAATTCCGTTTGCATCTTCTGAGTCTGCCCCAAATCCAATCTGCCCTTGGTCTGTGTGCCAAGCTTCTTCCATTTCGTAAATCCATCTGTGTGGGAACAACAATACAGAAAACAAATTGCCCAAGTGTTCGTGCGTAAATACAAGATACGAGTCAATCTGGGAATAGTCCAGAATTTCATTTACCAGATTTTTTGATATCATATCATCGGTTGCGGTAATGCTCCATCGTGTCGGGACCAGTTTGCGGTCTTTGCCAAACATTCCAATAGAGAGGCATTTTTGGATTTTTGATATTTCAATTCCTGAATTGTACAATTGCAAAATTGCATCTTCTGCTTTGAGGTCTTTATCATAGTAGGCCTTTTCTACTGGCTGAGATGTGCTCATGCCAGAAAACTTGGCAGACTTTATTTCTCCAATTGGGCCAAACGGTGCAGACTCGCCGTCAATAAACGTAGTGGGTGTCGTGTTTTTGTAGAATGTAATTTCAGAGTCTGGTGTATTACTAGACATGGCAAGCTCTTGCAGATTCTCAATGTAGCGGCCTTGGGGATTGCTCACAGAGACATTTTGTGTTCCCCGAACTAGATTCAGCCTAAAATTTACAATTTCTTCCAGTGTTTTTCCAAGCCATCTTTCTGGCGCATCTAGCAGACTTGTATCACCGTGGATTGGCGGAACCATTGGGCCCAATCCAACCTTTGGATATCCAAATGATCCCACAAAGACAGACGGTGGACTAGAGCCGAAAACTGAGCTAGACGAGAAGAGATTGCCATATTTTGAGAGATATTCATTCCAGTTTTTCTCAATTGATTTGCGAATGTTGGCAGCTGTTGGCTCCACGACTAGATACCATACTTGTATTATTTAGCATAATTCATTGAATCACAGCTTACTCAAAAATGACATATTGTAGATAATTATCAAAAGCATTGTGAGAATAGTCTCGTTTTTACCCAGTGCCACAGAGTTACTCTATGAGCTTGGTGCAGGAGACGACCTAGTCGGCGTAACACATGAATGCCTCTACCCAGAGCAAGCAAGGCAAAAGCCTCGTGTGATTAGTTCTGTTTTTGATCCCGCCACAATGACATCCAAGCAAATCGATGATAAAATAGTAGAGCTTGCAAGGACAGGCCAGCCAATTTTTCTAGTGCATGAAAAAAACATTCGGGCGGCAAGACCAGACCTCATAATAGGCCAGGGAACCTGTGCTGTTTGCTCTGCATATACTAATGAAGTAAATCGCGCACTGGAGATTTTGGAAAAGCGGCCAGACATTGAAGTAGTTGATCCTCACAACATTGATGACATTTTGGCCAGTGTCATGACAATTGCAAAAAAGATCAACAAAGAAAACCAAGGAAGCCAATTGGTAGAATCACTCCAAAAAAGAATTGATTTTGTAAAAAATCAAAATCATTCCACAAGACCCAAGGTTCTCTGCATAGAATGGGTTGAGCCGTTTTTCACATCAGGTCACTGGGTTCCGCAAATGGTCGAAATTGCAGGAGGTGCAAATCTAGTCAGTCACATTGGCGAGCATTCAAGAAAAATGACACTAGATGAGGTCGTATCAGCAGATCCAGACATCATAATTATGATGCCGTGTGGATTTGACACAGGTCGAACCATATCAGAGTGTACAACATCCATACAAAACAACCCAAAATGGCAAAACCTCAGGGCTACAAAATCAGGCAACACATACGCAGTTGATGCAAACTCGTATTTTTCCAAGCCAAGTATTAGGACCATAACTGGAATAGAGATCCTAGCAAAGATAATCCACCCAGAAAAGTTTGTGTCCTTGTCCGTTCCAGACGGAGCATATTCAAGAATCTAGCACTTGATCATCATCAGACTCAAGGGTCTTCTTCGACGGCCTAGTCGGCACAAAAAGAACTGTCATGTTTTGGAATAACCAAATCAAGCTAATATCGAATCTGGCGTAAAAAAATTCACATCTGATTTTACTTTTGCAAAGCCAAAACGGTATGATATTAACTGGAGGTTTGTCCACATACAACACACAGCATCTGATATCAGACCACATCCATACTAAACCAGAATGGCCTGAATCCAGCCTCCTTTGGTCCTATCTCGTGGCTTTCCTGTCTTGTATGGTTCAGGCGGTTCTAATTTATTCTGCAATTATCTCGCAAAGACCTGACAGTCTGATAATACGCAAAGCCAAGTATTACAAGTGATAATACCCTAAGTGGAATCTCATAGTTTGTCAAAAACGCAGTTGCAGTCCCACCAAACGTTCCAAATGTCGAAACTATTGAAAATCCAACAGGCCCACAACTGCATGCCCCAGCAGATGCGCCAATCACAGAGCCAATCACACCACCACTCGTTCGCCTTACCTTTTGGACCAGCCTAATCACATAGACGTTCATCGGTATTACCAACCCAGACATGACAGATACCGCAATGATTAGTCCAAAGCTGAGTATTCGATCATCTGGAATATAGAACACAAAGTATGGCTCCAAGAATACAAACTCGCCCAGTATTGATAATAATACAAACATTACAGCAAAGACTGCGCCTGCCAATCCAATGTAAGGATAATTTGAGAATACCAGTTTGAGCGGGCTTGCCATTTTCAGCTTTTGTCTTAGAACAAGTTAAAAAGATTCTTCCAGTTTATTTTTTTCTGAACCATCTTGCAATCATGCGAGGTATTGAGTCCAGTGGGCAGCTCTCGCAGGAAACCTTGTCTGATTTTTCTTCCATGGTATGATAGTATACATCCATACGATATAAGAAATTCTCAAAAAAAGACAATCCTAAATATCAAAACCTCTCCACTACACCATGCTAGACAAATTAGTAACCGGTCTTTTTGTCGGCATACTTGGCGTGTTATGGTTTTTTACAAGACAGTGCGAGCTGCCACACTCTTATAGAATAATCATCTATGATAGGCTTGGTACCCAGACAAGACTAGATCTGAGAACCATATTTGCCACACATACTGCCGCAGTAAGCTTTGCCAAACATTATCGATCCTTGTTTCCCCAGTACGATTTTGTCCTAGAATCCACAATTCCGCAGCTTAGGCGCAAATTCTTGATGCATCAAAGATAATGCATCTTCATGTGGTTTTGCAGTAAGACCTCGTATGGCGTGACGTATCCGCAATGGCTGCATGAGAACATGGAATTAGTTGGCTTTTCCTTTTTGATTGGTCTATCATGGACTGAGGTTATCATGATTAGGTCTTCTTTTGGCAGAACGCCATAATTGGCAGTCTCGCCAATTGAGGCAAAAAACTCCTTTATTGCCGTGACCACATATTCTGCGTCTATTTTTTTGCCATCAAATGTAGAAAGCACAAATTCATGCAATTTCATAGTAGGTATTACGCCTAGCCAGTCAGAGACAAACACGGCCATTTCGTGCTTGAGATGTTCTGCTTCTCTGCAGTCAATTGTGATCATAGTCACGCCTAGCACTTTGGCGTATTTTTAGATGTGGTTTTGCCGATTTCCTAAACTTAAGGATTACGTACAAGTTCTGTCAAATTGCTAAATACAAAATCGTACACTAGCGACATTGGATGGCACAAAACATCAATGTGTGTTTGCTGCTGGGATTCTTTGTTATTGTAGGCACAATACTACCAAGCTTTGCAGAAGAGATCAAAGCATCTGAACAAATAAAGAAAAATCCTGCAATGATGGAGATGCTAAAGAAAATAGAATTATCAAAAAAGATTCTAGCTCAGATGCAAGAAGGAAAGACAATAGACCAAACCAAGATACAACAAATGCAGGAATTACGAAACAAGGTCAAAGTAAATCTGGCAGAAGAGGTAAACAGAATTAACACGGATTACGAGCAATTTACTCCGCAAAACGCATTTGCAAAATTTGTCTCAAAAAAGCCTTCACATGTCCAGCCAATATACCAAGACATGTTCTCATATCACCAAGAAAAGATAAGCCAGGCAAAATCAGAATACAGTAAGGTCATATCAGCTGGCGGCAAGACAAAAGAAGCTTGGGAGGCATACCAAAAGGCCTCTGCCACACACAGAATCAAGCTGATTCAGCTAAACAAGGATTTGTCTATAAAATATGGCAATGCAGATCCTGCCATACAAAACACCTTTGATGAAAAAGGCAAGCTGCCAAGAACTAGTGAATAGTTTTTTCCGATAACCTGTGGTGCAAATAGAACCTAAAGAGCGCTACAGAGCCTAGCAATATCACCGATGATGCGATAAATGTCATTGTGTAATCAAAGGTAGTTGCCACAAAGCCCGCAGTCAGTGCACCCCCAAATACACCCATTCCAACCATGGAGCTGTTCACGCCTAGATATGTTCCTTCAAAGCCCTTTGGGATTGACTTGAAGAGCAAAACCGAGTTTGCCGTCGTAAATATGGAAAACCCCACCACCATCAAACACATCGATAGTATGGCAAATGACAATAGCATCTGTCCAGAAAAGATGCTAATTAGAAACGCCGCAATCAAAACTCCCAGAATTCTTGGCAGATATGCGATCATTGTAGATTTTTCCTCACCTAGTCTTGAGATTATTTTAGGAGCAACAAAAAAGATTGCTGCCATCATACATGTTTGTATGAGATATAGTGTAAAGACAGTAGAGTCAGATAGTTTGAGTGTTTTAAGAAAAGGAGTAAGTGCTGTAAAGTAAATGTTGCTTCCAAAATAAAACAGAAAATTTGCCAAAAACAAAAATCCGATCTCATGTGATACTTTTCCTTTTAGAATTGATATGATGTGCTTGTAGTCATGTATGCTTGGAATTTTTGGAAAAACAAAATTATGATGCATCCTAAAATGGCCAAATGCATGTTGGATTCCATGTACAGAGTGGGCAATTGCATGGCGCTCTATGTGAAAGTGAGTCTTGCTGATTTGTGTGCTGATTCCAAGCGCAATTGCACTAGCTATTGCGCATATTGCAAAGTATTGCCGACTATCAAAGTAGAGGCTCCATATAGCACCAATTAGCATTGCGCCAAGGCTTCCAAATGTAGAAAGAATCGATGTTCTTGCAAATAATTTACTCCACTGATTGTTCATGCTAGTTTCCATGACTAACATTTGAGTTACAGGACTGCGAGCAGTCAAAAAAAATCCAGAAAGTGGAGCTATTGCATAGATTGGCGTTATGCTATTTGTAAAATACAGCCACAAACAACATAGTATAATTGCAGAAAATGAAACAATTAGAACCGCTTTTTTTGCATGATATTTGTCCAAGACCTTGCCCCAAAGAATCGAGCCAAGGGCAGCTGCCCCATAATGAATCGCGATCATAATAGAGACTTCGCGAATCCCACCACCCAGATTAATCACAAATAGAGGGATTGCCGTGTGTAGTCCTTCGGCTGCGATATTAATAGGCGGAATGAACCAAATCCATTTTTTGCTTACTGTGAGCAACCCAACGTCAAGCCAAGACTCGCACTAATCTATGATGCATTAAAACTTGTTGAACAGATTTGTGGACTAGTTTGAGCCCATTTCCATGGATTCTGCAAGCTCAATTTTATAACTTTGTGGCGTTGGCTCTGTGCCATTTCCAGAAACGGCGTTTTCTTCCACTTCAACTTGTTCTTTTAGCTCAATTTCCCCTTCTGTTTCTTCTGGTGTTTCTTCCATGGTTTCTTTTGGAATAGATTCCATCATTCCCATCAAGTCTTCGTGTGATGGATCATGTGCAGAAACCCAGCCCCTTTGTAACAAAACATCGTGGCTTGACTCTTTGATGCATGATGGCCTAAAGTTGCTTGCCTTGAAGACAAGTTTCATTCCCTCACCGCATTGAATCTCGTGTGGGTCGGTTCCGCTCTTTAGTTGTTGTAATGGGGATGCAATAGATTCCATAGACGTAGTCATCATTTCTTCAGAGGCATCATCGTCTGTCATGTCGTCTTCCATTACTTGTTCGTCTGTGATCTCTTCATCTGCAACTTCTTCGTCTACTATTTCCTCATCTGTCATTTCATCTTCAGAAGGCTTTTCAGTAGATTCTTGTGCAAACACAGGTGAGAAGCCAAACATTGTAGACGCTACTACACCCAACAGTAAGAGCAGTGCCAGATTATGCATTGATTAATCTGATTTGACTTTGCATTTAACCTTTTTTATAATCATAGAATAAGTGCAAAGCCGGCAGACCCAAACATATGAAGATGGATTCTGAAACCTTTGGAATTGAAAAAGGGCACGGCCAAGAAGCAATAGACTGGCTAAACGAAGAGGCAAAAAAAGACAATCTCAAATTCGAAGCAAGACTGTACGGCGAAGACATAGAGACTCAGAATTTTGGCATATTTGAAATGTTTTCATGGATAGGTGATGTACAGATTGCCAGAAAACTGGTAATCAAGGCAAGCAAGCGATTTAAGATCAAAGTAATCGAAGGGGGCTACAAGACCAAGGAAAAAATCTTCAAAATGTCAAAGCAGGACTATGGTGTGGTCAGAAAGGGCGACAAGGTGATTGGCCATTTGGCATTTACTGCACCAAGGCTTGGCGGTAAGTGGAAAGTAGCCGAAGAAGAGCTTCGCTAAAGCACAAATAATCACCATACAGTTTTGTTGCATGCTAATAGGAATTGTTGGTACTGGTCTTTTGGGCAATGCAGTAGGTCTCAATCTTCTAAAACATGGACACACCGTAACTGCATACAATAGAACCAAATCAAAGACAAAACAGCTAGAGGAAAACGGCGCAAAAATAGTCGATACACCAAAAAAAGTATCTGAAAGTTCCGATGTCGTATTTAGCATTGTAAAAAACGCAGATGCCGTAAGAAAGGTAGCGTTTGGTGATGATTGCATTGCTTGCGGAAAGCACGACGGGCTGATAGTGTGTGATATGAGTACTATCAACCCGATTTCATCAAAAGAAATTGCCGCAGAATATGCAAAAAGAGAAGTTGCATTTTTGGACACGCCAGTAATGGGCGGACCAAACGTAGCAATCACAGGCGACCTAGTCATGATGGTCGGAGGAGAAAAATCCACATTTGAGAAATGCCAAAAACTATTCGAAGAAATTGCAAACAAGGTCTTTTACCTTGGACCAAGTGGCACTGCACACTCTGTCAAGCTTGCAATGAATCTGCAAATAGCAATGCTTGCTCTGGCAATCTCTGAGGGAATCACGCTTGCAAGGGCTGCAAAAATAGAGCCAGAGGTGTTTTTGCAGATTCTCAACTCGACTTATTTTAAGACAGGCATGAGTGAGACCAAGGCATACAAGATGCTAAAGCAGGATTACAATCCGACATTTACATTATCAAATCTCAAAAAAGACCTAGACACCATCAATGAAGCCGCAAAGGCATTTGGCGTAAATCTCCCAATGGCAACAAAGGCAAACCAAGTATACGAAGATGCAGAGAAAGAATTTGGTAGTCTTGACTATACTGCAATTCTAGAGTATCTATCCAAATCAAAGTGACGGATCGGATTTTTTTCTTCCAAGATATGCACGGTATGACACAGTAGTTATCACAAAAAGAATGCCAGTTATTGCACACCAGAGTATGAAAGACGTGGTTTGCATCTCCGCCATGGAATGATAACCCCGCACAATAAATAAATAGATTTGAAGATTGAGCAGCTACATGCCAGAGATAATCTGCAAGGACTGTGGCGCAAAAATGTTCCACGAAAACGAGGATACACTCAAAATAGAAGAGGCAATCCACAAAAAGTTTTGCAGACAAAAACTAGGTGCTACATACAGCTACATGCACCGAGACCCTGCCCACATGTCTACATTTGATGAAGAGCGCGCAGCAGACCAAAAAGGCAAAGCGCTAGTAAAATAGTTGGATATTTTCGATTCTGCCATAACCGAGTTCAATTTAGGCAATTTCAAAAAAGCACTAGTGTTATTTGACCAAGTCCTGCAGCTAGAACCATTTCACATTACAGCACTAATCAAAAAGGGCAACATTTTGGGAAAGTTTGCCAAATACTCTGATGCCATAGTATGTTATGATATGGCACTAGGCGTAGAACCAAAAAACCCACTTGCGCTCATAAACAAAGGCCTCGCCCTGCATTATCTGCAAAAATATCCAGAGGCAATCGCATGCTATGATGTGATATTGCAAGACAAGCCAAACAGTGCACTAACACTATACAACAAATCATCCAGTCTGATCCGAGCAGGCAAAATAGATGAAGGCTTGCAGGTTTTAAAAAAGGCAATTGGGAGTGATTTTTCCTGCAAATACAAGGCAAGATCCGATATAGACTTTGAAGGAATACGAAAAACACCCCAGTTCAAAAAACTGGTTTTGTAAAAATATAATATTCGTACAATGGTGCAGCCTGCATTGGCAAGGGAGCTAAGCTATGACATTGTAGTAGTCGGGGCAGGCCCGGCAGGATCATCTGCGGCATTTTCTGCTGCCAAGCTAGGGCACCGAGTGGCTTTACTGGAAAAAGAAGAAACCATAGCACAAACAGTTCGAACCAGCGGCGTCACATGGATGGATTCCATAAAGGAATTTGAAATCCCAGAATATTGTTACAATCCAGTCAAAAACTATGGTTTTTGCTCACCTGGAAACGAAGTAATCATATCATCTGAGGTTGCAATGGCAGCAGTACTAGATGTTAGAAAGACATACCGATGGCTTGCAGAAAAGGCAAAAAAGCATGACGTTGAAATTTACACCAATACAACAGTAACTAGTGCAATTCGTGGCACTCATGGCATCACACTAAACACAACATCATCCAAAGAGGAAATTAATTTTCACGCAAAAATAGTCATTGATGCAAGCGGCTTTCAAACAGTAGTTGCAAAATCATTGGGACTAGTAACACAGTGGAAGCGATTTGGTGCTGGCGCAGAATATGAAGTCGAAGTAGAAAATGCCGAGCCGCATACATGGTGGCTCATGGTAGGCCAAGACTATTCCCCCGCAGGCTATGCATGGATTTTCCCAATGGGCGGTAAAATAGTGCGAATCGGAGTTGGAGTAGGCAAGCCAGAATCCAATGTAGACCCAACACAAAGATTAGAGCAAATCATGGAAAAAAGACTCGGACCAATATCTAGGCTTGGCAAAATTACGCAAATTGAATTTCATTATGGATTGATTCCAAATGACGGACTATCAAGAAAAACAGTTTATGATAATTTGATTCTAGTAGGAGATACCGCAGGACAGGCAAACCCATTGGTGCTGGAAGGAATTCGTTATGCAGTACGATTTGGCAGAGTAGCTGGTGAAACCGCGGCAAATGCAATTCTTAGTGGAGATTTGTCCGAAAAATCACTGATATCATACGAGGAAAACTGGAAAAAAGCAATCCAGAGCAAGATAAACTCGGCATCAAAGGTCCAATCAAGATGGATTGGCCTCTCAGATCAGGAATGGGACAAGGAGCTAGACATCATAAAGGAGCTCAGCATTGACGAGTTTTTGGATTTTATCAAGGCGGATTTCAGTCTGTCCAGCATCATAAAGATGGCAGTCAGTCATCCAAAACTGGCAGTTAGGCAATTGTTCAATATTGTAAAAGGCGCAACCGGAAAATAATCATCTAAGATCAGAGCGCAGCGTCAATTGCTTTTCTATTAGCTCAAAATCAGATATCCATTCCTTGCCAGATTTTATCAGATAATTCATGTTTACCTCAAATGGAGATTCTAATACCGCATCTATCTGAAATATTGCCAGATTTAGTGTGATTTGTGACATGGCAAAGATCTGGTTTTCTGAAAACACACCGTTGCCTGTCTTTATCTCAACCCAGCACAACTCCTCAGGATAATTAACTGGAAAGTATTTTTTGCGCGTTCCAACTCTGCATGCCAGAAAATCAAAGACAAAGCTTGGGTTTTGTGCCGAATTGTTCGTAGGCTGCGCAATAGCTTCAACCTCATTTCGAAAATTTTGTGGGATTTTGACACGAATTCGATTAAACCCCTTTTTGAATGTAAAAATCCACTCATCATTTTTCATAAAGTACAGATTCTCAAGTGAGATGTACGCCCATCCTCTTTGATCGCAATATTCTTTGTAGTAGATTTCTCCAAGTGAACCCTTTAGGGCATTTGTTATCTTTGGTCTTGACACATTTTTTGAGATTATTTTCTAAACAAAAAGGAATATGATGTTCTAATTTACAACATGCGATTCGATCCAGAGCTAATCAATTCTAAAGAAATCAGACACCTTTAGCTCATGGTATTCCAGCTGTGCTACATACACACCGGGTCCATATGATTTTGATAGGACTTGGTTAAAGTGTCCAGATGCATTGTCCTTTAGTGGGATTTCATCTATTTTTTCTCCGGACTGATCAAAGATATCCACATAGAGGTCTTCTGGGAATGCAACGGTCTTATAGATTGCACCAGAAATGTATAATTTTCCATCATCAACATATGCATCCAATATGCCAACCTTGGAGCGAGTAGGCAAGTATCTCTCAATTAATGATTGTAATTCCTTTATCTTGGATTTTGCAGATGAAATATCCTTATCATGCAGTGAATTTTCTACATCTGCCATGACAGAATCAAACTTTGCCTTGTTGGAATTATATCCAGATGAGCCAAACACTTTGATGAAGTTCTGCAAGTCTTCGTATTCTCGCGCCAAATCCACATTTTGCACATAGTCTTGCGACGGTAGCGGAGTCTTGGCAGTAATTGTGGATTTTTCTGCAACATCTACTATTTGCGATGCTATTGCATTTCTCCACTGCAATTTTACAACATAGAATCCAGGCTCTGTTGGCGCAAACCACTGGGTGAAAAAGTCACCATCTTTGGTATCAGAGAACTTTAGCGTGCTGTGTATGTTTCCCTGAGTGTCATATACTATCAAGTACAGGTTCTCGCGTCTATCAAAGAGTTCCTTGTCTACTGCCCCATTCATCACCCAGATTTGCGATTGTGGATTGTACGAAATATCAAAGAGTATTTTTTTGTGGTCTTCTTCTAGCTGGTCAGATACGAAATCGCGGATTTCTTTGATTTTTTTGTCTGCATCATCAAAGTTTCCAAGATCAATTTTCTGATACGCATCATCAGTCAGATCAATGAATCGCTCCGAGTCAAAATCAGCATTATAGAACGTGGTAGCAAAATTGGACAGAGTGTCCAGCTTTTTTCTGTATTCTATTCTTTTTAGCTCATCTAGTGAATATCCAGAGTCGGAGCCAAACGGATCCTCATCATATTTTGAAGACACTTGTTTCCATTCATCAAATAGTGCGCGAATTTGGGTGTCTGCTGCATCTAGGTCTTTTTTGACTACCAAATCTCGCGCCTTGTCCAATCTTATTTTCATCGAACCAGTAAAGTCAAGATAGCCAGGCAAGAACTTGTTGTGGCGCTCGCCAAGCAGTATTAGATTCTCTATTGATTTTGCGCGCTGCAAAATCTCTGATGCGCGAATCTTGTAGGAGTCTTTTGTGTAGGATTCAAGCTTGGTCTTGATCACATTGATTTGTGTATTGTAATAGTTTAGCAAGATCTCGATTTTGTCGATTTTGTTAATGGTGGGATTACCCTTTTCTATTTCTATTGCGGTTTGAATTACCTTTAGTGCGTTGTTAATTGTGTTGAGGCTCTCATAGTCTGATTGCAGCTCTGCCTTTGACTTTAGCTTTTCATATTCAAATTTTAGAGTAAATAGCGGGCTGCGTTTTTCTCTTAGCGCATTAATTGATGTTTCATAATCAGATACAATCTTGAGTATTTCCTCTAGGGTTTGTGCGTCTTTGACATTATCCAATAATACCTGAAATGACTCCACTGTGGATTGGCTTGCGGAATTGCCTTTTGCAAACGATATGGTGCTAGAAATCCTAGAAGAGATCTCAATTACATTTTTCATATCGACTATTTCTTTTTGAGTAGATATGATATCATCAGGTGTGGTAGCACCTCCTAGCTTGCTCATCAGCGAGTCCAGTCTTGGCTTTATCAATATGGCAAGCTCGGAATTTTGTGTATCATCTGATGATACAAATCTGTCCACTTTGTCCAGGTTTCGCAAAAGAAGCGCTGCTTCGTGAAGCTTGTCCACCTTTGGCTTTGTTTCCAGAAATTTTGCCAAAGTCTCCTTTGCTAGTAACGAGTCACGCAGTGTACTCCACTCTGTTCTGATTAGTCTGGAGAGATTGTCTTCTTTTTTGAGCGTGCCATCAAGCAGTCTTGCCTCAGTTAGCAGATTTACCAAATCGTTTAGCTCTTCTGCATAGACTGGGCCTGTGCCCCTAGCAAAGATAAATCCAATTTCCTCTTTTACTGGCCTGCTCATTAGCGAGCCTGACTTTGTCATCAGGTTTTGCAATAATTGACTGAGTTCTGCATAGCTGAGCTGTTTTTCCTGTTGTGGCTTTTGAGGGTCCACATTAATCAAAGATACATAGACGTCGCTTAGTTCCTTGACTGCGTTTTTGTCATCACCAATTGCAGAATAAAACGCAACGCCGGCAGTCTGGATGTCAATTTTCTTTGCACCTTCCAAGTCCAGCTTGGATGCAGAGACTAGTGATTTTATGGTGGCAAGTGCAGTTTCTATTGCAGGCCTTATTCTAGAGTCAAGGTCCAAAACATCAGACTCTGAAGGATATGCCAAGAACAGATCAGAGTAGAGCGATTTTAGCTTGGCCAAGTCACTAGTTGATTGCAAATCAGAAAACCTGTCCTCATATTCACTGGATATGGAGCCAGTCTTTTTTACTGCAGAGATTTTTGATTCTATTACAGATACGGCAGATGCCAAATAGTCCTTGCTTGATTTGTCTGTGAGTTTTTCATTTTTGACATTAAATGAGCTGGATGCGGTGTAATCGCCATAGAATACTTTGACGTCATATTTACCGACAAGGCCGCAGATTTTACCAGTAAGCGGAATTGGATCAGTTATAAAATTGCCATCAGTTAATGGCTTTAGCTGCTGAATCTGGCAGAGGTCTCCATTTGGGTTTATTATTTGAGTTACAACATAGAGGTCTTGCGAAACCTGGGATAATTGCCCAAAAATAAAGACATTCTCACCCTTTTTGTAATCACCAAATGTATCAAGCAGAATAATTCTGGAGCTTTGTGAAAAGGCACCGGTTGGAATCAATAACATTACTGCCAGAACCACCACTGTGCCTGCTTTGCGCATAGAGTGATCGATAAAGGTCTAGGCTGACTACTTAAGCATTAGGTATGAATCCTACTAGGCTACCACAAGTTGTTTTTGAAATATCTTTGGCAAAACTGGGGCTTCATCTATTTTTGGAATCTCTGCAATAAAGCACAGCGCATGGATTTTCTCATTTGTTCTTGTGCCACACTGTACACAGATCAAACTCACCACACCACGACATTCTGCGCATATGGTATATTTTTTGAGTTGGCCTCCACAGTTTCTGCATGATTCGTCTGGCATTTTGGTCTCAAGGTGGGTTTTTGATATTTTGAATATAAGACTGTGGTAGAATTTGTATGAATAAATTATCAGTGTTTTGTGCGTGTTTTTCGTGATTTTCTAACATATAGAATCACGCCCACAATTATTGCACCCAATACAATGAACAAAACACCATAGTTATTTTGCGGCATGGATTTGTTTTGCTCAAGTATGGTTTCAGTGTATGCATCATCTATGACATCTACTGCTGAAAAGCTAGTCAGAAAAATGTCGGGCTTGAGAACAGAATCAGATATTGCATAAACTTTGATGTCGTGGCCGCCAAATGCCATGGCTTGTGTTATTTTTGGCTCAAGCAAAATTTTCGCAGAATCATTTTGGATTGGTATGACGCCACTAGTTATTTCTGCGCCAGACGCATCATTTACAAAATAATACAGATTTGTTGCAAATTGCGTCGTAATTGGAATTGTGTATGCTTGGCCACGTATGATTTTGTCAGGAACATCAATTGAGGTAATTTGAGGGATGCTGACTTGCTCAAATTTGCTCCAATATCCAGCAGGATATGGATATGACGGATCATCAAATGCACGAACGGTTATGGTTCTTGCCTCTGGGGAATAATTATCCAAATAAAATGGCCCATTACTAATTACTGCGTGATTTTTTTGCTCAATCCAGGATATGGTGCTTTGGTATCTTGACTCGTAATATTGTGCAGAGTTGCCAAACTTTTCCAGTGCCGGATGGACAAATCCAGAGCCTGAGAACTCGCGCAAATATTGCGAGATTATTTGTGCATCGCGCGGAATTATCAAAGAAAGCCAGTTGAGGCTTTTTGCCTGGGAATCTGTGCGTGAAAACGAGGCTTTGCCATCAATTATCATTTTTTCCATTGCGGCCATTGTCTCCCATGGCATCGTAACCCAGACGCCACCCCAGTCGGCAATCTCGGATTCATCAAAGTGCCAATAGTCCACATAGACTTCGATAGTATGATCATCGATTGGCCTAACAGCAACCAGTGTTTTTGCCGACTGGCTTGCAGTTGGGGTGTATTCAGGATCAAATGTCTTGTCATTGTCGGTTGGTGCAGAGCCCCATTCTTGCGTAAAATAAATAGAATACAGCACATCATTCATGTCCATTTTTTGGCCATTGTGCCAGTTTGACCAAAGCAAATCATATGTTATCTTGCTTGTTGCCTTTTTGCCATCAGCAGATATCCATTTTTGCAATGTCGGATCCCAAAATATTGCATCATCTGGAACATTTAGCTTGCCATTAGGCCCTGCAGTTTCTACATGCCAGTTTTGTCGTACTGCAAAGTTTTGGCCAGAGTAGGGATTCTTGAACATACCAGGATCATACAACACATCCCAGATGTTCTTAGAATATGCATCTGCCAATCCGCGAACTGGATTCCATGCACCTTGATAAATCTGCTTGACTCCTATTTTGAGTGTGTCATCGTTTGTTCTGGAGTTAATTGGTGTAAATCTAGTCTGTATTCCCCCACCAAAGTCATTGATTATGCCATCGACGTCCTTGTTTACAACAAAGGGATCGATTTTTGCTGCCAAAAATATTCTAACGGATTCGTTTACTCCTTGTGTAGTGGCTTGGCGAATTAGTTCTGCTCGCTGCTCATGTGATGTATAGTTACTTGAATAGATTTTCTGTGTTATAGAATCCAGCTCGGCATTTTTGTAATTCCAGTATGACGGATTGTTAAAGCCAGGCATATTAGAATACCAAGGAGAGTACATTTGCGCAAGTCCCAGAGGGTCATACCTGACAAATGCGGACCGTCCCGCATAGCCTTCCGTGTATAGGCTCCACTTTAGTTCGGCAGGATCAGAGCCATACACCAAAACATACGCCTTGTTCAAATCCCCAAAGTCCTTTCGTACTACAAAGCCTGCTTTTTCTAGCTCTGATGATATTACTTCGCCAATTGATTTGCGCACTGGGTCATCGTTTCTAATAAAAAATGTCACAGTAACTGGCTTACCATCATAGAACCATTTTCCATCAATTTTGCTTGCCCCAGCAGATTCCATTGCCTCTGTTATCATGTAATTGGCAAGCTCTGGGTTGTAACGAAAGTGAAATTTTTCCAGCTCTGATACTATACTCAGAAAGTCAGGATCAAACGGCCCATAGTTTGAGCTCATCACAACCCCATACCCAGACATTAATTCGTCTACGATGAGCTTTCTGTCAACTAGATAGTTTAGCGCAAATCGCGCCTTTTGATAGTAAAACGGATTGAATTCCTCCCCTTGTGCAGGATTTACCAGAATGCTAAACGAGCCGCCAGTTGTGTAAAATATTTTCAGATTGCTAGTGTCGGTATCCGATATTAGCTCTGCTGGGATTCTAGAATAATAGATATCAAGATTTTTCTTTTTTACTTCTTCTATTGCGGTGCTCTCATCTAGATATTGGATGAATTGAATAGTGTCAACAAATGTGCCCTTTTCTGCAAACACAATGCCAAATGGAATCAAAAGAATAACAAAAAGCAGGACCCTCATCAGAATGGTTTTGCATACCATCTATTAAAGCTCCAAGGATACGATGTATCACATAAAACTAGTGCAAATCGTATGCAATCCTTTTAATTTGCAAAAACCAAAACCAGAATAATTTGAGCGCAAGACTGTGGCTTGAGGGAATCAGCGGAATAATACCGGGTGGAATATCCATTGATGATTTTGTGGTAGTTACCAACACAGACAAAAATACTGCAAAAAAAATGCTCCAAGAGCTTGCTGCAAATGACATTGGCAGATTTGACGGCGACACAATAGAATTCGAAGAAGGCGACAAGCTAAAAGTGGCAGTAATTGCTGCAAGCAAAGGAGCCCAAATAGACGACATTGCAAAAAACCTGGACTGGAAGGACTTTGAGGGCCTAGCTGCTAAAATCCTAGAAGCGCATGATTTTGCCACAATGCGAAATCTGGTTCTGACAAATCCCAGAATGGAAATCGATATTGTCGGAATCAGGCTGGGCGTTGCAATTTTAATTGACTGCAAGCACTGGAAGAAAATGAGCCCATCTGCACTAAATGACATAGTCCAAAAGCAAATAGAGCGAACCAAGCACTATGTTTCAAAAACAAAGGGCGCAATTGCAGCACCAGTAATAGTAACACTATACCAAGACAGCATCAGCTTTGTGAACAAGGTCCCAATTGTTCCTATTTTTCAGCTAGAATCGTTTTTGGACGAGTTTTATGGAAATCTGGAAAACGTCGAGACTATAGGAAAAGAGAGCCAATAAAAATCAAAAAGCTGCCAATTGCAAAGCACTTAGTCAGAAGCAATGATTTATCCAATGCTTTTGAGAAATCCTCCAGTACGGCAGTTCCCATTACTCTCACCTGTGCCTTGTGCTCTAGGATTTCAAATGATGTTGGCTCTAGCTTGGCCTCTGCCTGCTTTGCTATGGTATGGTACCAATCCGCAATTGTATCAGGTGTTGTTATTTTGCCAAACGGGTAATAGCCTGTTCTTGTCCGCACTACAGTTGAGCTGAAATGAGTATCAGATGTGCACAATTCTACTAGAGTCATGCCGCTTTTGGCAAAATGATTTACAATGTGCTCGCGCACACCATTTTCCATATTATTAGAATCCGACCAGCCAAAAAAGAATTTCTTGTCATTTATTTTCAGACACAGCACTCCCAGTCCACCTGGGCCCAAGTCAAGTGACTTTACGTCCATGCCGTTGGAATTTGCATAGCCAAATTCCAGAGGATATGATTCCTTTGTGATCAAAGACTCTAGTGTTGCTTTTGCTGCCTTTAGCATGTCTTGCGAGTCTTCTTGTCCTATTTCTTCGCCCATTGCGTTGTGACAGTCCACTACTAGAATTCTCTCAAAGTCCCTATTGCTTGCAAGCTGCTCTATTTCCTTTTTGATGTGGCTTGGCACGTCTTCCATTCCGTGTGGAGAAAGCGACAAAAACAAAATTACTGTCTTATCAAAGAGCATTCCTGTGACTCGTGCTTTGTTCACAGTTACTATTACCGGTTCGGTGCACATAGAGCCTTTTTTGAGAACCATATTGGTTGAAAACGTTCCAAGATAGTCATTTACGGCATTTTGTGATGGCAAATTCAGCGCATGATCAGATACGCTGTGCATTACCATTGCAGAGGAGTTTAGGGTTTGATAGATTCTATATGTGATGTTGCTTCCGCCAATTGGGTGGTATGGTCCTGGGTGAACCTCTGGCAGAACCATTCTAAAGTCACCATTGTTTGATTGGAATCTAATTTGTGATGTGATAACACTTGATGGATTTGATCTTGACTCTATGATGGATTCTACTTCTTCGTAATTGTCCCTCCCACGAGATGCCAGATATGCTTGGATTAGTTCATGTGTACTTTTGATTTCTGGACGGCCTGCCCTGTCGGTAAGATACGACCAAATCGAGGCAATTGCCAAAAACGTGGCGCCAAGGCCCAATACAAATGGGTCAGTTAACGATGATAGCCATTGCTCTTGTGGAATCAAGACAAGATACATTGCCATTGGTTGCACAAAGCAAATTGCCCATGCCTTTCTCATTGATAGGCCTAGTGTGGTAGTTAGTAATCCAATCCTAAAACTGGTAAAAATCAGCATTCCTTCTGTCACATATAGTAATGATAGTTCGGGCTTGCCCAAAATTGAAAATGCGGCCATTCCCATCAGTACGATTGCAAGCCATGACATGTTGCCAAATAGCGACATGTGTAATGCCTTTGAATATTCTTTATTTCGAATCAGATGTGCATCCATTTTTTGCGTGATTAGCAAAACGCCCATCAGAATCGGCAGGCGAAATATCATTTCCTCTTGTCTCTCAAAATATGAGCTCAAAATGAAATAGCCAGTGATTGCGGAAATGATTGCAGAAAATATCAGAGAGTGATATTTTGATGATGGGGTAAGTAGTGTCAGGGAGTAACGCTTGTGTATTTTAGATACGTCATCGTATGATTCTGTCATTTTTGGTCTATTTGATTAGGAACAGGTCTAGTAACCAAGAGACTATGATTAGGCCTACTGGGATTGAGACGACAATTCTTGGATCAAGTCGGTATCCTTTGGTTTCGTCTTCGAAGAAACGCAATAATCCTGCAGACGACGCTGGTAGTGGTGCGCTTTTCTTTTTGCTGCTGCTCATTTAATCAAAAAGCTAGGACTTTGAGATAAAAACTTTATCATTTTTGTAGCTTGCCCACAGTCTCCAATATGGCATTAATCGACTTGAGTATTTGTTGCTGCTTTTCATGGTCTTTTTCTGCTTCTAGCTCCTTTGTGAGTTCTTCCAGCTTTTTGTTCATAGAGTCCAATATGGGATTTTTTGACAATTCCGCTTTTGGCTGATCTGTTGATTCCACATTTCTCTGATCAGGCTCTTTGCCACAGCTAACACAGAGCGCATTGCCGTCCTTCATTATTCTAACCCCCTTGCAATACGGACATGGCTCGGCAAGAAGCGTTGCTCCCTTTAGCAAAAGATCAACTGCTTTTTTTCGCAGATCAGATGACATGGTATGGTTATCCAAAACCATTGTAAAAAACTTACAAGAAAAACTCCAATAAGGCTTTATAGCCGGCTTGAGAATTAATTTTAGTAAAATAATGGCAGTAATTTGCAACACATGTGGACTACCCGAAGATTTGTGTGCTTGCGGCGATCTTAACAAAGAATCAACCAAAATTGTTATCAGACTAGAAGAAAGGCGATTTAAGAAAAAAGGCACGATGATCGAAGGATTGGATTCGAAGCTAAACGATCTAAACGGCACATTGTCTGAGCTAAAACGCAAGTACGCCTGCGGTGGCACGACAAAGGACAATTACATCTTCCTCCAAGGAGACCATCGCGACACCATGAAAGAGACTCTGGTAAGACTGGGATTCTCAGAATCCAGCATCGAAGTCCACTAAATGCAAGACCACAAAATTCTGCAAGGCCTAGCAATTCCATATTCCGCGCTAATTTCGGTAATTTTCGGCCTGATGATTTTATCATTTCCAATTGGAGCATATTTGTTTTTCAACTCGCAAATAGGAAAAAGCATTGATCATGCCCTGCCAGTAACTGAGCTGGATTTTATAGAGCATCTAGACCTAGAGTGGCTTTCTTGGCTTGGAATTGGGGATGTCTTTGTTGTGGTGTGGGTGACATTTCTGATTTTATTTGTCATAGCAAGCATGGGCCCAAAAAAGAACTTTATTCGCGTTTTATCTCCTACAATGTCTGGCTCGTACGAGTCTCAGGACGGCAGTTATTTGGTCCAGACAATCAAGTGGTTTGCAATCATTGTGGTATTGTCTGGACTAATTGATCTTGCACAGCAAGGACTTGGAATCACAATAACACCACCAGTCTTTGAAAACGACTTGACTGGGTTTTTGGGAATAACAGTTGCACCTCTAGTAGAGGAGCTTGGCTTTAGAATCATTTTGGTTGGCATCCCACTCTTTTTGTTATATTCCCATAGAGCATCTGCCAGATTGTTCTTCAAGTCATTGTGGAATCCATCTGCTAATTTGCCAATTACTAACCAAAAAAAGGCAATCATCCTAGTTGTACTGGTTGGCGTAATGTTCGGAGCTGCTCATGTCTTATCAGACCAGTGGAGTAATGGCAAGTTTGCCCAGGCAGCAATGGCAGGAATCATAGTTGGCTGGGTCTACTATAGGCATGGATTTGTTGCTGCTTTGCTGATTCATTGGGCAACAAATTATGTCGTGTATTCTTTTGCATATTTGGTTGCAAGCATTAATGAAACCAGAGTGATGGATTCATTCTCACATTCTCTGATTCAAACCATAGAAGTCATAATAGTGCTGACTGGCGCTTTGGCCATTGCGTTGAGCATACTAGAATACAAAAAGAGTAAGCTGGCAAAAATCCAGAGCGTCTGAGTTTTTTCTAAATTATAAAATGCTCTAAGATGGTTTCCAGTCTTTTGGCATAGAGCCACGATTGGAGCTTGGCTTTGGTTCATCCTTTGGCTTGTCATAGCCTGCTGGAAGTGAGCCTCGAGTAGTGCCTTGGTCATAAACACTTGCGTGTTGCTTGTAGCTGCTATCATCAGTTGCAAGTTCGGCCTCTCCTCTGTTGGTCTTGTATCCACCTGATGCCTCGCTAGTATCCACTCCTCGCAGATACTTGGGGTCAATGCCAGTCTGGATGTATTCGGATTCTTTCTTTGCCTTTTTGTTGCTCCACCAGAAAAATCCACCTGCACCGGCCGCTGCCATGCCAGCCATTCCATATATGATGAATATTGGGAATGAGCCAGACGATGTCTGTGCGCCAGTTGATGGCGATACTGGGGAGACGCCGACTACTTCACCGCCATTTAGCTGATCTGGTGATGCATAGCCTGCCAAAAAGATGTTGCCCGAGTCGCCGGACTCGATTGTTCTAATATTATAAGTCTTATCGGAGGTAAATGTTGCCTCAAATTCTTTTTCCTTGATTTGTCCCTCACGGAAGCTGCTCTCACCCATTGTAAATGAAGACACTACGACTTTGGCACCAGAGAATCCATACTTGCTAGTCTCTGCCACTATACCTGTTGGGTCTGCCAAAAAGTGCCAGTTACCGATTCCTAGGCCGCCAATGCCAGATGCATCCATTAGTGGCATGTCCATTACTTCTCGTGCCTCACCAGTTATCTGGGCTGCAACTTCGGGATAGTTTTTCTCATAAAATGAAATTGGGTGGTTTATCTCCACATCACCAAATTCTTCTGTGGTTATAGTTACTGGTCCTGGTACTTTGATTCCTCTCCATAGTATGTCGAATAGTGCAGGAGAGCCTTCAGTGTATGGTTTGATTAGATAACCATCAATTTTTGGTGTAAGTATGATTCTATAGTCAACAGATGTGTTTTCTCCTCTTCCAAACAATGATGCATGATAATCAATGGTAATGTCAGTTACACGCGCAGAGCTTTGCAGTTCTTGCAAGTTGTTGTTTAGTTTTTCGATTAGTACATCAACTCCTGGTGCAGTAGAGTCCACAGTAAAGTCGATTGTCTTTGATTGGCCACGTAATGCGTCTGCAATAGAGCCACCTTCTTCATATGCAATGAAGGCAGTTCGCTGGAACTTGAATTGCGGAACTTCGGCAGTCTCTGGAGTCTTTGCATCCCAGTTTAGCTGAGCAGCAAATGCCGGAGAAACAGATCCCATGACTAGAATTGATAAAACAGATAATGCTAATAGAGAACCCCTATTCACGAAAACTAGCCTTGCCTGCGCAGTAATAAATCTTGTCTTGGATAATGAAAATCGGCAGGAAATTTTACAAAACAAACTTTCTTTGAATTTTTTACAATTTTTCTTTTGAATTTTTGTTTTGTATTGTTTTTAGATATTATTGAAAAGGTAATATTGATCTGAGGCATCAGACAAGAAGGGTTTTATGATAACAATTCTGGCTGGGGGCACAGGTTCTGTCAAGCTTGTTCGAGGTTTGATCTCACAGACCAGAGATGTCAATGTGGTGTGTAATGTTGGCGATAATTACTGGTTGTATGGTCTGTATGTATGCCCAGACATTGATACCATCATTTATGGCCTAGCAGACATTTTGGATTACGAAAAAGGTTGGGGAATTAGAAAAGACACTTTTGGATTTTTGCGACAAATGGAGATTTTTGGTGAAGAGACATGGTTTAGAATTGGAGACAGAGATGCCGCAACCCACCTAATTAGAACAAACATGCTCAAAAACGGCAAGAACCTAGGAGACATTACAAAATGGATGTGCGAAAAATTCGCAGTAGAGGCCAAAGTAATGCCGGTAACGGACAACACCATTGAGACTAGAATCGCCACAGAAAAAGGCGAAATGCACCTACAAGAGTTCTGGGTAAAGTACAAGGGCAAAGACAAAGTCGAAGGAATCCAGTACATTGGTGCAGACAAGGCAAGACCAAATCCAGAGGCAGTAAATGCAATTCATGATTCAGAGCTTGTGATAATTGCCCCAGGTAATCCACTGACCAGCATAGGACCAATGCTTCAGATAAAGGGAATACGAAAGGAATTATCAAAGAATAGACGCAAAGTAGTGGCAGTCAGCCCACTGATTGGTAGCAAAGCATTTACTGGTCCTGCAGCAGAATACATGGCAGCTGCTGGAATTGAGGTCTCACCATACGGAGTAGCACAAATGTATTCAGATGTTTGTGGAAGTATTGTAATTGACTCCAAGGACAGGCTCTTAACAAAGCGAATCCAAAACTTGGACATGAAAGTGTTTGATACTAGCATCAAGATGACTAACAAGATTTCCGAGGATGCGCTAGCATCATTTGTTCTCAAAAACGTAAGATAGCTTGCAAATAGCATCAATCATCCCAGTAAAGACATTCTCAAAGGCAAAAAGCCGACTAGGATTATCCCAGGACAAAACAGAGGAATTGTGCAAAATAATGCTGGATGAGGTATTATCTGCAATATCCCAGTCCCAGATTAGCAAAACCGTGATAATTTCTCGCGACGAGTCCGCCTTTGAAATAGCAAAAAAGTACAACGCACACCAAATCTTTGAAGAAAAGGAATACGGAGTAAATGCCGCAGTTGCACTAGCGGAAAAATATCTCCTAGAAAACAAATTTGACGCATCAATTGTCTTTCCTCAGGACATTCCTCTGATTAGGCCGCAAGACATCAATTCTCTTATTCAATACCAAAAAACACCCCAGGTTATTGTGGTACCATCCAGAAAATTCGATGGCACAAACGCATTGCTTCGCAGCCCAATAGATGTAATGGAGACTCACTATGATGAAGACAGCTACAAAATTCACCTCACCACTGCCAAGTCCCGCAACATACCTACTACGTTTGCTCTAGTTAGCAGAATAATGTGGGATGTCGATGATAGTGGTGACTTAGAATTTATCATGAGTAATATTGAAAAGCCAAGCCTTGCAGACAAGCTCAGAAAGATATAGACCATGATACCACTAATTGGAATCTTTTTGGCAGTAACGCTTCAGGCAAGCACCGTACTAGTGCCTGGCGGAACAGTGACGTTTTATTTGCACGACGATGATCTGAACACCTCACATCGAGGAATAGACGAAGTATCCACATCAGGATTATTAGAGTTCAAGCTGGCAGGAACTAGTATTTCTGGACCATCCAAGATTGTTGAAACGGATGTAGACTCGGGTGTGTTCGTAGGCAAAGTATCAATTCCAACTACAATTAATGGCCGCGATGTGACACAGGGCGATGTACTAGTAATAACATACAATGACGAATCCGATGCATCAGGCAATTCCAAATCAGTATCAAAGTCAGTTGCCGCAAAAAAATCCACGACAGGTCTTGATGTGTCGCAAAAAAACATCCGAATAGGCCAGACATTTCAGGTGAGAATCTACGATCCTGACTTTAACTCTGATTCAAGAACGGTAGACAACATATCACTGAGCCTTATCCAGTTCAAGGGTGCAAACGGAATCAAGACCACACTTGCAAATCCGGCATTTGAGGCAAAAACAACATCACTGCGAGAAACAGGCGATAACACGAACCAGTTCGTAGTTACACTAAAGATGCCAAAGGAAATTGATGGAAAACGAGTCAAAATCGGCTCTACTGCCCAACTAAAATTCACAGACACCACATCGCCTTCTGGCACTACTGAAACACTAAAGACAAACATCAAAATCGGCCTAAGATAAAAAATTGCGTGCTGGCCATAACCCTCCTTCTGTTTGTAAACGACATTTCGCTTTGCAGCCTACCTGAGTCATAGGTGCAGATCCCAACTCTGTTTGGCTTTTCTCCGTGTGGGGCAGATTTTTCATTCCGTCATGCTGGAAATCTCAGGGATTGCCATCATAGTGCTCCAGTTCGGATTTTTTCTGTTCTGTTGCCTGCCATCTCTGGCTTTGCGTCACCGCAACACACATCTGCATTGAGGGAGGAGTTTCCTCTGCTTTCGCAGTAATCGTCCACCAGCTCGCATTGTATTATAGCAAAACCAGATATTTACACTATTTGAGTTTGGAATCGAAATATTCCTCGTCATATCGCTCTTTTGCGCGTCTTTCTCTAATGGAATAGCCAAGGTGTGCAATGTCGACATAGATTTTGTACAAATGTCTGTTTTCTCGCATTCTAGAAGATATAATTCTCCAAAATCTTCTGGCATGGAATTCAGAGAACTGGTGGTCGCGGATAACAAAGAGTGACTTTTTTGTCTTGTCCACTACTTCAAGTGTCTTTGGCGAAAATGCGGAATCTGCCTGGTTGCCTGCCCCAAGAATTATTGTCTCATCTTCTATTTTGGAAAAGCTCTCCAACAGTGTTGGCGCCACATTCTTTGTTTTGGGATAGACCTTTTCAAATTGAATTTTTTTAATGTCCAAATCAAACATGATTTCATTTATTCTATTCATTATCTCAATTTCAGTTTCCGGCTTTTCCACAACACCTCGAACTATTCGAATTTTAGACAAATGTGCGCGTGATATGGCGTGTGCCACGCGCAGGCCTAGATCAGAGTGTCTTCCTTTATCGTATGATACCACAAGATTTGCCAAGTCAGTATCAAAGTCCTTGCCTAGTCGCACTCCAATAAAATCACATGTTGATAGCGACAGTAGTTTTCTATTGTTTCGCAAAAATGCAAAATCAATTATGACCAAGTTGATTCCCTGCTCTTCGACAGTAGACAGTATGGCGTCTGTCTCATCGTGCGATACGCGAACCAAGTATCTATGTCGTATTGATTGCGGGATTTGCTGCTTTAGCTCGTTGAATTCCTCTATTTCGGATTCGGCTACTTTGTTTGTTGCATCAAGGGGCAAATGAACTGGAATCTTTACCACACTCAGAAACGAGATCTCGCCTTGCTTTTCTTGAACTATGGAATTTGCTATTTTGTAATAGTTTGTGACGTATTTTGGATGGTAAATTATCAAAACGCGGTATTCTTTGCGCTCTTTAGGTCCCTGGTTATACACAAGTGGAGCATAATGCTCTATTTCCTTTTTTGATGTGTAGGATTTGTAAATGATAAAGCCCGCAACTATCCAGATTATGGCAATTACCCACGATATTGGCTCTGTGAAAAGCAAATACACCGACAGACCAATTGCGGATAAAATTCCAAGTGTTGGAATGATTGGAAAAAACGGAGTTTTGAAGGAATAGTCCAGTTTTTTGCCATAGAGCCTTCGAATGGTAATTGCTGCATAGTTTACCTGTGCAAACAAAAACAAAAACATCACACTGGCAGCAATTGCAAGGCCTGTTAGGTCCAGTGATAATGCCATGACTAGCATTATGATTCCAGAGGCCACAGTAGAAATCGCAGGTGTTTTGTATTTTGGGTGAATTTTTCCAAAAAAGTGCGGAAGATTGTAATGAGTACCCATTGCATATGAAACTCGACTGGAAGAATACGTTGTGGCATTGAGTGCTGCAAGCGTAGAGACAAAGCCTCCTGCCAGAACAATCATTGCACCAAATGGCATGAAATTCTTTGCAGCCTCTATGATTCCAAGCTCGCCAAAGCTTCCAATGAATTCCCATGATGGCTGGCCTATCTTATCAGATGACAGCCCTCCAATGAATGCAAATGTAAAGAGAATGTAAATTGCAATCACAACAAGCAGCGAGATGAAGATTGCCCGAGGAATGTTCCTTTTTGGGTTTTTCAGCTCATTGCCAGTCTGAGCAATCACCTCATATCCTTCAAATGCAATAAAGGTCAGACCCATAGCTATTACAAGGCCGGACACTCCATGCGGCATAAAGTCTGAAAAGTTTGAAGGCCAAGTGGGGTTGGTAAATACCATTGCAAACAATGCCGCCACAATTAGCAATCCAATTATGGTGATTTGCGTAATTGTGATTACGTTTCCAACCTTGCTAGTCGGCGCAGTTCCCCTCACATTGATGAATGTAAAAACAACTACTGCCAGTACGGCAAATCCTTTTTCCACCAGATCAGATGATTCCAGAATTCCGGCCATATCCAAGAGATGGGCAAAAAATGAGGCAAATGCAACTGCATAAAGACTGCCTGCTATGGTGTGGGCAAACCAAGACATCCATCCACTCAAAAAGGCATTGGGTCTAGGCATTCCTTCTCGAACCCATCTATATCCACCACCTGTGTCTGGCAGAGCAGAGCTGAGCTCCGCATACGTAAATGCCGTAAATATGGTAATTATTCCATTTAGCAAAAATGCTATCATCAAAGCAGGTCCTGCCTCGCCCATTCCAGGTCCGACTAGGACAAAGATGGCACCCCCTATCATTGCGGCAACGCCTACCATGACTACATCTACTAGTCCCAGATTACGGGTAAATCCAGCATTTTGGGCTTCGTGTGCCATTATCTAACCGACCCCAAAGAGTGTTTGAATAAATCTTTACTCTGAATAGCTTATTTGCTTCTCAGTCAATATTTTGTACAATTCCGTATTCTTGAAGCAACGGCGTGATCTGCTCTTCTAGTTCTAGCTTGGAATAGTCTTGTAATAGATCCGAGTTTAGCTCATAAAATGTGTGACCCCAGTTGAATTTTGATAATAATTCATTTGCCATGGCATCATATCGCAAAATGAATAGAGCGCCCGCGATCGCCTCAACTGTTGTTAGCTTGCCAAGCTTGGCATAGTTTACAGGATTGCCTGCCAATAATGGCGGGAGTTTTCTTGGAATTCCGCCAAATCTTTTTTTGAATGTGACATCTGCCAGATTCCAAGAGCAGTCAATTCCGGTTATGGAATCTGCGATTTTTGCATCATGATATAATAGAGTCTGTTTTGCAAATGGATCCAGAATTATTGTTCTAGATGTTGTTTTTGTGACAGGCTTTGCCAGGCTGAATTTTACTAGCTTGGCTGCTGTGCATTTTTTTGGGTCGTCTTGGCGAAACATCAGGACTTGTGCATGCATAAGACCAATGCAAAACAGTAGAATATCTTCCTACTGGACTTGCTTGTATACTATTTCATAGTATAGCTTGGTTGCAGGAGTGTGGTTTTCCACTTGAATGATCCAAGCAGAATCTGGTATGATATCTCCATCTACATCTGGTGCAATACTGAATTTTTCTAGAATTTGGTCTGGACCGGAATATGTGACCTTGTATTGCAATCCTGCAAATGTCACTACCTGTGCCTTGGCAACACCTGACACTAGACATTCTTCTGCTTGGCCTATTATGCATGAACCATCGTCTGCAAATATTGTAAGGTTTGTAGTCTTCTCAGAGCCTCTTGGGACAACCATAGAGCCCTGTAGTATGCTTGGGGCAACCACAATTTCGTCTTTTGTCTGCTCTACTAGTGCCACTTCTACTATTGGGTCTGTTATTCTGTTGAATTTCTCAGATATTTTCACATCACCCGTTGCCTTTTTGGCAAGCTTGTCTACTACCTCAAATGTAGTCTTGAATGTACCAAATTCAGTGTCGGCAATTACCTCGTATGTACCAAGTGCAGAGTTTGCTGGGATTGCATAATCATATGAATACAATCCACTTTGGTAGCTTCTAGAAATGTCGACTTTTTTGTTTCCCAATCCACAATAAAATTTTCCACAATCAATTTTGTTGTCCTTTTTGTGTTCCACTAAAAGGTCCAGCTTTGCCAAATACAAAATCTTGTTTGTAGAGCCGGTAATGTATACTGTGTCACCTGGCAGATACTGTGCCTTGTCGGTTGCGACAGTTAGAACCGTTTTTCCGCTATTTCCAAGTGGGGTTTCGTTTTTGACTTCAAATGTGGCATCTGCTCGCAGTTTTTGATATGTTGCAACTATTTTGTATTTTCCATCCTTGAATATTGTTAGTGGCATATCATATGTTGTCTTGAATGCACCGCCATTGTCCAAATCCAAATTAGAAGTATAGATCGCTTTATTAGACATAGTTCGCACCTCTACATTTACTCTATCAGATACTGCACCATAAATTGTCTTGATGGTGTCTTGTCGCTTGATTACACTACCACTAATCACAAGCTTGTCGCCTGTTTTGTATGTGGTCTTGTCCGACTTTACCTCGATTGGTTTTACTTCTAGTTTATCAAGTGAAGGATTTTCAGATAATTTGAAGAATAGATCCACTGTCTGTGAGTCTGAAGTTATCGATACTCGATAAGTGCCAAACACTGTTGGGCGTTCCTGTCTTGGGTCTCTAATGTCTGCCAAATCAAAGTCCTTTATTGGGGTAGTCCAACTCCAGGTGAATTTACTATTGTCGATTTTGGCTCCGCTGCCGACAGTTTCACCGTTTGGCTTGGTCAGTATGATTTTGATTGCTGATTGTCCGCTAACGAGAGTTCCATCTAGTTTTACTGTCTCACCTAATCCGTAGACTTGCTTGTCCAGAGTTGCCAGAATGTTTCTGTTTTTGACATCAATATCGCTGCTTATTACAAGTGTGGTGTCAAAGATTCTCTTATCATAGCTTGCCCGAATAGTATAGACGCCAGGCGTAAATGATGAGGGGTTTATCTTAAAGTCCAAATTGAAGTTTCCTACAGCGTCAGGAAGTGCTGCAAACGAATAGGTTGATGATTTTGATACCACCTTGTCTTGCACTAGTTGCTTCTTTGCAACAAATGAGACTTTGATCTGCTGCCCCTTATCATCCAGTATGGAAACAAGCACTGGGGCGGGATCAAAGCTACTGCGCTCTCTTAGCTCAACGTGTCCGTTAATTAGAACGGTATCACCTGGAACGTATTCTTCCTTGTTAGTCTTGACAAAGTATTTTGGAGTTGCTACGTATTCTTCAGGATTTTCTACAATTTTGAAGATTGTAGTTGCCTTGCCAAATTCTTTTGATACTGTTACTAGGTAATCTCCCAAGTTATTTTCACTTGCAGGAACTTTGAGTTCATATCGGAACGAGCTGTCGCCTGCAAGTTTGATCTGATCTTTGATTTTGAATATATTACCTGCTTTATCAGTGGATTCGCGATGATAGCCACCAAGATAGCTAGTTCCAGTCTGAATCACTTGCAAGTCTAGTGCAACAACATACTTGTTGCTCCTACCAGAGATTACAATTGGCTCGCCTAGCGCATATGCGTCCTTGTCTGTTACAAGTATGATTTGCTCTGTGTTCTTTTCGTCCTTGGCAAGATCAAATGATGCTTCGGCGTGCTGCTTGCCATAGTCTGCTACAATATCCAGTGTACCATAGACCGGCTTTGTAGGACTCATAAAGACACTGGTAGAAAACTCGCCAAACTTGTCAGGGAATAGTTTGCCGGAAAATATCTGAATTCCATTTGGATTGTACACGGTATACTTGAGGCCCTCGCCTGGAATGATGTTATTAGTAGAGGCTGAAATCTTGACTGTTTGGCCTGGAATGTATGTAGATTTGTCAGTAGATATGGCAAGCTCTGATGCTTGTTCTTCTTTTTCTGCAATTACTTGCTCACCTACAGAAAATACTGTAGAGTCTGTTGCAGCGCCATAAGTAACATCAACGCGATAGGTTCCTGCAACTGCGCCCTGTACTTTGTCCAGCTTTATCAGAGTCTTGTATTCCAGATTTAGATCAGGATAAATTGTAACTGTTCTTTGGAACTTGCCAGGACCGTCAACATCTATTCGCAATTGCTGTTGGGAAAAGAATGGCTTTTCTTGGTATACACGCTTTGAGACATTGCCAGAAATTATTGCGACCTCATCGAAAATGTAATTTTTCTTATCCGACTTTGCAAATACTAGTAATTCTGTTGATTCAGCACCGGCTCCTGGAAGTTTTCCATTGGAAGAGCCAGGAGATGATGACTTGAATATCCAGACGTTTGATTCAGAAACCACACCGTCGTATTTTCTCTGCCAAGATTGAAAGTCATTTTTCTGATCAGTAATTACTTGGGTTTCATCAACTAGTTTTCCTTCCTTGTCCTTTAGCTGGACTTTTTCTGAAACATCAGTAAACCACAAACTTTGATATGAATAAACTAAGAATTGGCCTGGCTTTATCATGGTTCCAACAGGTAAAGTCAGTGTCTTTTTTGTAACGGTAGTAGATGCAATTTTCCATCCGCCAATATCTACTGCTTCATCAGTTGGATTGTATAGCTCAACCCACTCGGATACAGATTTAGAATCATCGCCTGCGGGGTTTGTATCAATTTCATTAATTACAACATGGCCTGCCAAGTCCTCGCCATATGATACCCCAATTATTCCTACAAACAATAAAGCTGCAAATACGCCAGCTAGGGGCAAAGTCCTCATTTTGTATACCTAAGTATTTTCGAGTCTGTTATCATTTTAGATCTAAATTGAGCAAAAGTTGAGTAAGTGGTGAATTGGGGGTGCATTTTACCCATTTTGTGCCGAGATTGCTAAAAAAGAATGCGCATGATTCCTATTTTGTATCATCACAACTTGGGCATTTGCCGCCTGTGATTTTTGCACCGCAATGAGCACATATGCCCTCTGGGATTTCTTGGCGGATTTTGAGATTTTTTCGTCCCACATAGGCCTTGATTCCGATGTATATTGCAACTGCAATCAATACTGAATAAATTAGTGCAAGGCCTGCACCCAAAAGCCCAATCATAAAAAGCAAAATTCCGGCAATTAGAATCCATTCACGCTTTGCGCCCATGAATATGATGTATCAAGTCTGACTACAAATAGTATTAGTAAAAAGTGGGATCGGCCGGATTTGAACCGACGACCTCAGGTACCCAAAACCCGAATCATACCAAGCTAGACCACGATCCCGCTTGTGTGTGGAAATTTTTTGCCCCAATTTAAGATGTATGATTTTAAATAACAATTCCAGCCAACCGCAACTATTGCAATTAGACGATTACATCAAGGCAGGCAAAATAGCATCCGAGGTTCGCGAGCTTGCAAGAAACAAGGACTGGGTTGGAAAGACACTCTATGAAATATGCGAAACAATTGAATCCGAGATTCAATCCCGCGGGGGAAAATGTGCATTTCCAGTAAATGCCAGTCTCAATGAGATTGCAGCTCACTATACCGCAGAGCCAAACGATCCAAAAATTCTGACCAGCTCTGACCTAATCAAAATAGATCTTGGCGTTCAGATAAACGGATACATTGCAGACACTGCAGTCTCAGTATCATATGATCCGCAATCCACTATCCTGGTGGAAGCAGCAGAAGAGGCACTAAAAGCTGCAATGGCAATGGTAAAAGAAGGAACCAAGTCAAGTGACATTGGAAAGACAATACAAAAAACCGTAATGCAGTACAACCTAAAACCAATTGGAAACCTCTCAGGTCACTCCCTTGAGCAATATACGATTCACGCAGGAAAATCAATTCCAAACATGTGGTCAATTGGCTCTTTTTCGCTTTCCTCAAAGGAGGCATATGCATGTGAGCCATTTGTTACCACATCAAAGGGGCTGGGATTTGTCAGGGAGGGAAAAACAAAGAACATCTTTGGTTTGGTGTCTCGCAAAAAGACAAAAAACGAAAATGCAAACAAGCTAGTCGACTTCATCTGGGATAATTTCAATACACTTCCGTTTGCCCTGCGATGGATTACAAAATCCTATGAGGAAAAAGAAGCCAGAACACTACTAGAAGAATTGATCAAAAACAAGATTGTTCGCGCATATCCAGTCCTAAATGAGGCAAACGGTCAAAAAGTAGCACAGGCAGAGCACACATTCATTCCTAATTCTAGTGGCGCTCTAGTTACTACTCTATAGCCTGTCCGAAAATCTTCAATATGCTGGTTTGATCTTTGCAGGAGGTACACACCTGGCCTTGCGTAAAAAGTGTGTCGCCTTCTTTGAATGGTCTTTTGTTTTCTTTTTTGCATTGCAGACATTTTTCTATCGTATGTGCTACGAGTGGTTTTTCTTTTTTGGAAAATATCATTGCGGCACTCCCAAAGTATTGCCAACGCCGACTATTAGTATGGATTGGCCTTGCGTTGTGTTTTCTGTTATCATTGAATGAATCTGAGCTTCGACTTCGTCTGATTTGTCTGCTATTTCTTTAGTCATCAGAGTTATTGCCTCTTTGATTGATTGTTTTATCACAATGGCATAAACTGGGATGTTGTGTTTTGTTGCAGTCTCTTCTATTTGGAATCTGTCCGTTCCAATCCCACCAATTGCAGCTCCAAATCCTTGTGCTATAGTACCTGAAGTTTCGCCTTCCAGCTTTAGGCCCGCATCGACCATAATTATTAGGTCTGGCTTTTTTTGTTCAACCAAAATCTCTACTGCGTCACCTGGCCTGCCAACGGTTGCCGCAGGTCCTTCTGCTTTGAGCAAGTATAGTTTTCTGTCCTCATAGTCGGATTCGGCATAAACGGTTTCAAGGCCTATTGGTGTTTTCTGCGATCGTAGCATCATTTTGCCCACAACCATTGGCCCAATTCCATCTCCAATCGGCTGGCCTGCCTTTAGTGCAGAGACTGCTCCTTTGAGTGCCTCTGCCTGCTCCATGATAAATGGAAGCATCATTTGCAACGGCAGTATGAGTGGAAAGTTGTTTTGCTTTTTTGCAGTAAGAAACAGATGGCGCACTATTTTGTGCAGTAAATTAAGTGATGTTACCACTTCAAGTAGATTCTGAATCTTGCTTGCCTCAAATGGTGTGATGTCTTGTGCCAGTGACAAGACTTGCTTTCTGGTATAGTCTTCGCGTGAGCGCAAGAGGTGTTTTATTTTTGGCATTATTCCGTTTGGGTCCATATCGACTGGCATTATTGTAAAGTATTCCAAATAGCCATCTACTTTTTTGGAAACATCACCGGTGGACTTAGATTTTTGCAGATAGTCAAGTAGCTCTTTTTTGGTTTCGTCTTTGTAGCGGTTTAGCTTCTCAATTGCCTTGTTTATCTCGCCAGATGTTACCATCAGTTGTATTCTCTGGCCATAAAACACAAAGAGTACAATTGGCACGATCCAAATTATCCACATTATTGGGTTTGATGAATCGCTTCCGCTGCCAAAGAGATTGTCAACTGAAAATAATTCCGTATAATTCAATTACACTGCCAAGCCCCGGTCTGCCAAATTAATGGATTTGTGTGAGGCGATCTGCAAATTTGTGCCAAATTTCAAAGAAATTGGCTGTCGGGTTAACAAATAGAAAGTGCTCTTTATATAGCCTAGATAAGTCAACTGCTAACGTATGCCACAAACAAAGCCGATAGTAAGCATCGAAAATGTAGTTGCTTCTGCTTCAGTGGATCAGAAAATGGACCTAAACGAGATTACTCGTAATTTTCCAGATGTAGAATATCATCCTGATCAGTTTCCGGGTTTGGTCTTTAGACTAAAGAGCCCAAAGACTGCAACGTTGATTTTTACTTCTGGTAAGATGGTCTGCACTGGTGCAAAGTCTGAAGAGATGGCACGAAGCGCAGTAAAGTCGGTTGTTCAAAAGCTCAGAAAAGGCGGCATCAAAGTCAAAAAGGACGCAGTGGTCGACATCCAAAACATTGTTGCATCAATTAACTTGGGTGGAAAGATTCACCTCGAGCAGGCAGCAAGAACTCTACCACGAAGCATGTACGAGCCAGAACAATTCCCAGGTCTAATTCACCGAATGCTTGACCCAAAAACAGTAATCCTGCTTTTCTCATCAGGAAAACTCGTATGCACTGGTGCAAAAAAAGAGCCAGATGTGTACCGCTCTGTTAACAACCTGCATTCGTTGCTTGAAGAAAAGAACCTAATGATCTACGACTAGATCTTTTATTTTATTTTAGTTCCAAGAGGTACAGATTCATCAACGCTTAGCCAGTATGGTTTGTCATCCAAGTCTGCTGCCAAAAGCATCGCATTTGATTCTACACCACCTACTGTTTTTGGCTCCAAGTTTGTAATTGCGATTACTGTTTTGCCTATCATTTCCTCTGGTGTGAAATATTGCGCGCCGCCAATTATCAGATTTCTAGTCTCACCGCCCAGGTCTATTGTGCCTTTTATTATCTTGGTCTTGCCTGGGATTTTTTCAGTTGCGACAATCTTTGCCACTCTGATTTCGAGCTTGGCAAAGTCGTCATAGGTTATTGCCATAGAATTGAGTCTTTGATCAGCTCTTAAAATGAATTTCGCGTGCCCGGGGTGTGATTTTTGTAAAATAATCTTTGTAAAAGAAACAAGATTAGCACACAGTTAATTTATGTGAGCAGAATTCACATAGTCCGTATGGATCAGTTTTTCACAGACGATATTGACGCCCTGCTCAAGTCAGGCCACGGCGACTCGGCACGCTTGGCAAAAATAAAGGCAGAATTTGAGAGCACCAAGCTTGTATCAATTGATGATAGAAAATACGTCGAAGGCCTAATTGCAAGATATTCGCAGACAACTTATGCCCCAAAGCAGGAAAAGCCAAAGGAGCAGCCAAAAAAAATAGTCCCGCCACCTCCACCGCCAAGAAACCCACCAACACTACTAGAGGTAAAAAAGCCAAAGGAAGAAATTCCAAGATTAGAAGGCAAGACCAAGCTTAGAAATGTCGTAATTGCAGTTTGCGCAACAATATTTGCGGTTTTAGTAGTATCATTTGTTGCGATGAACCAGGATTTAGAAACAGGCGTTATCGCGCCAGCTCAGACCAAATCGCTAGAGCTAGACGCCACATCATACATAAGAGGAGACATCATCTCGATTTCTGGCAAGACCAAAGAGGCAACCAGCATTGCGACAATATCCATTGCAAATCCAGCAGGCACACAAATCTGGAGCGAAACAATAACTGTAAAGTCCAGTGGAGTATTTTCCACACTTGCAATTGCCGGCGGAGACGGATGGGACTCGGCAGGAACATACACTGTATCGGTATCATATTCTGGCAATTCCGAGAATATCACGTTTAGTTTTGATCCTAGCTAATCAAGACTAATATTTGTGGCACCAAAACCACATTCATGGCAACAATAGAGGCCGCAGTTACAATAAATGCTCCAGTGGACAAAGTCTGGGACATTGTATCTGATCTGGACGGCGAGCCCAAGTTTTGGAAGGGAACCAAATCCGTGAGAAACATCTCAAAGGACGGCAACACCATAACTCGCGAAGTAACAATTGCATTTAGGGATTCTAAATGCATGCAGACAGTAACACTACAACCAAAACAGAGAATCTTGGCCACATTCACTGAAGGAATCATAAACGGAACAAAGACTGTTCAGCTAATACCAGAAGGCGACAAGACAAAACTGGAAACAATCTGGGACATCAAAATGACAGGCATGCTTGGCATGTTCACAGGCATGGTCAAAAAACACATCAAAAGCGGAACCGAACAAGCACTAGAAGCAATCAAGAAAGAAATCGAGAAATAGTCATGATTTTAGATGTAGTAAATTACGTCTTTGTAGCAATCTTAATTGGAATCAGCTTTGCGTGGATTGCGCTAATCAAGTCCATGGCGGACTCGTTTAGAAAGACCCCAGTTTTGGACAGATTTGATGCAAAGCCGCACCACACACCAAAGGTATCAGTAATACTTCCGGCAAGAAACGAGGAAGGATTTATCGCAAAATGCCTCGACTCTCTGATATTGCAAGACTATCCAAACTATGAGATAATTGCAATTGATGACTCCTCAGATGATTCCACAGGTACGATAATTGCGCAATATGCAAAAAAAGACCCAAGAATAATCCACGTCTCTGCAGGACCAAAACCGGAAGGATGGATGGGGAAAAACTGGGCATGCATGGAAGGCTACAAAAAGGCAACCGGTGAATTGCTATTATTCACAGATGCTGATACTAAATTTGCAAAAAACGTGATTTCTCTGGCAGTGTCTCATTTGGAATCAGTAGGCCTAGACGCATTAACTGTCATACCAAAAATGGTCTGCCTTGACACATGGACAAAGATAACACTTCCAGTGATTTCGACATTTTTGCATACCAGGTTTTCTGCAATACGGGTAAACGATCCGGGCAAAAAAACTGGCTACTTTTTTGGCAGCTTTTTCATAATCAAAAAAACGACATATGATTTTGTTGGAACCCATGAGGGAGTAAAGCACGAAATCATAGAGGATGGGGCATTGGGCAAAAAAGTCAAAGAGGGCGGATTTAAGATGAGAATGGTTCGAGGAGACCACCTAATTGATGCGGTGTGGGCTAGAGACTGGCCCACACTATGGAATGCGCTAAAGCGACTGATGATTCCGCTCTTTTTGCAAAACGGCAAAATCGCAGTAGGGATATTCTTTGCTGTCTTGTTTTTGCTTTTTATGCCGTACGTGTTTTTGGTCTATTCCGCACCATTTGCGGCAGGCTCTGCGTCATTTTCTGCTGTTTTGGTGTCATCTGCAGTATCGTCTGTATTGCTATTTTCTGCGTGCTTGGTTGATGCGTGGGCCTTGCAAATTAGGATGCGCCATGCAGTGTGTGCACCTTTGGGAAGCCTAGTAGTAGTTGGCGGATTTTTGACTGGATTAATTCAGGCAAAGAAAAGCTCTGCGGTATCATGGAGAGGTAGAACTTATTCCATGAAAGATCACAGTCCTGACTTTATCAATTTGTAGGCAAAGATTATAGGCGCACCAACGGCTGCATGGATCATTGAGCAAATCAACTGTGATTTTAGGAGGATTGCTTGCCACAGTAATTGTTCTGGTCTCATATAGTATTTTTCTAAATCCTCCAAACCAAATACCAAGTGTTGATCAAATCTCTGAGAATACAAAAAACGCAGTGGTTGCCCAAAACAAGGAATTATCACTAGTGGAAATATTTGAGAAAAGCGAAGCAGGTGTAGTCAGAATCAATGTGAAGAGGCCTGCAGATGATGCTCACCGAATTGGCGGAGTTGGCTCTGGCTTTGTGTATGATTCAAACGGCTACATCATAACAAATGATCACGTAGTCAAAAACGCAGAAAAAATTACAGTTACATTTTTGGATGGTCGATCCTACAAGGCAAAAGTAATCGGTCAAGACCTCTACACGGACTTGGCAGTAATCAAAGTTAATGCAAGCTCTGATGTATTGCAGTCATTGCCAATTGGAAACTCATCAATGCTCCGAGTAGGCGAGCCAATTGCCGCAATAGGAAATCCGTTTGGCCTCTCTGGCTCGATGAGCTCAGGAATAGTAAGCCAGGTTGGACGATTATTGCCATCACAAGACAGAGGATTCCAGGTCCCAGACATCATACAAACAGATGCCGCAATAAATCCAGGCAATTCTGGCGGACCACTCCTTAACATGAGGGGCGAAGTGGTTGGAATCAACACTGCCATACAATCAGAAACGGGCGACTTTGCGGGCGTAGGATTTGCCATACCATCCAATACTGTACAAAAAATAATTCCGGTTTTAATTGAGAGTCAAGTGTATCACCACCCATGGGTTGGAATCTCTGGGCGCGACATTGACCCAGACTTGGCAGATGTTTTGGGACTCAAAGACGCACGCGGCTTTTTGGTAATCAACGTACTAGATGACAGTCCGGCAAAAAAGGCAGGCCTTCACGGATTCAATGAGACAAAAGAAGTCGACGGAGTCAGATACCAAATTGGTGGCGATGTCATACTTGGCGTGGATGCCAAAACTGTGAGAAAAATTGACGATATTTTGATTCACCTACAGAGAGAAAAACAAGTTGGCGATGAGATAAGCTTGCAAATTTTGCGCGAGGGAAGGGTTACAGATGTGATAATTCATCTAACCGAGAGGCCATCATCTGCTCTTTCGCTGAACAGCACAAATCCCACAAACTCGACGCAGAGATAAATACAACAATAAACGATTAGCCTTGTTGAGTGACCTGGTGCTGGCATGCGAGCCCCTAAATCATGTTCTAGACGGAAAAGAGATTTCAAAAAGCCAGTCCTATGAGATTTTCGATCATGCAAAAAACAGTCCTGTAGAACTATACAAGGCAGCAAACCTACTTCGAAACAAAAACAAGGGCCACACAATTACATTTTCAAAAAAGGCGTTTTTCAATCTGGTAAATTTGTGCCGCGACGTATGTGGATATTGTACATACAAGTCAGAGCCAGGCGAGCAAAAGCTGTCTCTGATGAGTAAAAAAAACGTCCGGGAACTATCAGAGCTGGCAAAAAAATATCATTGCACAGAGGCACTCTTTGTGACGGGCGAGCGGCCAGAGGAAAGGTATTCGCTGGCAAGAGAATGGCTCAGAGAAAATGGATTTTCCAGTACCTCGGAATACTTGGTACACGCATCTGAAATTGCACTAGAGGCAGGCCTATTCCCTCACACCAACGCTGGAAATCTGACAAAATCTGAGATGATCTCACTACAAAAGACAAATGTTAGCATGGGCCTGATGCTGGAAAATTCCAGTGAGAGACTCACAGAAAAAAACACGCCACACCACATGGCACCCAGCAAAAATCCCAAGGAACGATTACGGATATTGCAAAACGCAGGAGAATTGAAAATTCCAATGACCACTGGAGTCCTAGTAGGAATAGGTGAGACGCCATACGAGATAATCGACTCATTATATGCAATCAAAGACTTACATGAGAGATTTGGCCACATCCAGGAAATCATACTGCAAAACTTTCAGCCAAAATACGACACTATAATGAAAGACACGCCTTCTGCTGAGGAAAACTACTTCAAGACAATGGTTGCACTATCAAGGATAATCATGCCGCAAATGAACATACAGATTCCGCCAAACCTGTCACCAAACTCGTACCAGTACTTTTTGGATGCAGGAATAAACGATTGGGGGGGAATATCACCACTAACACAAGACTATGTGAATCCAGAGTTTGGCTGGCCCCAAATCGACTATGTGAAAAAGCATACCAAAGATGCCGGCTTTACACTAAAGGCAAGGTTTCCTGCCTATCCAGAGATGATGGATATGATATCGCCAGACCTATACCACAAAATGTCTCAAATAATGGATAAGAGTGGCCATGTTATCGAGGAGTATTGGAAATGAACATTGACTCGCTGCTAAAGCACGCAGACCCATTAATTGCAGAGGCGCTAGACCATGCCCTATCTGAAAAAGAAGTCACAATACCAGAGGCATTGCGACTGTATGGTGCGCGTGGCCTTGACTTTCACCTGGTAGGAATGGTAGCAGATGAGCTTCGAAAAAGGCGCGTCGGAGATGTCGTGACATTTGTGGTAAATAGAAACATCAATTTTACAAACGTCTGCATCAAGCAGTGTGGATTTTGCGCATTTAGCCGCGATTTCAGAGAAGAGGAAGGCTACTTTTTGCCAACAGAGGAAATCGTCCGTCGTGCAAAAGAAGCACACTCGCTTGGCGCAACCGAAGTCTGCATACAGGCTGGCCTTCCGCCAGACATGGACTCTAAAACATATGAGAACATTTGCCGCGCAATAAAATCAGAAATTCCAGACATTCACATACATGGATTTTCCCCTGAAGAAGTCCTCTATGGCGCCACCAGATCCAATGTTTCAGTCAAAGAATATTTGATGAGACTAAAGGATGCTGGAGTCAACACACTACCTGGAACTGCAGCAGAAATTCTAGACCAAGACATGAGAGATAAAATCTCGCCAGGCAGAATCAGCGTAAATGACTGGATTGATATTATCAAAACCGCTCACAAATTGGGAATCAATTCCACATCGACTATAATGTTTGGCCACATTGAAACACCAGAGGATAGGGTTCGACACATTGCAAAGATAAGAGAAATTCAAAAAGAGACCGGCGGATTTACTGAATTTGTCCCGCTAAACTTCATTCATTCTGAAGCCCCAATGTACAAGCACCAGCTGCACCAGGGAATCAATAGTGGCGCTTCTGCTAATGATGTGTTATTGACCCATGCCATATCAAGAATAATGCTAAACAATCACATCAATAACATACAGATGTCGTGGGTAAAGGAAGGCCCCAAAATGGCTCAGGTCTTGCTGATGTGGGGCGCAAATGACTTTGGCGGAACTCTGATCAACGAGTCCATTTCTACGTCTGCTGGCGCATCGCACGGTCAGCTATTACGACCAAAGGAAATGAGAAGGCTGATTCGCGAAATAGGCAGAACTCCGGCCCAGAGAAACACCTCATATAACATACTCAAAGTGTATGATTTGGAAACTGCAGAAGATGAGCTGGACCATGCCGATGCATCGCAGTTTGGCTCTTACTTTGAGCTAGTCAAGCTGGACAAGTACAGGTACAAAAATCCAAGGTCTCACTAGTTGTCTGATTGTACCAGTATTGTTTCTCTTGCGCAAAAGCTTGGCGCAGACGAATGCGAGGCAGCATCATGTGTAAAAAAAATAATCACAGTTCGCATCACAGATTCAGAGATTGCCGAAATAAAGCAAAACCACATCGAATCCATTGGAATTAGAATAATAAAGGACAAAAAAATCTCATCTGCCCAATTCAACACGCCAGAGCCGCAAAGACTCAAAGATACACTGAGCATGGCAAAAAACCTCAGCCGCCGGGAATTTTGGGGATCGTTTCCCGGCCAATCAAATACCACATCCATAGAAAAAACAAATGACTCTAAAATTTGGAATATGGATCCTTCGCAGGTAGTCGAGCTTGCACAAATAATGATAGATTCTACATTACACCAAAAAATTACGCGAATATCTGGCTCACTTAACTTGGTGTGCGATGATTTTCAAATAGCAAACACATCAGGCCTGCACAAATCAGAAAAGGCCACATACATTTCTGGCCTGATAAATGCCGACTCTGAAATTGGGACCTTGGTGTCCGGCATTGGCCAGGCAAACTCGAGAACACTTGATGGATTTGATCCCCAAAAAATAGGCACAGATGCGCGCCAAATGTGCGTAAATTCGATAAATCCAGACACAATTGCGCAAAAGACAACTAGCATGATATTAGAGCCGCAGGCAGTGGGAGAGATACTCTACTTTGTTTTGGGGCCGAACTTTAATCTCAAGACATTTTCTGAAAAGAGGAGCTGCTTTGCAAAAAAGAATGCAAAAATTGCAGTTGATGGCTTTGATCTGGTTGATGAACCCCATATGCCAAACAGCTTGGGTGCAAAAACATTTGATGATGAGGGCGTGCCGACCAGACCAAACCACTACATCAAGAATGGAATTTTTGAGAACACATACTCTGATACGTATAATGCATTCAAGGAAAACACCACATCCTCTGGCAACGCATGCAGATTTGGCGTGCCACTAGGACGCGCAACAGACCCAATCCCTGTTTGTGCACCACATAATCTGACCATATCTTCTGGAGACCAAACCCAAGATGAGATTATCAAAGACACCAAAGATGGAATCCTAGTTGGCAGACTGTGGTATACCTATCCAGTCAATCCCATCAAGGGCGACTTTTCATGCACTGCCCGCAGTGGAATATTTGAGATAAAAAATGGCACAGTCTTTCCAATCAAGTCAGTTAGAATAATACACAATCTGCCAATTTTATTGCAAAACATTTCTGCCATTGGAAATAACTCCAAGGTGGTCTTGCCATGGGCTGGCCTGCCAGTCACATGTCCTACCATAAAATGTGATGGAATTTTTGTATCATCAATCTAGGACAAGATTAATTATCACATCACATCAAAAACAAACATGTGCGAAACACTGGATGAAATCCATGCAGTCCAGCTTGCAAATATTTTGGCAAAAAGACGCCACTCCAAGCAGACAAAGCCAATAGCCGTAGCATAACTAGGCAGAACTAGGCAGTTTTACGCCTAGGACGTTTTGGGTTTTCCAGCATATAGCCAAAATAATCCCACAAACGCTTGGATTAAACTGGACTGGGATTGTATTTTGGTTTAACTATGAGTTTAGCTCAAAAAAATTTACTGCAAATCAAAAAAATCACAAGCTAACTTTAATTAAGGTAAAGTACGGTACCAATACAGTACATGAAAGCACGACTCACATACATACCACTTGAAGTAGCCGATCAGCTAGGCGACTTTATCATATCACGCGACGTCCAGGTAATGGATGCAGTCAAGGCTCGTGCGCGCGACTTTAGCACCCTGACTGTGATAAAATTGCTATACCAGCTTAGCTGTCGCCCGCTTGCTTTCTCAGAACTGTATGAATGCTCCAAAATAAGGATGAAAAGATCGTTTCTGAATTATCTGCATTTTTGCCTGGACTATAACTTCATAAAAAGAGAGACCACAACGGATTCAGTATTTTACACCATAACAGAAAAGGGTAGAATAATGCTTGGGCTGTTTTTGCAAAAAGGTAATTAGAGATACCACAGCCCACCAGACTAGTGGCAAAAAAAATCCCAGACGAGTCAGTCCATGAGATAAAAAAAATTCCAATTAAAAGCCCGATAATATTTGCGGGCTTTGTTGGGCCTGGCCTTGCAGGACCACTTTCCATTGGATATATCATTGAGAAGCTAAAGCTTGTAGAAATTGGCTATCTGCATTCTAGGTATTTGCCTCCATCTACTGTGTTTATGCAGGGAAGGCTGCGCCATCCGTTTCGATTTTATTCCAACAAAAAAGGGACCATTTGCTGTGTGATATGTGAGGTGACGCTAAAGGCAGAAGGCCTCTACAATATTGCATCCATTGTACTGGATTGGGCGCAATCAAAAGGATGCAAGGAACTAGTCATACTAGATGGCGTGGCATCAGAAGAGCACGACAACAAGACATTTTGTGCAGCCGAAGAAGACCTATGCAGGATAATGCAGGACAAGGAAATCTCCATGATCACACAGGGATTCATTTCCGGCATTCCAGGCAGCATACTAAATGAGTGCATCATTCGCAAAATCCGTGCAATCACATTACTAGTCAGGGCAAGCCACGCACACCCGGATCCTCTGGCAGCGGCTACTTTGATTGACTCTGTGAATAGAGTCTATGGAACTGTAATTGACACTAGTGAGCTTCGAAAACAAAAGGAAAAGATTGGGACCGACTTTAGGGAGCTATCCGAGAAATACAAAGAGCACAGACAGGCAGACTCTGGAATGTATATGTAGAGAGATTTGAGTCATAAAACCATGATAACCTACAAGTCCGCAGGAGTCGATGTCTCTAAGATCAAAAAGAGCCAGTCCGCGATTGGAAAAATAATTGCATCGACTCATTCTGGAATGGTAAAGTCTGGATTTGGGCACTATGCTGGACTAGTAGGAATTCACGGTGGAAAATACCTGGCAACTCACACAGATGGTGTTGGCACCAAGGTAATGATTGCAAACCTGCTCAAAAAATATGACACCATAGGAATCGACTGTGTCGCAATGAATGTCAATGACATAATTTGCATTGGCGCAAAGCCAATATCGTTTGTTGACTATATTGCCGCAAACCAAAACCACGAATCCATATTTGTGGACATTGCAAAAGGCCTGGCAGTAGGTGCCAAAAAGTCCAATGTGCCAATTGTTGGCGGCGAAACTGCAATAATGCCGGATTTATTTGAGGAGAAAAAATTTGCGTTTGATCTGGCAGGAATGGTTGCCGGAATGGTTGATAAAAATAAGCTCATACTGGGCAACAAGATCAAGCCAGGCGATATCATAATAGGAATTGCAAGCACTGGAATTCACTCCAATGGGTATTCTCTTGCAAGAAAGGTCCTGCTCAAAAAATACTCCATACATGACAGTATCAAAGGAATAGGAAAGATAGGCCTAGCAATGCTTGCGCCAACTCAAATCTATGTCAAACCAATACTGGATGTAATATCAAGATGCGAGGTTCACGGCCTAGCAAACATCACGGGTGGTGCATTTACCAAGCTTTTGAGGCTAAAGAAGACAGGATTTGTACTAGACATGATGCCAGAGCCGCCAAAGATAATGCAGCTAATTGAAAACTTGGGCGTATCATATGAGGAAATGTACAAGACTTTCAACATGGGTGTAGGATTTTGCGTCATAGCGCCAAAAAGCGAGGCGGACAAAATCATGGAAATTTGCAAAAAACACAGACTTGTGTCATATGAGATAGGCCGCATATCCGAAAAAGCTGGCGTCTTTTTGGATGGCAAAAAGCTTGCATAGTTAGACTGGGCATAATTTTTAACGCTTAACATTTTACTAAAACAGGGAAAAATGGAATCGCATTTTGTTCAGGTAATCATATCAGTTTGTGTTTTGTTATTTGCTGCAAAACTAATGGCGGAATTATTTGTCAGAATCAGGCTGCCAATCGTACTAGGCGAATTACTGGCAGGAATGATAGTGGGGCCATTTGCAATTGGCGCATTTTTGATGTTTCAGGGCCAGCAGCTAGTGGTGCTTGGCCCGGAAATAAAGATCCTAGGAGAAATTGGCGCAATAGTGATTTTGTTCATGGCAGGCCTAGAGATGACCCCAAAGGAATTCATCCGGGGAGGCAAGGCGTCATTTACTGTAGGGACTCTGGGTGTTGTGGTTCCGTTCTTTGTTGGGTTTTTGGTATTTCAGATGTTTGGATTTGACGCATTCCAGGCAATGCTTGTTGCAACTGCGCTTACTGCCACATCAATTGCAATTTCAGTCCAAGTATTAAGCGAGTTTAGCAAGCTCAAGACTCCAGAGGCAAGGCTAATCATTGGAGCTGCAGTAATTGATGATATTTTGGCAATTACGGTATTATCGGTGGTATCATCAATTGGTGGAAGCGGGGCCGAAGTTGATGTCACCGATGCGGTCTTTACAATATTCAAGGTACTGGCGTTCTTTGCGGCAATGGCAATTGCTGCAATATTTCTGGTTCCGCGCATGGTCAATTCCAATGTGTGGAAGGCAAGTGGAAGCATTGAAGGAATTGTGACTGCGGCATTCTTTGGGGCGGCAGGAATTGCGGCCTGGATTGGGTTATCGCCCATTTTGGGCTCGTTTGTTGTTGGAATGGCACTGTCGACTACTAGGGTCTTTGAGCGAGTCGAGCACTATATTGGCAAGCTGGGCCTCATCTTTGCCCCATTGTTCTTTGCAATAATTGGCGCCCAAGTGGACTTTAGAGGAATAAATCCAGAGGTAATGATTATTGGAGCTGTGATAATCGGTGTTGCAATATCTACAAAACTGATTGGTTGCGGTCTGCCAGCATGGCTCTTTTTGAGAAATGGTGCACAATCAAGACGGGTGGGCATTGCCATGATTTCCCGAGGAGAAGTGGGACTAATTGTTGCAGGAGTTGGATTGTCCAGTGGGGTTTTGATGCCAAACATCTACACTACCATAGTAATCATGGTAGCTGTGACATCACTTATCACACCAATTTGGCTAAAGCTGGAATACAGAAAAGAGTCCAGTCCGCCCGCTCAGAGTTAGCACATCGATAAATGTTAAATTAGTCCTTTCAAGTCGCACAATCGTTGGCCGATGAGAACTTTGTAGACATGTGTGCAGTCTGCAAGCAGGGCGTTTCAAAAGAAAAGATGGTCTACCAAAACGGGCGGGTCTTTCACATGCAATGCTTTGAGACACAAGGATCCGCATTTCCAGCAATAGACCCAGACTTGGCTCAACTATCTGCCAGAACTAGAGTTGAGCTGGTGCAAATGAAAAACCTCAAGGCAAGAACAGATGGTGGATTATTATCAGCGCCAAAAGCCGCAAAAAAATCCGCCAAAAGATCAAAGACAAGCAAGAAAAAACCAAGGGCAAAGAGCACAAAGAAAAAGACCAAGCCCTCAAAATCAAAAAAGCGAGCCTCAAAGAGACGACGATAATTCTCTAAGAAATTTAAAGCCAGCAAGACATTTTCAAGACAATGCCAAGTGCTGTATTTTCTCAGGCGTGCGTAGAGATTTCGCAGAATCTGCTGTCCATACAGGACGCCACAAAGGACCAGATAAAATCACAGATAAAAAAAATCTGCACAAAATACGCTCTTGAGAGAATCCCAAAAAATCATGAGATTTTATCTACAGTTTCTGGCAATGATTACACCAAGCTGCAAAAAATATTGCTAAAAAAACCAGTCAAGACAGCATCTGGCGTTGCAGTAATTGCCCTGATGCCAAAGCCGTATGCATGTCCACACGGCAGGTGCACATATTGTCCGGGCGGAATTGAATTCAACTCGCCAAACTCCTATACTGGAAATGAGCCATCAACAATAAATGCAATTGAAAACGAGTACGACCCAAAAAAACAGATCACAAACAAGCTAGACAAGCTAGTAGCATATGGGCATGACCCAAGCAAAATGGAACTAGTAATAGTGGGCGGAACATTTCTTTTCATGCCAGCTGAGTATCAGAGAAATTTCATAAAATCATGCTATGACGCTCTAAATGGATTTGACTCGCCTAGTTTGGAGGAGGCAAAACAGGCAAACGAAACTGCGCAAATAAGAAACGTAGGATTTACCATAGAGACCAAGCCGGACTATTGCAAAGAAAAACACGTAGACATGATGCTAGACTATGGCATAACCAGAATTGAAATCGGGGTGCAGAGCCTCCAAGAATCTGTCTACAAAATTGTCAATCGTGGCCACACATACTCTGATGTTGTGGAGTCTTTCCAGATCTCAAAGGATGCTGGCTACAAAATTGTGGCGCACATGATGCCGGGCTTGCCGACGGTTACGCCAGAAATAGACATTGCTGATTTTAAGAAACTCTACTCTGATGAGTCCCTAAAGCCAGACATGCTCAAGATTTACCCGTCCTTGGTATTACAACACACGCCAATGTATGATGACTATCTAAAGGGAAAATACACCCCATATTCCGATGAGGACATGATTCGTGTTTTGATAGAACTAAAGAAAAACATCCCAAGGTGGGTGCGAATAATGCGAGTCCAGCGAGAGATAGGACCTGGCGAAATAATTGCAGGGCCAAAATCAGGCAACCTGCGGCAAATAGTACTGGACCGACTAAAAAAGCACGGCCTTGTATGCAAATGTATTAGATGCAGGGAAATTGGATTTACCAACGAGCCGCAACAAGAAACTGTACTACATCGAGAAAATTACAACTCGTCTGGCGGAGAGGAAGTGTTTTTGTCATATGATGATTCACTTGATAGGATCTATGGGTTTTTGAGACTACGAAAGCCAAGTGAGAAATCCCACAGAAAAGAAGTAACGCAAGACTCTTGCATTGTTAGAGAACTGCACATATATGGAAAATCACTAAAGATTGGCGAGCGAGAGGACGGGCAAATACAGCACTCTGGTCTTGGCAAAAGCCTGATGAGTGAAGCAGAAAAGATCTCGCGCGAAGAATATGACGCCAAAAAACTATTGGTAATATCTGCAGTCGGCACCCGTGAATACTACAAAAAGCTGGGCTATACTTTAGATGGTCCATATATGGCAAAAAGACTAGAGTGAATAACTTGTCAGAAGAAGAAAAAATAGTCATAGGCAAGGGAACTTGGATTGACAAGCTCGCATCAGAGATGATAGAGCGAGAAAAGCAGCTTGGACGGGACACCAAACTACTCAAAGTAGAGTCTGGCCTTGGCGCATCCGGCATTCCACACATTGGAAGCCTAGGCGATGCGGTTCGAGCCTATGGAGTCAAGCTGGCACTGGAAAACCTTGGCTACAAGTCTGATTTGATTGCATATTCTGATGACCTTGATGGCTTGAGAAAAATCCCAGAAGGTCTGCCAGAGACGCTATCAGAACACATTGCAAAGCCGGTTTCATTGATTCCAGACCCATTTGGATGCCATGATTCCTATGGAATGCACATGAGCAGCATTCTGCTTGACGGCCTGGACAAACTTGGAATAAAATATAATTTCATACGGGCGCGCGATACTTACAAAAACGGATTGCTCAAAGAGCAAATCCATACAATTCTGATAAACTCTGAGAAAATTGGAAACAAGATTGCGGAATTAGTAGGTCAGGAAAAATATCAGAAATTTTTGCCATACTATCCTGTTTGTGCCAGGTGCAACCGACTATACACTGCACAGTCATACGAATATGATCAGACCAGACGCGTTGTCAAGTATAGATGCGTAGAAGCTGAAATCGGCTCCAAAATTCTAAATGGTTGCGGCCATGAGGGAGAAGCAGACATTGCAAAGGACTTGGGCAAATTGGCCTGGAAAGTAGAGTTTGCCGCAAGGTGGCATGCATTTGATATTAGATTTGAGGCATATGGTAAGGATATTATGGATTCAGTCAAGGTAAATGACTGGGTTGCAGACGAAATTCTGAATCATCCACACCCGCATCATGTAAAATATGAAATGTTTTTGGACAAGGGTGGCAAGAAAATCTCAAAATCTGCAGGAAATGTTGTCACATCACAAAAATGGTTCAGATATGGAACCCCAAAATCTATGTTGCTATTATTGTACAAAAGAATCACAGGTGCTCGCGAGCTTGGCTTTGAAGACATTCCTGCATTAATGGACGAATATAACGAAATAGAGGATATCTATTTTGGCAAAATAAAGCTGGACAATGAGGCAAAGTTGCTAAAGACTAGAGGATTATACGAGTACACAAACCTGCTAAACCCCCCAAAGAGTCCGCCCACGCACGTAAACTTTAGACTACTAATAGAATTGTGCAGAATCTTTAGGGAAAACCGCACAAGCCTTGTGGCAAAAAAGCTAGTCGACTATGGCACCATAAAAAACTCCGAGCCGCACATTGAGAATCTAATTGAGCTTGCGGGAAACTATGCGGATGACTTTGAGGAAGACGAAGTAGCAAAAATAGAGATAAACGATGATACCAAAAAAGCGCTATCAAAACTAGTCACAGTGCTAGAAGCAGACAAAGAACCAGAAGACCTACAAAATGCAATCTATAACATTGCAAAGGAAAACAACGTCCAGCCAAAGGACTTTTTCATGATACTATACCAGATAATAATCAACGCGGGACGCGGACCAAAGATAGGCCCATTTATCATGGACATTGGACGAAAAAAAGTAGCGCAGACAATCTCAAAGCACATCTGATATGGCACACAGCGAGCACAATAGACCAAAAAAGAGCGGCGGATTTTTTCTCATAATACTTGGCGCGCTGTTGTTTTTTATTGCGCCGACCTGGTTTTCCGGCCAGCCAGAAACAGGAATGATTCTAATTGTACTTGGATTTATCGTGGGCGGCCTTGGGTTCTATCTTAGGTTTATTCGCAAATAGTAAAATTCAGCCAGACATGGTATTATGACATGGGACTCTTTAGAAAGAAAAAAGAAGAAACAATAGAAGAACCAGTACCAGAGCCAGTCCACATCAAGAGCCCAGAGCAAATCCAAAAGGAGCAAATTGCAACTGAACTAGAGCAGTTAAACGCAGAACTGCAATCAAAGACAGAACACCTCAGATCAGTATCTGAAAAACTAGACAAGGTCAAATCAGAATACGACGAGCAGGTAGGGACACTGATGGCCTCAAAAAAAGAGGCAAATGAGAAAAAAATGGAAATGGATGCCCAGAGAACCCAGCACCAGCAGCTATTCAGGCAAATTGATGCTGCCAAGCTAGATCTGGAATCAACAAAAAGGCAGGTCGAGGAAAAAAAGGCGCTCCTATCGGAGATGAATCGCACAAAGACAGACTTGGAAATTGCAAAATCAGAATATCAAAAATACAAATCCGAAACAGAGGAAGTAAAGAAAGACCTAGAGTCCGTTCAAAAATCCTACGAATCCAGCAGAAAGGCGCAGGAATCTGCAAACAAGGAACTAGTAGATGCAAACGCCCAGCTTGAATCGGCAAGAGCAGAAATTGAGCAGATCAAAAATGAGGCAGACGCCAAGAAAAAGGAAATAGAAATTGCAAAAAAAGAACTGCGATTCATCGAAAACCAGATGGCAAATGCCGGCGAGCGGGCAAACCAAAAAAACGTAGTAGCAGCTGCAAGCTCTGTTGTATCATCGCTTAATGCCAAGATTTTATCAATGCAAAAGGAAATGGAGATAATCAAAACCACACTTCAGCGCGAGCGAATAGAGCACCAGCAGGAAAAAGACCAGCTGGATGAGATCCTAAAAAAGAAAAAACTATCGTAATTGTTTTAGAATCTCTTTTTTGATAAACAAAAACTCTTCATCAGACAGTGACCCAGTATCTTTTAGAACTGCAAGCTTGGCAAGCTGGTCAACAATATTGTCCTGTCCAGGCGCTGATGCCACGGGTGCTGCCAGGGGAGTTTCCTTTTTGACTGGAATGGATTGAGGGTGAAATTGCGGGGACTTGCCCACTTCTTCTAGGTAGGTGTGTCCAGAGCAGCCAACTATTTGCATATGCTGTACTAGCTCCTCTCCTGCAAATTCGATTAGAGATCCACTAGTGGACCTGTAACCACACATATCGCATACCACAAAGAACTGGCCTGAGGCAAGATTGGGGATGGTGTTTGCGTCAGACTTGCGAACATATTCTGCATATCGTGTTTTTCCGCACTGGTGATTCTCAGTCTGGATGTGCTCATCACAGAACTTGAATCCGCAGTATCTGCACTTTGTGGGCGCCCTCAGGGCATCTCCGCAAAATATGCATGAATTTGCTTTAGTCTTGGGTTGCGATAGGCTCAATCTCTGGCCAAAATGTCAGAATATTATTAAAAAGGAGTAGCTCGTCTGTGCCAAAATTCTGCTGTGTTTTTATGCCTTGGCAGACCAATAATTACTGCATGTCCATATTAGGCAAAATAGGCAAGGCTTTTGCGTTTGCCATAATAGGAATTGTAACAATAATTGTCGGCGCGTTCATGCTCAGGGGCACGATGCACATGTGGGACAAGCCAAAGGACAACTCAAAAAAGGACAAATAACACAGAATCGACGTGATACCATGGTAGGCCCGCGCGATGGAGGATTTGGCTTTGACCAGTCCAAAAAATACACCGAGGTAGAAAATCTGGGTGAGATTTGTGTCCAGTGCCAGGCAGGCCAGCACGCAAAATGCCTTGCAAAGTCAAAAGAGATTCCAAATTGCGAGTGCGAACATTGCATCGTCTTTGGCTAGTTTGTTCAAATATCACAGCATCGGCCTGATATAAAATCAAAATCAATACAAAACAGGCTGAGCATATAGAGTGGCCATCTGTGCTAGACTTTTTGGGTGGCATCTCAGCTACTTATTTCTGCAGAGCCAAACAATACTGAGAATTGCTTGCACCAAATCAATGCAGTATCATATTTTGCCAGATCAGTTCCTTCTGGGATTGCATAGTTTTGATTTCCAATGTTTGCCTTGAGCTCGCCAAGGCTCACATAGTCCTGTGCGGTATCATCTGTTGCCAAATACACATACAGGTCTGGTCCGTTTGTAGACTTGAAGTCTTCTAGTCGCAGTAATTGCTTGCCATCCACCAGCTTGAGCACCTTTGCTTGGCCTTCTGCATTGTGGATTCCATCATTTACTCCTATGAATTGGCCTGATGCGACTAGTTCTGGTTCTTCTATTACAGAAGTTGTTGTACCATCAATGCTGGTTGTGGTGCTTGTGATTTCTGGAATGGGCTCATCCGCGGCAACATCAAAGAACAATGGTGCGCCAGTGTAAGCTGCAATTGGGATAATTACTCCTATGATAATTCCAATGAATATTTTCTTGTTCACAGCATTTCAAGTGTCAAATTGTATTAAAGCAGTGTTCCAAATCAGTTCCAAATTATTGGGCTCCGATTCACTGAATCCAATCATTGTTGATTCATTTCTCTAACTCCTCGTCATCGCCCGATCACATGTAAAAATTGCAAGTTAAGAGTTTGCTGGAATGATTAAAAGCAAAGACCAAACCAACACACCCATGGAAAAAGAAGAGATTCGCCAGCGAGTAATAGACGAGCTGGAAAAGATTCGAAGCCACAAGACACACCTAGGTCAGGGATGCGCCGCATGCCATGTCATGTTTTCACTAAAGAACACGCTGGATGCACCAGAGCAGGACTGTGCAGATATGATATCGCAAATACTAACGGAGGATTCAAAGCTAAATGAGGAATTTATTGAAACAGTAGAGCAAATCCACATGAGCGAGCGAGGCCTTGGCGGCTCGTTTGCAACGCGAGAGCGTGAATCAAAGGACGCATACTTGAATGCATATTTTGGAAACGTACTAGATGAGCTGAGAACAGACACCACACAATACTCACCAGAGATTCTGCTTCGCAAGCTTCTTCTTGCATACATTTCACTATACATTGCACAGACAATCGGAGTCGACTATCATGCGGCAACGGAAGAGCTGTACTATATTTTGCGCAAAAATGAAAAGAAAAATCTCCAGCTGGACGAGTTTATTGATAATTTGCAGCAAAAAATCAGGCGCTAGCCTTCAGACCTAATGAACTTGGCATAGCCATAGTACAGATCAAAGGGCTTGCTGTATATGATCAAAGTATTGTAGACATCATGATCAATTCCTGAAATGTCATAGTTTTGGTCTCCCTGTGATGCTTTTAGCACACTAATTTCTATTCCAGTTTCTATTGTTCCATCCTTTGTGAGGTATAGCTTTTGGTCAATCCCACTTGCAATGCCAAAGTCCTGCAGTCTCAGAAAGGTCATCTCACCTGACACATAGACAGCTGCCTCCCCGGCTGCACCATATCCTTTGACTCCACTTATTGGTGTCAGCTTTATCATGCGAAGCTCAGTTGCACCAGACAGTTCTGTCATCATATCTCTGGATTCGTATGCAAAGCTTGGCCTATTTCTTGCCTCATCTAGTATCATATTCCGGGTTGCAAACGGCATGGTTTGGATTAGAAATGATTTTTCATCTTCGTCTAGTGCTATGAATTTTTCATATGTTAAATCTGGCCTGACTTCGGTTAATGCCAGGGTAAGCTTGTTTTGTTGCTCTGGCTGAACATATGATGCCGCAACCACATAGTACGAGCCAATCAGAAATGTTCCAATTATTACAGATATTGTGACTGTACGAAGCATTCTAGGCCTCCCGGGATATTGTAAACTTGGCCTTTGATTCTACCTGTATGGCAATTGCAAAGAATGCACCCATTACAACACCAAACACAACATGCAGCTCTAGTGAGCTTATCAGAATAAGATTTGAATTTGCAAGCAAGACACTGGACTCGCCGGTTACAATACCGGACTGGATAATTGGCATTATCACAAAGATGCTTATTGGAACAAAAAAGACGGCAAAGACTACCAAACCAGTCATGATTCCCGCAATTGCGCCCTTTTTGATGAAAAAAACATCCAGCCTTTTGTGCAGACCAGAGCCCATCCCAAAAACCGCACCTATCAGGGACGCAGTCAGCATGTGAGATACCATTCCAATGAGTGTGGCTTCTAGGCCAGATGCGCCAACTGCCAATCCCACAATTTTGTAAAAAGAGCCCTGGGCTGAGCCCATTGAAAGGTCAATTACAAAAATACTGACAAAGATTGCAAATCCGCCGACTAGGCCGGCTACGCAGCCAATCTTTGCCCTCTGGACCAGAGAGAAGCCAGGATCAAAACTGATCATGTTGATGGCCAGTGTTCACTCTCTGTTTTTTCCCACTTTTGTTTTTCTTCCTTTTTGGTTTTTTTCATAGAATAATCCTCATAGAGCATAAACGATGCAAACAATCCCATTATACTTCCATACAATACATGCAAAATTAGTGCACCCCACATGATTTGGTCTGATGTTCCCATCAGTATTTGCGCAATCTCCATATGATCCGAGCTGACCAGAGAATGGCCTATTGCCTGGTCTGATATCATTGGGATCATAAGGTATAGTGTTATTGGGACAAAAAATATTGCAAAGACTTGGATTCCTGTGACTCCGCCGGCTATGATTCCCTTGGCAACGCCGGAAATATGCAATAGTCGATGCATCGTAGAGCAAATGCAAAAGATTGCTCCAATTAGTGCAGCAGTTAACATGTGTGCAAAAAATCCAAAAATTATTGCTGGCAGTCCGTCTAGGCCCACAAGCATTCCTACAACTTTGTAAAATGTCCCAAATGGAACTCCAACATCCACATCAATCCAGAAAAACGAGCTGAAAAGCGCAAATCCACCTACCAGTCCAGCAATACATCCAGTTTTTGCCATTCGATAGATTTCTGCGCCGCTAGTCAACTTTTTCACCGAAAGGTACACGACAAACGTATGCGCTTTTCAACGGTGTACAATGGCATCAAACAAATATAATCATCATTGTTGAAATTCTTAAAATTTGTTTAATCACGTGGCATAATAATTAAAAATTCATATAGAGAAAAATTTCAGGATAGTATCGCAAGCAGTGCATTGAAACTTGGTTTCATGCCACAGACCCGGTACGAGCGCATCAGTGTTTTCTTTGCTTGATACTACCCTTGGTGATATGGTATTATACAAAGACAATAAAGATGATCACATCTGATCTAAACATTTGTCAGATTAGAAATCAAAAAACAAACATGTGTTAAGGCTTACCAAACGGGGTTTTCTGCTTTTTGTCTGCAAATGACAGCTCATCCATTCCCAGTAACAATCTGAGCTTGTTTGCAGTGGCAGGACCAAAGCCCTCGTACCTATTGTTTGCCATTATTATTGTATAAGAGAGCGCGTCCTGGACTTTTTGGAGCTTTTCAATCCAGGACTTCATTTGTGCGGTTTTGTCTTTTTGTAGTCTGCCAAAGTCTTTTTCTGGAATGGTTCTATCACCTATTAATCTAAGATAGACAAAATCCAATGTTAATGGTGTTGGGTTTTCTATTCCTGCAACATAGCCCCACCCAGTGCATCCAATATTGACTTGCATTATTTTTTCTTAAAAAAGCCAAATCCCAGCTTGAATCCAGAGCCTTTTTCTTTTTTGTCAAAACTATCCAGGGTTTCATATGTGATCTGCCTGCCGCTTCCAACCATGTTTGATGTCTTTAGCTCGCGGAACTTGAATCGCTTGCCGTTTTCCAGCTTTATGGTTGCATCATCAGATAGTGCAAAGCCAGATCCCTCATCATGAAATGTCATGGTACCACCAGACAATAACTCAATTTCACAATTGTAGTTCATTGTGGTGCCAAACACTACTAGGTGCCTTGCGCGCACCTTGACGTTGTTGATTAGATTATTCACTACTACCGTATCTCCATCAAGCAGTACTGTCTCTCGTGCGTTTGATATTACGACTTTGCCCTTTGGTGCATGCAGTTCTGTGAAATGCTCTTTTGTGACGTACAATCCGACTCTGCCCTGCGGATCCTGCATTGTTTCTTTGATTCCAGTTACATTGCCGACTAGAATGTCGCCGTTTTCTGCAGTGATTTTTACTCCGTGCTCTATAATGAAATTATTCTTTAGGGGATCAACCAGAACAAAATTTCCCCTAGTGGTTGTGATTCTAGTCTTGTTTTCTTCTGCATATGCAAAGTATGGGCTGGTAAGGCTGCCAGACATTTCTATTGTTCCATCATATGATAATTGTCCTGCCCAAATTTTTCCCTTAATTGACAGCTCACCCGTCTTTTTTCTCTCAAACTCTACTTCGCCTAGTTCTTTGGAGCCAAAGAGTCTAGAGCCTGCTGCATTGTCTCGCTGGAGCAGGGTGGTCCAGTTTTGTGCTTCTTTCATTTCTCTTGCCACATCGCCGGATAAAACCAGGTTGCGCCTTTTTCGCTCTTCTTCGGAATCTCCGGTGTAGACCTTGGCTTTTTTTAATTTCTCATCATCAGAATCCGGATATGCCTTTCCTGCCTTGAGGTCCTCATATGCCTGGATTATCTTTTTGACAATTTCCTCGTCTCCTCCCCTGTCCGAGTGATGGTCCAGTATGAGCTTGCGAAACGCGTCGCGAATCTCTCTTTGAGTTGCACTCGTTTTTACACCCAAAATGTCATAATTGCTTTCAACCAAACATTTTGTGTTGGTATAGTAAGATTATGTATTTTTTGAGCAAAACTGCCTATATTTCCTTATCATACATATGAAAAATTGATCGCATCACTGATCCCATTGTATACTTGGAAATCTGAAATCTATTGACATTTTTCTTAATAGAAATTTTGCCCATTATAGTATCATGAGCTTGCACAAGGCCAATCTCTCAAATGAGGCGTTCTACATCAAGTGCATATCCACACTTGTCAGGGAAATAAACCAGACAGAGACAGGAAAATAAAATCTGATGTAACCATACAGAACATAGCACAATCTAGACTATGGATTCTACTGGTGCGATGGTTTTATTCCCAAAAACCAATCATCACGCAATGGCGTATCATGTGATGAGAGATGCAACAGTTGAGCCTGCCTTTCATGTATTTGGCATCGGAATTTGATTACGCCATAATAAAAAAAATTCAGCACGCAAGTCGTGGTGATCTTAGTTTCTCATCAAGTTGTTGGATCATAGATGAGATCACAACAGCGGAATCCCTAGTGTCTGCAGAGTCAAAGAACACCAGTATTGCCCCATCATGGAACGGAAAAAGATATTCCGTGAAATACTCGCGCTCTATTGTCGCAAAGCGTAGCTTACCCAGCTTTTCATCTAGGTCCCTCATCATCGATGCCTGAAGGATTCTCTGCATAAAGACGATTTCCGATTCGTGCTTTGATAATGAGGATAGAACCGAGTCGTCCTTTTTCTCCATGTCTATTACCCGTCCGTTTTTGTTCAATGCACATGCAAACATTGCGTGTTTTTGTGACAGGATTTCCCTGCAAAACTCTGATACCACCTTTATCTGCTCAAGGCTGAGAATTCCAAGCATGGTTTTCCATCTGCAAAAATTGCATTAAGGCAATCCACAATAGATAACGTAACAATCAATAGAATACGTACTAGCCCTTCATGCCAAAGCCAACCAGAACTGAATAGCATCCTAGTCCGCAGTCCTCGCAGATTGGCTTCATCGAATCCTTGTCAGCACTTCCAATGCAGCAGGGTAGTTTTTCTCGTCCCATATGATCCACTGACAAGATGGCCCAAGTTGGGCAATCCACTGGCGTGGTTCCCTGGCCACCCCAGTTTTTTTTCATCAAATCCAGCTGCGATGGCGGATTTATGATATAGTCTTTGTATTTTTGCCGCATTGATATGATATCATCAATTACCTTGGTTCTCTCTGGGCCAAACGGCATCCATAACGGATCTCCTTTTGCAAACGGGGTGTGGAACTGGAATCCTATCTTGTTGGAATATGGGCGCCATTCGTCTATGACGTCTGGTACGGTCATGTAGTTTTGCGAGTTTATCGTCATTGTAATCCAAATGTCCTTGTAGGCTTTCGGTCCGTTCTTTTGGATATAGTCAAGGACGTTCTTTTTTGTTGTCTGGTGTGCCATATCGCCGCGAATCCGATTGTGTACATCTTGTGTGCCATCAATAGAGATCCAGTAAAAGTAAATGTTTTCATATTTTTTTAGTGGCTTGGTTCCGTTTGTGACTAAGCAGACCCGCTTTGGAAACTCGTTTATGAACAATTCAACGACATCCGGCCGCATTGTTGGCTCGCCGCCAACCAAAGTTATGATGAATACGTGGTTTTTCTTGAATTTTTTCTCAATTACTTGCTCCCATTGTTGTATGGTCAGCTCTTCGTTTTCCTTTCTGTTTAGCCACCAGTAGCAATGAGTGCAATGCAGATTACACACGTTGATGATATCTGCAGAGCCGTACAGTGGGCTTTTTTTGCCAAACAGTCTGTATCCTGCAAATTTGGTCAGAATATGGAAATAGCATGGCGCCTCTTGTAGGATTTGTCTTGGTCCCCTACCCATTATCTCCATGATACCACCTCTGGAATCATCCAGCTTCATTTAGGCTCTAATTCTAATAAAGAATGGCATCCAGGCACAAAAACCGCGCCTTGTCAAGGATAATCAATGCATGAGTTCATATGCATGGTATCATGTAGGGAATTTGACGAAGGTCATAAGGAAAGTGGAGGTGTAAAGATGAGTTTTGACGATAATTCCGGACGACGTGATAACAGACGTTTCGGTGGCGGATACAGAGGCGGCGGAGGCGGCAGACGTTTTAACAACGATAGACAGTTTGACGACCGACCAAAACCAGTAGAAACTGGCAAAGAATACGATGTATCAATTACTGAAACATCCAGACAAGGCGACGGAATAGCAAGAGTAGACGGATTTGTCATATTTGTGAAAGGCGGACAGCCAGGCCAAGAGACCAAAATCAAGGTAACACAAGTAGGCAGACGTTTTGCAACAGCTGAACTAGCACAATAAATTATTTCTACAATTGTAGGAAAAATTTAGTGAACCGATTTTTTTAATATTTTTCTAATTTTCAAAACCAGTTTATAGTGTGATATGATATGATATCATACTATGATTTCTCTGTTTCAGCTCAGCACTCGTCGATTTGATGAGGAGATCCCGCTGGTTAGAAAGGCAATGGCCGAGCTGGAAACAAAATGCAATGTCAAGGACAGCTACAAAATAGGCTCACCGTTTAATCGAGCTGGCTGGACTTTTTTTGATCTGGAAATTAGCATGGAGCTTGCACATATGATAGAGACTAGTGGGATGCTGGAGGGGGCGTTGGGTTTTAGGATTGGCGAGCAGCTCAAAAATTTCATCGGGCATTATCTGGAATCATTTGGAAGTCAGGTTAGAATCAAGCAAATAGAATACGACTAGAATCCTTCCGGAGGATTTTGTATGAATACATTACAGAATAAAACGTCTGTTTTTTTGTCCCGGTATTGTACGTTGCATGTGACGAATTTGCCTTTTAGTGCTTGTTCTAGGTCTTCTAGTGTTCTTTCTGTTTGCGGCGAGGTGTCGTTTTCTACCTTGACTATTTGGATCTTTTCCAGCTTGCTGTATTCTTCGGAATTGTCCTTTCTAAAATGAGTGACATACATTCGAAACATGTTGCCTGAGAGGCAATCCATTACTGGTCCGCCGATTCCATCCCCCATGAAATTAGATTGAATTTACTTGTTATAATTGTAGATTCATTGGCATTCTAAAATGTCTGATTTGTTATAATGTAGTGTGTTTTGTATTATTTTGATTATTGCGCCGGATCTAAAGGACAGGGCCATCATTGTGCCATTATAATTTTCAAGTTTGACTATTGCTCCATTGATTTGATCAGGTATTGCAGAGTATAGATTGTGTTCGTCTGGAAAGGACAGCCAATTCTTTCCCAAAGTTAGTCTGTCGCATTTAGTTTCAGATTCAAAGTTCATGTTGTAACTTTACTACATGATTTTATTTTCTTTGTGAAATAACAAGGCAGATCCGGGGGTCGGGATGATGCCAGCGGTTTAGTGGTCTTCTGAAATTAAATCCTAATTGTAATACGATGACGTAGTTATTAATTTTTGATAAGTGAGTGGATCCTTTTTGGATTCAAACAATTTGAAAGATTTCAGGTTCCATTCCCTCGAGGGGCGTTGTGCAATTAGTTTGATTCCCCCGGGTTTTGTTAGGTTTGAATCTAATCAGATCCGCTCAATTATCCAATCTTAAATCAATTTGAATTGTAGTATAAACAGGTGTAAACAAGTGTCTCGAACTGTTTCTGCACGTATACCGACTCAATTACATGAGGATTTAAGAGAGCGCTGTAATCTATTAGGAGAATCAATTAATGATTTTGTAAAAGCTGCAATTGAGTTTGTATTGCATGGTGAGACGAATTTTGATTTTGGTGATGAATTAGAAGAACCAGATGAAAAGTAGATTCTTTAACCCATTGTAGAATTAATCGTCTATTATTGTGATTTTGGCCTTGGAAAATCTTTCTTTGAGTCCGGAAATGTCTCCATTATGTTCTTTGAGAATATGATCTGTGATCTCATCAAGGGTTTTGTTTGGCTTGGTAAAGTCAGCCATTGCAATTTGGATTGGCTGAATTGTACCAGGATCATTGCGCACGGATTCAATCAGTCCTTGTTTTAGAGCCTCTCCAATCTCGTTTCGTAGTTTGATTCTTCGAATTTCTTCTTTTAGATGCTCGATTTCAGTTCTGTTTTCTTCTATTCCAGAACCATGGGCTCGAAGCTTATCTGCATCCATTATGCTTCGATACTCTTTGGATATCGTAAGGTCTGGAATTGCTTTGAGATAATCTTCTAGTAACGTATTTTCGCTTGGACGGTAATAGCTGTCAGAAATACCAATAGAGTGGCCCATCAAAATTTCAACATTGATTGGCTTCATTGTCTGTTCTGCATGTGTATTGAAGAACTTTCTAAACCCGTGATCCGCTTGGAACTCGTGTCGACGTTGACCCTCTGGCAGTACAGTTCTGACTCCTTCCATATGTAACGCGCGTTCGATTAGCCGTTTTATTCCGGCCGATTTGAGTTGTTTTGGAGTGCTGACAAAACCTCGTGCATGTTTTTCTATATTCCAGATATCTCGCATTACCCAAGATTTTCCAGAAATGTTTTCGCCATTTTGAGACCTAAAGTCTATCCATTTTTTTAATTCATAATATGCCTCTGGCGTGATAAATGAAAAGTACTCGTCTGCATCACCAGAATAGATTACAATTTTTGCTGCAACAATTTTGTTGTCTTGCTGTATTGGTGTTATGTCTTGCCATTTCAGATAGTCCCATGCACCAAGACGCATTGCGCTGGAGCACATTGTGAATACGATTCCACGGATTCTCCTGTCTGGATGATTGATTATTTTGTGAATTTCTTCTATAGTTGGTGCCCTGTCGATTGCATATCTTCTGCCCCTCGGAATTCCCCGAGAGATTTTCTTCCAAGACAATTCGATGTTGTTCATCTCTAGGAATAGCTTGACTGGCTTGTAGTAATTTTTGATAGTGGCTGGTGTGATCTCCTTTTTGTCCGCTCTAGATTTTTGATACATGATATATCGCATCAATTGTGATGTGGTCCACTCGGAACCGTTCTTTTTTGCCTCATCTAGGAACAGTTTTGCCCGCTCTGGTGTGGTACCCTGCAATTCCAAAAAATCAAAGAAATATGCCAATAATCTAGAATATCGGTCCTGGCTGTGAGGGCTGCGCAAGGCATACAGAAATTGGTCCATTGGGTTTGGTTCCATTGTTGTCATATTATACTCCGGATCCAATTTAAGAACCACTAAAGTGGCGGATCCGGGGGGACTCGAACCCACGACCTGACGCTCCGCAAGCGTCCGCACTATCCAAGCTGTGCAACGGACCCGCAAATAAAACCTAAAGTAAATCTGTAAAAAATGTTCGTAATCTTATGCTGAACTAGTCTCTGCCTTTTTGACAAAGATATAGTGCATTATCAGACCTGCAATGATTCCACCAATGATTGGGCCTGCCCAGTATATCCAGTGGAAATCCCAATAACCGGATGCGATTGCCGGACCTAGAGTCCTTGCAGGATTCATTGAAGCGCCAGTAAGTGGAATTCCAACCAAGTGCAACAAGAACACCATTCCGCCAATTACCAGACCATACATTCCCGCTGGTGCCTTTTTGTGCACTGCAGTCATGAATATCACAGTTACCAAAAAGAATGTGAATACCAACTCTAATGCAAAGCCAGACATTGCAGAGCCTCCAAGTAGCTCACTTGGTCCACCCTGTGTGCCAAAGTTTACCTTTGCACCAATTACTGGAAATATTGCCTTTAGTGTAAATGCCGCAATTATTGCACCAATGCATTGAAACACGATATAGCCAATGCCATTTACGATGCTAATCTTGCGAGTAATCATCATTGGAATGGTGACTGCCGGATTGATATGAGCGCCAGATACGTGGCCAAAGGCATAGACCATCAGGCCAATGATTCCACCGTGTGCCAGAGATATAATCAATAATCCTTCTAAATTCAGAGAATCGCCAAACATTGTAGATGTAACTATGATAGATAGAGGTCCAAAGAAGACCAGTGCAAATGTACATAATGCTTCTGCAAAGAAAGATCTTCCAGATATCATCTAATATGATGCCCTTTCCAATTTCAATATAAAATATGCGACTGATCCATGAACCCCAAAATAATTAATTGTAGCAAAATCAAAGCACAATAATGCTAGCAGAAGGCGACAAGGTCCCAAGTTTTGAATTACAAGATGCAGACGGAAAGACGGTAAAATCCTCAGAGTTCAAGGGCAAAAAATTTGTAGTATACTTTTATCCGCGAGACTTTACGCCAGGCTGCACAATAGAGGCAGACGAGTTCTCAAAAGAATACAAAAAGTTCCAAAAAATAGGTGCCACCATAATTGGAATATCCACGGATAGTGTCGAGTCGCACAAAAAATTCGTAGACAAAATGGGCATTCCATATGTGTTATTATCAGACCCAGAATCCGAAGTATCCAAAAAATTTGGAGTCTGGGGCAAAAAGCAGTTCATGGGCAGAGAATACATGGGAATCCAAAGAAGCACCTTTCTAGTAGATGAAAGGGGAAAAATCTTCAAAGTATATCCATCTGTCAAGCCAAAGGGCCATGCAGAAGAAGTACTAGCTGCCCTAAAATAATTAAAAAGATAAAAAAGTTTGGATTTTTTTAGAAGCCTTTTGGCAGCGTGCCTTTTGGTTTTGCTGGTGCCGGTGCTGGAGGTGGTGTAGTTGGTTTGAATCCCGCTGGCAGAGAACCTCTAGTTGAGCCACTTGGTTGTGGTGGCGGAGGTTGAGGTGCGGCCTTTGCTTGTTCGTGCTGTTGTTGCATTCTTGCCACGTATTCTTTTTCGTATGCCTCTAGCTGTTCCTTTCTTGATGCATTTCCACTAGTTTCGCTTGAAGCCTGAGCTGCTGGTTTTGTGCCAGCTGGCAATGAACCCCGTGTTGGGTTTGGCTTTGGTGGCGGTGGTGGAGGTGCGGTTGTTTGTGCAGAACCTGTTGCAGTTGATTGGATACCATATCCTCCAAAGTATTTTGTTCTAGGATGGTATGCAAGCTTTTCTCGTGTTGCAAAGTACTTGTTGGATGGTTGAGTGTATCCAGTTACCTTTGCCTTTTGGAGGTTCCAGTCCGATGTTGGAACGCTTGCTTGTGCAACGTGCTTGCTTGCAAAGTATCGGTTTCCTGCTGGAGAGTATCCAGTTACCTTTGCTCTATACGAGTGAAAGTCCGATGTTGGTGCACTTTTCCATTGCTCCCATACTGGAACGACTTGTTCCTCTGGTTTTGGTGCTGGTGGAGGTGCTTGTGTTTGTGGTGCTGGCTTTGGTGCTGGTGGTGGAGTT